>Ga0209777_10009290_pt1 | contig 10606 bp, 8 predicted proteins | sample FrelakmetHBP12HB_FD_187147 | JGI IMG/M metagenome (GOLD analysis project Ga0209777, IMG submission 187147) | Freshwater lake sediment microbial communities from the University of Notre Dame, USA, for methane emissions studies -HBP12 HB (SPAdes)... | ecosystem: Environmental > Aquatic >... | reverse complement strand
TGAGGCCTTCGCCGCGCAGGCACTGGCCTGCATCAAGGAGCTGGAGCTCGACGTCGCGAAGGTCAACGTCTACGGCGGGGCGATCGCGCTGGGACATCCCCTCGGCGCCACGGGCGCCCGGATGCTGACGACGCTGGTCCACGCGCTCAAGCGGCGGGGCGCGCGCTACGGGCTGGCGACGATGTGCATCGGCGTCGGCCAGGGGATAGCGATGATCGTGGAGCGTGAGAAGTGACCGGCAAGACCGACGGCGCCTACGGCCAGATCGCCGTGGCCATCGAGGGGCCGGTCGCGACGGTCACGCTGAACCGCCCCGACAAGCTGAACGCGTTCACGGTCGAGATGGTGCGCGAACTGTCGGAGGCGCTCACGATGCTCGGCCGCGCCGAGCCCGTGCGGGCCATCGTCCTCACGGGCGCTGGGCGCGCCTTCTGCGCCGGGGCCGACGTGGGCCTCCTCAAGGAGCTGATCGAGCGCCAGGACGAGCCTCGGGGCCGCGCACTGGTGGACGGGATGCGGCAGGTCGCGCACGCCATCCGCGAGGCGCCACAGCCGGTGCTCTGCTCGGTCAACGGCGTCGCCGCGGGCGGCGGGGCGAACCTGGTCCTGGCCTGCGATCTCCGGATCGCGGCCGACACCGCGCAGATCGGCCAGGTGTTCATGAAGATCGGACTGCACCCCGACTGGGGCGGCGCCTACTTCCTGCCACGGCTCGTCGGGGCGTCCAAGGCGCTCGAGCTGTTTCTCGGCGCCGACATGGTCGACGCCGGCGAGGCGCTGCGGCTGGGCCTCGTGAACCGCGTGGCCCCCGCCGCGCAGCTCGCGGAGGCGACGCGGGAGTGGGCGCGGCAGATCGCGGCGGCCCCCCCGCTCGCGGTGCGGCGGGCCAAGCGCGCCGTCTACCTGAGCGAGCGCGCCACGCTGGAGGAGATGCTGGATTACGAGCTGGACGCGCAGCTGGCGTGCTTCCGCAGCGCGGACGGCAAGGAAGGCATAGCGGCGTTCTTCGAGAAGCGTTCCCCCCACTTCACCGGCCGTTGAGGGTATCGCGATGCTGAAGGTGCACACGTTCGACGAGTGGATCGACCTGTTCCGGGCCTGGCAGACCGACATCGGTCTCGAGGCCAAGGAGCTGCGCGAGTTCAAGTTCGAGGCGAAGTTCGGCGAGCCCGAGGCCGACTTCATCGAGTTCGGGCACTTCAAGGGCCAGAAGAAGTGGCCGACCGTCATGCACATCCCCGACCAGCGCATCCGCGACGCTCTCCTCAACCTGATCGTCTATCAGGGCGACACGGAGTTCGCCTCGGTCGAGCAGCAGCGCGCGCTGCTGGAGAACGCGCCCTCGAGCTACGACCTGCTCTCCATCATGCGGGTGATGGCCGAGGAGATGCGCCACGGGTGGCAGATGTCGTACCTGCTGGTCGAGCACTTCGGCGAGGAGGGCAAGCGCGAAGCCCAGAAGCTGCTCGAGCGCCGCGCCGAGGAGGGGAAGCGGCTGCTGGGCTCCTTCAACGAGCGTGTGGACAACTGGCTCGATTTCTTCACCTACACGCAGTTCATCGACCGCGACGGCAAGTTCCAGCTGAAGATGCTCTCCACCTCGGCGTTCCATCCGCTGGCGCGCTCCATGGGCCCGATGCTCAAGGAGGAGTCGTACCACCTCGGCACGGGGAACAACGGGCTGCTGCGGGTCCTCAAGGCCGGACGCGTTCCGCCGGAGATCATGCAGCGCTTCTTCAACAAGTGGGTCCCGACCGCGTTCGACCTGTTCGGCACGGACAATTCCTCCTCCGCGCACTGGGCGTACGAGTGGGGACTCAAGGGCCGGTTCGACGAGCGGGACAACGCGGACGCCGCCGACCGGGCGCATCTCAACGAGGCGTCCCGCGGATTGTACCGGGACGAGATCTGCCGGTTGGTGGACCGGCTGAACCAGCTCATTCCCGACCGGGAGCGGTGGCTCAAGGTGCCCGCGCTGCAGTTCAACCGGCGCATCGGCCAGTGGGGCCACCAGTGCTGGACGGTCGAGGGCGAGCCGGTGGAGCAGGAGCGCTATGCGGCGTACCTGGCCTCGGTTCTCCCGAGCCTCGAGGACCGCAAGCTGCTCGCCGACAAGTTCAGGGAGCCCGACTGGATAGCCCCCAAGAAGAGTGATACAATGGACGGGTGAGCCGTCCGCTGGTCATCGCGCACCGCGGCGCGTCGGGGTACGAGGTCGAGAATTCCCTCGCTGCCTTCGGCGCCGCGGGTGATCGGGGCGCCGACGCCGTCGAGCTGGACATCTACGCGACGGCGGACGGCGCCCTGATCGTTCATCACGACGAACGGATCGCCGGTCATCTCATCGCCCACACGTCCTTCCACCAGCTCCGCGAGCACCGGCTGCCCAACGGCGAGCCCGTGCCGACCCTCGACGAGGCGCTGGCCGCCATCGTGCCGCGGATGGTGGCCTGCGTCGAGATCAAGGGACTGGGGTCGCACTGGGACGAGAAGCTGTTCGAGGCCATCGACCGGACCGGCGCGCCGGACCGGGTCGCCGTCCACGCCTTCGACCACCGCGTGATTCACCGCATCGGCGAGAAACGCCCCCTGCTGCACCGCGGCGTGCTCTCCGCCTCGTATCCGATGTACCCGACCCGATGCCTGGAGGACGCCGACGCGGGGGTGCTCTGGCAGCACTGCAATCACGTGGACGAAGCGCTGGTCTCGGCCGTCCACGAGGCCGGGATGGCCCTCTACGTCTGGGTGGTGGATCTGCCGGACGAGATGCGCCGCTTCCTCGCGCTCGGCGTGGACGCCCTCTGCACGAACCTGCCCGACGTCGCCCGCGCCGCGGTGGACTCCCTGCCCCCCTCCCGATGAGCGACGTCGGGACGGTCGCCGTCATCGGCGCGGGCACCATGGGCCACGGAATCGCGCAGGTCGCGGCGCAGGCGGGCTTCGCCGTCCGCCTGGCCGACGCCCTTCCCGGCGCGGCGGCGGACGGCCTGGCGCGCGTGCGGAGGAACCTCGACGGCGCCGTCGAGCGCGGGAAAACGACGCCGGCCGAACGCGACGCGGCGCTGGCACGGATCGTCGCGGTGGACGCCGTGGACGCTTCCGTGCGCAACGCCGACCTGATCGTCGAAGCCATCCCCGAGGACCTCGACCTCAAGCGCGCGCTGTTCGCGCAGCTCGACGCCGTCGCGCCCGAGCGCGCCCTGCTCGCCACGAACACCTCGTCCCTCTCGGTGGCGGCGATCGCCGCGGCGACCGCGCGGCCCGCCCGCGTCCTGGGGATGCACTTCTTCAACCCCGTACACCTGATGAAGCTGGTCGAGGTGGTCACGCACGCCGGCACGGCCCCCGCCGCCGTGGAGACGGCCGTGGCGGTCGCCCGCCGCCTCGGCAAGGAGCCCATCGTCGTCAGGGACTCGCCGGGCTTCGCATCGAGCCGCCTGGGCGTGACGCTGGGGCTGGAGGCGATGCGGATGCTCGAGGAGGGCGTCGCGAGCGCTGAGGACATCGATCGGGCCATGACGCTGGGGTACAACCACCCCGTCGGCCCCCTGCGTCTGACCGACCTGGTCGGGCTCGACGTGCGGCTCGCCATCGCCCGCTATCTGCACGGCACTCTGGGCGAGGCGCGCTTCGCGCCGCCCGCGATCCTCGAGCGCCTGGTCAGTGAGGGGAAGCTGGGGAAGAAGACGGGAGAGGGCTTCTTCACATGGCCCGGCGAATGAACGATCCATTGCACTGCGCCGCGCGATTCGGCAGCGCCAAGTCTCTTACTGGATTCGGAGAACCGGTCCTCTGAGAACCACTGGCAACTTGCCGTCTGGCAACGGTCCTCCGGGCATTACGGACGTGCACGTCCACATCCAGCCTTGGCGGCAGCTCAAGCCCGAGGTCATGGCCGCGATGCGGCGCGGGAAGGAAGACCACTGGGAATTCCTGCTCGCGCTGATGGACGACCCGAAGGCGCTGCTCGAGGTGATGGACCGCTCCGGCGTGTGGCGCGTCGGCCTGGTGAACTACCCGAGCCCGGACCTGATGGGGTTCACCGAGGAGACGAACTCGTTCGCCGCGCGCTACGCGGAGGCGGCGCCCGAACGGCTGCTTCCCTACGGCGGCGTGCACCCCCGGTTCGCCGGCGACATCAAGGGGCACGTGGACGAGCTGCTCGAACTGGGCATCCGCTGCCTCAAGATCCACCCGCCGCACCAGCTCTTCCCCGCCAACGCGCACACGCAGGGGATGCAGACGCTGGGGGTGCTCTATCGGCGCTGCGAGGACCGCGGCCTGCCGGTCATGGTCCACACGGGGACCAGCATCTTCCCGGGAGCACGCTGCAAGTACGGCCACCCGATGGAGCTGGACGACGTCGCCGTCGACTTCCCCGACCTCACCATCATCATGGCGCACGGCGGGCGCCCTCTCTGGATGGACGAGGCGTTCTTCATCCTTCGCCGGCACGCCAACGTGTACCTGGACGTGAGCGGGATCCCGCCGCTCAAGCTGCTGGAGTACTTCCCCCGGCTTGCGGACATCGCGGACCGGGTGCTATGGGGAACGGACTGGCCCAGCCCCGGGGTCCACGACCTCAGGCGCAATCTGGATCAGTTCCTGACGCTGGATCTGCCGAAGCAGGTGCAGGATCGGATCACGAAGGACAATGCCCTGAAGGTGTTCCCTGCTACGTAGAGAGGAGTGGCGAGTAGTGAGAACTCGGAACAGTTGCCAGACGGCAAGTTGCGCAGTGGTCGCCAGGCGCAAGTTGCCAGGCCTGCTGCTGGCGGGAGCGTGTGGGGCGGCCGCGCTTCTTACGTTGGCGACATCCCCCCTCGTGGCCCAGCAGGTGGGGCAGATCAAGTACGCCACCTACACGCTGGCGAACGGTCTGACGGTGGTGCTGTCCGAAGACCACACCACGCCGATCGTGACCGTGAACGTGTGGTATCACGTGGGCAGCGCGAACGAGCGGGCGCACCGCTCCGGCTTCGCGCACCTTTTCGAGCACATGATGTTCCAGGGCTCGGCCCACGTGCAGAAGTCCGAGCACATGCAGCTGGTGGAGCGGGCGGGCGGCTCGATGAACGGCTCGACGCAGGAGGACCGCACGAACTACTTCGAGACCCTGCCATCCAACCGGCTGAACCTGGGGCTGTGGCTCGAGGCGGACCGGATGCGCTCCCTCGCCATCAACCAGGCCAACTTCGAGAACCAGCGGCAGACGGTGAAGGAGGAGCGGCGGCTCGGCGTCGACAACCAGCCGTACTCCAAGGCGATCCTGGACGGATTCACGATGCCGTTCGATTCGACGACCTGCTTCGCTTACGCGCACACGGTCATCGGCGACATGGCGGACCTCGATTCGGCCAAGGTCGAGGACGTGCAGGCGTTCTTCACCCTCTACTACGCGCCGAACAACGCCGTGCTCACGGTGGTCGGGGACTTCGATCCGGCGCAGGCTCGCAGCCTGATCCAGCAGTACTACGGCGGCATCCCGAAGGTGAATGCGCCGTCGGCAGTGAGCTGTTCCTACGGCTACGGCACGGGAGAGCGGCGCACGGCGGTGACGGACAACAACGCCAACCTCCCGCTGGTCGGGTACGTGTACCGGGCGCCGCCGCAGCGTGACGACGACACGCCGGCGCTCGATTTGCTCACCAGCGTGCTCGGGAACGGCGAGTCGTCGCGCCTCAACCATTCGCTGGTGCGCGAGTCGCGGGCGGCCGTCGTGGCCACCGGCATGGAGCGCGGCAGCCGCGAGTCCGGCGAGGTGGTCCTCTACGCCATCGCCAATCAGGGCGTAAGCGCGGCACGCGTCGATTCGCTCCTCAACGCGGCGGTCGACCAGGTGCGCAACGTCACGATCACGTCGGAAGAGCTGGCCAAGGCCAAGAACCAATATCGGTCCGACGAGATCCGCAGCCGCCAGACCACGATGGGCGTCGCCGAAGAGTTGCAGAGCGCCCTCTGGTACGACGGCTCCCTGGACGACGCCAACGCGGACGTGATCAAGCACCTCGCGGTGACGACGGCCGACCTGCAGCGGGTCGCCCGCAAGTATCTGGATCCCGCCAACCGCCTCGTCCTGATCGTGAACCCGCCCGCCAAGAGCGGAGGGGCCAACTGATGAAAGCCCTCATACTCGGATTCGCGGCACTGATCGCGGCCTCCCCGCTTCAGGCCCAGTATCCCACGAAGCCGCCCGCGCCGACGCCGCTCCGGCCGGCGCGGTTCCCGGCGTTCGCCAAGGGCACGCTGCCCGACGGCGTGAACATGATCATCGTGGAGCACCACAAGCAGCCGGTGGTGACCGTGACCCTGGCCCTGCCGGCGGGCGCCGCGTACGTGCCGGCGGACAAGACGGGGCTCGACGGCATCGTATCCGACCTGCTGACCAAGGGCACCGAGAGCCGGACGGCCGACCAGATATCGGCCGAGGTCGAGGGCGCCGGCGGCTCCATCTCGGCGTACTCCGATAACGACTTCCTGCGCATCACGGTGTCCGCGCTGGCCGAGAACCTCCCGCAGGCGATGAACGTGCTGGCCGACGTGGTGATGCACTCGACCTTCCCCGCCACCGAGGTGGACCTGTCCCGGACGCGGTCGCTCTCCGCGCTCCAGGTGGAGCTGTCGCAGCCGGGGGCGCTCGCGCAGCGCGCGTTCGCGCACGAGGTCTACGGCGACCATCCGTACGGTCGCAACTACACGGAGGCGACCCTCAAGGCGATCACGCGGGACGACGCGGTCGCCTTCTACAACGCGCACGTGAAACCGCAGGGGGCGTTGCTGGTGGTCGCGGGCGACGTCAATGCGGCGGCGGTGAGGACCCTGTCCGCTCAGGTGTTCGCCGGGTGGCGGGGCACGCCCGCGGCAGCCCCGGCTTTCCCGGCCATCCCCGCCCGCACGTCCACCGAGATCGTGCTGGTGCACAAGGCGGGCGCGGTGCAGTCCAACATCCTGGCGGGATTCACGATGATCACCCCGCGGGATCCGGCGGTCTATCCGTTGACCATCGCGAACAAGATCCTGGGCGGCGGGACCGACGCCCGGCTGTTCCTGATCCTGCGCGAGCAGAAGAGCTGGACCTACGGGGCGTACTCGCAGTTCACGCGGCCCCTCGGGATGGGCGTGTTCATGGCCAACGCCGAGGTGCGCACGCCGGTCACGGACAGCGCCCTGGCGGAGATGATGCACCAGCTCGAGCGGCTCCGGAACCAGGTGCCGGCCGACAGCGAGATCGCGGCGGCGAAGAACTACCTGGTTGGCAACTTCCCGCTGACCATCCAGACCCCGGAGCAGATCGCCAACGCCGTCGCATCGGCCCGCCTGCGCGGCCTGCCGGATGATTACGTGCCGCGCTTCCGCGACCGCCTCGCCGCGGTCACGCGCGCCCAGCTGGGCGTCGCCGACAAGCGCTTCTTCACGACCGACAAGATGGTGATCGTGGTCGTGGGCGACGGCACCAAGATCCTCGGCGGCCTCAAGCGCCTTGGCAGCGTCCGAATCGTGGACGTCGAGGGCAAGCCTGTCGCCGAAGCCGATCTCACCGCCACGCCGAGCGCCGTCGCCTGGGCGCCGGATCGCCTGGCGCCTTCGTCGTTCACGTACCGGGTGATGGTCCAGGGCAACGCGATGGGCCAGGCGACGTCGGCAACGGAGCGCTCCTCCGAGGGCGACCGGCAGGTGCTGCGCCTGACGTCCAGCATGAACCTGGGCAGCATGGTGTCCCAGTTGGACACCGTGACCGTGGATGCCGCGTCCCTGGCCCCGTTGCACCTGCGGGAAGGCGGCAGCCAGGGCGGCCAAGCGATGTCCATGACGCTGGACTACCAGCGCACGCACGTCACCGGTCACGTGCACGTGCCGAGCCAGCAGGGTGTGCGCGACGCCGCGGTGGACACCACCCTGGCGGAGGGCACGCTGGATCAGAACGTCTTCTCGGCGCTGCTCACGGCCCTGCCGCTCGCGAGCGGGGCGCACTGGTTGGTGAACGCCTACGACGGCACGGAAGGCGTCGTGCGGCCGCTGACGGCGACGGTGGTGGGCGAGGACTCCGTGACGGTGCCGGCCGGGGCGTTCGCTTGCTGGAAGTTGGCGGTGACGGGAGGGCAGTTCCCCATCAACTTCTACATCACGAAGACGGCCCCCTACCTGATCGCGAAATACGAGCTGGTGGGACCGCCGGTCGTGTTCGAGCTCACGGCGAAGACGCCCTAGCTCTTCGGCGGCTCCGGCGTTTCTGCGGGCGGGCTCGCGGCGTCGGTTGCCGCGGGCCCGTCGTGCGTGGGGCCGGCTCCGCGGGCCTCGGCGCGGATCTTGTCGATGGCCGCCTGGACGCGCGCCACCTCCGCCTCCGCCTCCGCGATGCGCCGCGTGAGGGACTCGATCTCCCCGTCCGGCGCACCCTGCCCCTTCGCCTGGCGGTAGGTGACGTAGCCGAGGTCCCGGGCCGCACCGTCCATCCGGCGGCGAGCGCGCAACAGATCCACCCGGAGCTTCCCCTCGTCCAGGGCCTGGTTGGCTTTCTTCCCCAGCGCTTCCAGGCCGCCCGCGATCCGATCCATCAGGTTCATTTCGTCACCCTCCCTCCCGCCGCCCTACGGCCAGCGGGCTTCGCGAGTTCCACCGAATCGAGGAGCACGCCCTCCCAGACGGTGACGTCGTCCATCATCGCGAGCGTCCGGTAGGACTGGCCCTCCAGCGTGAGGGTCCAGGTCGGGCGGGCGCCGATGTTGGCCTCCGCCGGAGGGACCATCTCGATCCCGTCAGCGAACCAGCGGACCTCGCCGGAGGGATAGATGACGAGGCGGTACCGATGCCAGCCCCCGTCCCTCAGTGAGGGCGGGAGTGCGCCGACGGACGAACGGACGTCCGTGCTGAGATCCGCCGTCATCTGCACGCGGGCGTTGTCCGGGTTCGGCGCCTGCGCGATGACGGCGGCGTAGCTGCCGACCGGGTGCGCGTCGTCTTGCCGCACGGCGAAAGAGTCGGCCGGACCGGTGGAGAGTGCGACGACGACCGACTCCCACAGGGGATAGCGGATCGGCACCTTCGCCCAGTACTCGATCGTGAGCCCGTTCACGACGCTGAGCGGCTGCCTCAGGGCGATCCCGCTCGTGCGCGAGTAGTCGCCCCCGTTGTTGAAGCCCATCGAGCCGTGACGCCCCTCGCCGGGAAGGACGCGGGGGGGTGGGTAGCCGAAAGGCTGCCAGACGCGGCGATTGAGGCCTCCGTCGAAGGTCTCGCGCAGCAGGAGGCGCGCGGGCGGTCCCGCGACGACTACGCGCGCCGTGTCGGTCTGGGTCAGCCCCACGGCGGCCACGATTCGCGCGCTTCCGGGGCGATCCGCCACGGCGCCCCCGGCCGCCGACAGACGCACCACGTCGGGATCGAGGGTGAGCCACCGAAGCCCGCGAGGAGGACTCACCACGTGTCCCGAATCGTCGGTGCCTGATGCGTTCAAGACGAACCGCTGGCCCACGCGGACCTCGAGCGACTCGGGCTCGACGCGAACCCGCACGGTGCGGGACGGCGCAGTCGAAGGCACCCAGGAGATGGTGACATCCGGCCGAGGCAGCGGCCAGATCAGCACCGGCTCCCGGAGCGTGGTCGCAGCCACGAGGTAGATCCCCCGTGTGGGACCTCGCAGCGCGACGGCGACGTAGCGCGAGTCGGGAGACCAGACCGGCGGCGACTCTTCGGCATAGCCGAGCGGCACGGTGGCGTAGTCATCCGGCGACCCGACGCTGGCGATCGCGAGCGTGTGGTCGGCGCCATGGATGCACGCGATCGTCGCGCCGTCCGGCGACCAGGCATCGGCGCTGGATCCCTGACACCACGCGACCGGCTGGACGGTGCCGTCGAGGTTCAGCAGCACCTGCTCGCGGCGCTTGCCGAGGGTGCGCTGCGCGAGGATCCTGTCGCCAGCCGGCGAGAGCGCCTCGATCTCGTAGCTGAAGCGGTCCCGGGCGACGGTGCGCGCGAGCCTGCCCGCCGAGTCCACCAGCAGGATCGCGTACGCGTAGCCGCCGTTCCCTGCGGACAGGTAGCCGCCCGAGGCCACGAAATGCGCTCCGCCCGGCAGCCAGCCGTGCGGGCTGGCGTCTCCCTCGTAGCGAAACAGCGGCCGCCGGGCGCCCGTCGCGAGATCGACGGCGCACACCGCCGTAGGATCCACGTTCGGCAGCGCGCACGTGGTCAGCGCTTCCCCGCCTCCGGGCCGCACGTCCCTCTCGGCATAGCCCAGCGCGACGCCCGCCGACAGAACCTGCTGCGGCAGCGACTCGGCCGTGAGTTGGGAGTCCACTCGAAGCGCCAGCGCGCCGCCGACTCTCGCGTTGAGATCGCCCCAGCTGACCGCCAGGTAGCCTCCGCCGAGGGAGCCGCGGTACGGGCGGGAATGGAGCAGCCGCGGAGCGATCACCGCCGCGGCCCCGACGAGCACGGTGCCGGCCAGCGCGGCGGCCATGCGCAGGCGCCGCGGCCAGGAGGTGCGCTCGGCGAGCCACCGGCGTGCCGACCAACGGCCTTCCAGGACACGCTGCAGGGCAATCTGCAGGTGGGCACGCACCTCCAGCGGCATCATGCCCAGGGCCCGCGTCAGCGTGTCCTGCCC
>Ga0209777_10009289_pt1 | contig 10610 bp, 10 predicted proteins | sample FrelakmetHBP12HB_FD_187147 | JGI IMG/M metagenome (GOLD analysis project Ga0209777, IMG submission 187147) | Freshwater lake sediment microbial communities from the University of Notre Dame, USA, for methane emissions studies -HBP12 HB (SPAdes)... | ecosystem: Environmental > Aquatic >... | reverse complement strand
TGGCTTGCGCTATATTTACCACAACCCATGACCTCAATGCAGAATTCCCGGCAGCGGCAGCCCGCCAGCTAGGTTGGGCGCACCCCGCGCTGCTTTGTGCGCAGGAAATGAATGTCCCGAGCAGCCTGCAGCGGTGCCTTCGCATTTTGATACTCTACAATACTGAAAAGAGCGCTGAAGAGATCGTCCATGTATATATCAAAGGCGCTACCACATTAAAAGGAGCTGCGTCACAGAAAAAATAAATGCCCTTCGGAGATGATAAAAAATGCTCGTGGTTATGAAAAAGGGTTCTACGCAAGAAGATTTGGCAGGAGTAATAGGAAAGATCACCCAATCCGGGCTCGCCGGACATATTTCCCAGGGGGTAGAACGCACTGTGATCGGTGTGGTTGGCCAAACTTACCCTGAATTGCGAGATATACTCGAATTCCTGCCTGGGGTCGAGGAAGTTATCCCCATCTCGAAGCCCTACAAGCTCTCCAGCCGGGAGTTTCAACACGAGGACACCAAGATCAAGGTGGGTGACGTTGTCATTGGTGGCGAGGAACTGCTCATAATCGCTGGCCCTTGTGCTGTGGAGACGGAGAACCAGGTGCTCGCAACAGCAAGAGCAGTTAAAGAGGCAGGAGCTAACATTCTGCGCGGCGGCGCCTTTAAGCCCAGTACCTCCCCCTACCAATTCCGCGGCTTGGGCAAGGAAGGACTGGAGATACTGGCCCTGGCCCGCGCCGAAACCGGTTTGCCTCTCATCACTGAAGTCCTTACCCCACACGATGTGGAACTGGTGGCAAGATACGCCGACATCCTCCAGATAGGGGCCCGCAACATGCAGAACTTTGCTCTCCTTGATGAGGTAGGGAAGACTAACAAGCCAGTAATGCTAAAGCGAGGAATGTCTGCCACCATCCAGGAATGGCTGCTCTCCGCAGAATATATCCTGTCCCAGGGCAACCGCCAGGTAATGCTCTGCGAGCGAGGTATCCGTAGCTTCGATACCTATACCCGCAACACCATGGACATAAGCGCCATACCTGTGGTCAAGAAGCTGAGCCATCTCCCCATCATCGCCGACCCCAGCCACGGCACCGGGAAATGGTATCTCGTAGCCCCGCTGGCCCTGGCTGCGGTGGCGGCAGGAGCCGATGGGCTTATGATCGAGGTTCACCCCAATCCTGACCAGGCGCTCAAGGATGGGGCGCAGTCGCTGACCTTTGACAGCTTCCAACAGCTAATGTCACAGCTTGCACCTGTGGCCTCCGCCGTGCAGCGTAAGTTACCTGCAAAACCTGGAGACAAGGTTGACAAGTAAAGAAGGATTGCTTTTCGGCACTGCTGGCATCCCACATTCTTCCAGAGAGCGAACGACGCAGGCTGGGATTGAGCGCATCCACGAGCTGGGGCTGGGCTGCATGGAGGTGGAATTCGTGAAGGGGGTAAATATGACCCCTCCCAGCGCTCGCGATGTGGGTAATGTGGCGGCAAGAAGAGGGATAAAGCTGAGCGCCCATGCCCCCTATTTTATAAACCTCAACGCCCAGGAGCTGGAGAAGATGGCTGCCAGCCAGGAGCGCATCATCCAGACTGCTCGCATCACTTCCCTTTTCGGTGGGGAGAGCGTCGTCTTCCATCCCGCCTTCTACATGAAAGACGAGCCCTCTAAGGTTTATGCCACAGTGAAAAATAACCTGGAACAGATAGTAGCAAAGCTCAGGGCAGAAGGAAACCGCGTCTGGGTTCGCCCTGAGGTCATGGGCAAAGGAAGCCAATTCGGCACACTTGAGGAGGTTCTGCAGCTTAGCGCTGATGTAGAGGGAGTGGCCCCCGCCCTTGACTTCGCTCATTGGCACGCCCGGACAGGGAAGGCAAATTCCTACAATGAATTCATAGCCATCCTGAAGAAAATCGAGAGTAAACTGGGGAGAAAAGCCCTGGACAACATGCATATACACATATCAGGCATAAGCTACGGGCCCAAAGGTGAGAGCAAACACCTTGACCTGGCTGAGTCAGATTTCAAATATGAGGAGCTGCTCAGGGCATTGAAGGATTGCAAGGTTGGAGGAAACGTGATTTGCGAGAGCCCCAACCTGGAGAAGGATGCTCTGCTCCTGCAACAAACCTATAAAAAGCTATGACAACACCTAATCTATCTGTTCCACTGGCTCCCCAGAATAAGAGGGGGCTGCTTCTATCCAACCCCGTGATGACCGCCTCGGGCACCTTCGGCTATGGCACCGAGTACGCCGAGGTCATAGATATTCAGAGACTGGGAGCCATTATATGCAAAGGCACAACCCTGAAGCCTCGCCCCGGCAACCCCCAGCCCCGCCTCTGGGAGACCGCAGCAGGAGTGCTCAACTCCATCGGCATGGAGAACATCGGCATAGATGCCTTAATCAGTGAAAAGGCACCCCTTTGGGCCAAGTGGAAGGTGAAGGTAATCGTCAATATCCTGGGCGAGAGTATCGAAGATTATGCTAAGTTAGCCAAGCATCTCGACAAAGTGACCGGGGTCAGCGGCATCGAAGTTAACATCAGTTGCCCCAATGTATCGGCGGGGGGAATGGAGTTCGGGGCAAGCCCCAAGGCGGCAGCAGATGTCACCGCCGCAGTTAAAGCAAAAACAACCCTGCCTGTCATTGTCAAGCTATCGCCCAACGTCACCGATATTACTGAGATCGCCTGCGCCGTCGAAGAGGCCGGCGCTGATGCCATATCGCTCATAAACACGCTGAAAGGGATGGCTATAGATACACAGAGCCGCAAACCCGTCCTGGGTAATGTCTGCGGAGGATTGTCTGGCCCTGCCATTAAACCCGTTGCCCTCTACATGGTCTATCAGGTAGCCCGAGCAGTTAAGGTTCCGGTTATCGGCTGTGGCGGCATTGCCACAGCAAACGACGCCCTGGAGTTCATCATGGCCGGTGCCAGCGCTATACAGGTGGGCACGGCCAACTTCACCAACCCCTGTACACCGCTGGACATCCTGGAAGGCATCAAGCGCTTCATGAAGAAGGAGGATGTCCGCAATCTTTCGGAGCTAATCGGGGCTGCTATTTGAGTCCACAATTATCGTTACGTCAAGTCAAAACAGCCTTCCTCGACCTCCTGCTTCCGCTCAAGTGCCTTGGCTGCGGACGCGAAGGCGATTTAATCTGCCCCTCATGCCGCCAATCGTTACCCAGGATACGGCTGCCCCTTTGCCAGCGCTGCGGAGCCACCGTCAGCGAGGGTACTGTGTGCCCCATGTGCGTCAACCACCCCCTCATCATAGATGGCATCCGTTCCCTGTTCCTGTTTCAGGGAACCGTTCGCCAGGCTATCCTTCAGCTCAAGTACAGGCACCTTAAGTCGATAGCCACTCCTCTAAGCCAACTTCTGGCTGAATACCTGAGTTCCCATCCCTTGAGAGGGGAGGCAATAATGCCGGTGCCCCTACACCCCAAGCGGCTACGAGAGCGTGGCTACAATCAGGCTTCTCTGCTGGCAAAGAAACTGAGCAGACTCGGTGGCTTGCCTGTGGTGGAAGATACGTTAATTCGTGTGAGGGACGCTCTTCCCCAGGCAAGAACCAGGAGCGCCATAGAACGTCGCCAAAACGTGCAAGACGCCTTTGTCTGCCATCAGGGGCTGGAAGGGAAACAGGTGTTGCTCATCGATGATGTTTGCACCACTGGCGCTACCCTGGATGCCTGCGCTATAGCCCTCAAGGCAGCAGGCGCAGGCTCAGTCTGGGGTCTCACCGTAGCCAGGGAGATGTTCTCCCTACCAAAATGAAAGCATTTAACAACCGGGGAGTGCCGAGGGGCAAAGTCCCTTTGACAGGGGACTTGGGGATGCCCCCAACTCTAAAATTCCCCCAAGACTGGGGGATGTAGGGGGTTGAAAAAGAGCTTCCAAATACACTCAAATTAACCCTTGAAAACCTGGGTGACAATAGCATAGAATAAGTTAATTTTAGGACAGTAATTTACCAGATGGATCTGGGTTCGTAATAATTTTTCGTATTTGGGGGTAATTAGAATGGAACTGGTTATCAAAGCCAAGAACATGGAAGTTGAGGGAGCAGCACAGGAGTATATCGAGAGCAAGCTCAACAGGCTGGAGCGTCATCTCCCCGATATCACTGAGGTTACGGTAGAGCTTGTCCAGGAGATGACAAAGTCAGCGGGGAACCGCTTCGTAGCACAGGTGACCATCAACATCCACGGCACCCTGCTCCGGGGAGAAGAGAGAGCATCTACCGTTTATGCTGCTATAGATAATGTCGTCGATGTGCTGAACCGTCAGATCGAGCGCTTTAAGGATAAACTCTATCGCAGCAGGAGAAGGATATCCCCCCTCAGAAGGGAATTGGTTGCCGAAGAGATGCAGGAGGAAAAGGAAGAGGAAAAAGAGAGTAAAATCGTGAAGGTCAAACGCTTTCCGGTTAAACCGATGACCCCGGAGGAAGCTGCAGACCAGATGGAGCTTCTGTCGCATGACTTCTTCATCTTCTTCAATCCCGAAATCAACCGGTTCAGCGTACTATACCGCCGAGGCGATGGGAACTATGGCCTGATCGAGCCCGAACTCGCCTAGGCAATTCACAGTATCTGGGGAGTGCAGAGAAGTCCTTCTTCGGAAGGACTGGGGGCTGGGGATATACCCCAGTTCCAACATCCCCCAAGACTGGGGGATTTAGGTGGTTGAATAAGAGTCCTAAACTCTCGAAGTTTCCTCCTTGACTGGGAGCGAACTCCAGGGGTAAACTTTATTATGGTGCAGAGGGGTGACAAGTGACAGCCACAACGAAGAAAGACAAAGACTACGTCCTCAAAACATCCAAGGAACAAAACATTAAGTTCGTCAGGATGTGGTTCACCGACATTCTGGGATTCTTAAAAAGCTTCGCCATAACCATCGACGAGCTTGACCTGGCTCTGGAAGACGGAATGGGGTTCGATGGCTCCTCCATCGAAGGTTTCGCCCGTATCGATGAAAGCGACATGATGGCCTTACCCGACCCCTCCACCTTCCAAATCATCCCCTGGGGCTCCAAAGAGGCCCGGGTTGCCCGTATGTTCTGCGACATCTACTGGCCCGGCGGGAAACCCTTCGAGGGCGATCCCAGATACGTATTGAAGAAGAACCTGAAGAGAGCAAGCGACCTGGGCTACACCTTCTATGTAGGGCCAGAGCTTGAGTATTTCTATTTTAAATCCCCCCAGAGTACTGAGTGCCTGGACCAGGGTGGCTACTTCGACATGATTCCCTCGGATACAGCTACAGATTTGAGAAAGGAGACCGTACTCACCCTTCAGGATATGGGCATCAGAGTGGAGTATAGCCACCACGAGGTTGCTCCCAGCCAGCATGAGATAGACATGAGATACACCGACGCCCTGACCATGGCGGACAACATCATGACCTACCGCCTGGTGGTTAAGGAAGTAGCCTTAAGAAAGGGTATACATGCCAGCTTCATGCCCAAGCCGATATTCGGTGTTAACGGCAGCGGTATGCACACCCATCAGTCACTGTTCAAAGGTGAGCGAAACGCTTTCTTCGACAAGAACGATAAATACCACCTCTCCCAGATAGCAAAGTGCTACCTGGCAGGCCTGCTCAAGCACGCCCCCGAGATAACCCTGGTCAACAACCAGTGGGTCAACTCCTATAAGCGCCTTGTCCCCGGCTATGAGGCGCCGGTCTATATCTCCTGGGCGCAGAGAAACCGCGCTGACCTCATCAGGATTCCCGGCTATAAGCCAGGGAAGGAGAATGCCACCAGAATTGAGTTCAGGTCGCCGGACCCGGCATGCAATCCCTACCTGGCGTTCAGCGCCATGCTTGCCGCCGGGCTGGAGGGTGTCGACAAAGAATACGAGCCGCCTCCGCCTGTCGAGGAGAACGTCTATGAGATGTCTGAGAAAGCAAGAGCGAGAAGAGGGATTGGAACCCTGCCAGGAAGCCTGGATGAGGCGATAAACCTGGCTGAGAAAAGCAAGCTATTGAAGAAATGCCTGGGAGACCATGTCTTCGACAGCCTCATCAAGAACAAGAAGATAGAGTGGGACCGATACCGGGCCCAGGTAACCGACTACGAGTTGAATAGGTATCTGCCTATTTTGTAGCTCATCCCAATGCGTCCTGCACAGTCAGTATCCTTCTTATGGAACCATCGGTTATGGAAGATTTAGCCCAGAGACTCGTGTCCTGGATTAAAGAACGGGCAGAGCAAGCCAATTGCAGCGGCGTGGTATTCGGATTGAGCGGCGGCATCGATTCCGCAGTAGTTGGTGTCCTTTGCTACCGTGCTTTCCCCAAAAACTCGCTGGGAGTGATGATGCCCTGCCATAGCAGCAAACAAGACCTGGAGGATGCCCTGGCCGTTGCCCAACAGTTCGCTGTACCGACTGTGACCGTGACCCTCGATGAGGTCTTCGACTCTCTCCTCAAAGCACTACCCGACCTCAAGTGTGATGACAAGACTAAGAAATTGGCTGAGGCCAACCTGAAGCCCAGGCTCAGGATGACCACCCTGTATTACCTTGCCAACCGACTGAACTACCTGGTAGTAGGTACCAGCAACAAGAGCGAAATCGCTGTCGGTTACTTTAGCAAGTACGGAGACGGAGGCGTTGACATAATACCGCTGGCAAACCTGTTCAAAAAAGATGTTAACGAGCTAGCGCGTCACCTGGGTATACCCAAAAAGATTATAGAGAAAGCCCCTTCGGGCGGCCTTTGGCCAGGGCAGACTGATGAAGGTGAGATGGGAGTAACTTATAAAGAGCTTGACCGTTATCTGGCTTCGGGGCAGGCAACCGATAAAGTACGGCAAAAGGTGGATGCTATGACCCAAGCCAGTGCACATAAGCGAACTCTGCCGGCCGTCCCGCCATTTTGAAGTTGAGCTATTACACAATACTCCCTCCTCTTGAGGGAGGGAGTTAGAGGGAGGGATAGCGTTTCACCCTCACCTAACCTCTCCCGTCAAGGGAGAGGGATTTGAATCCTAGTTCCCCCTTTTCTAAAGGGGGCTTAGGGGATTACGGAAATTAGGCGACTGATAGCTGACGGCTCAACGCTTACAAAGAAAGGAGTTCTTGGTAATGGCTAAGCAAAAGGAAAAGCCAGCGATGCTGGACCGCTACCGTGTCCTGGACTTAACAGATGACAGAGGCGCTTTCTGCGGCAAGATTATGGCCGAGCTTGGCGCCGACGTGGTAAAGGTGGAGAGGCCGGGGGGCGATCCCTCGAGAAACGTGGGGCCTTTCTTCCATGATATCCCCGACCCCGAGAAGAGCCTCTCCTGGTTCGCCTTCAACCAGAACAAGAGGGGGATAACCCTCAATATCGAAACCAGAGACGGTCAGGAGATCTTCAAGAAGCTGGCCCGGAAGGCCGACTTCATCATCGAGTCCTTCAAACCCGGCTATCTGGACAAGCTGGGCCTGGGCTACTCGGCTTTAAGCAAGATAAACCCCAGGATTATCATGACCTCTGTCACGCCCTTCGGGCAGACCGGGCCTTATAGTACATACAACTCGCCCGACCTCATCACGATGTCCATGGCTGGGTATACCTTTATCTGCGGCGATTCCGACCGCCCGCCGGTGCGCTTCAGCAGCGACCAGTCCTATCTCCAGTCGAGTTTACAGGCGACAGTAGGAACGTTGATCGCCCATTATTACAGAGAGCTTAGCGGCGAAGGGCAGCATGTAGATGTCTCCATGCAGGAATCCATGGTCTGGACGCTTTGCTACGCCCCTCACGACTGGTATATCCTCAAGCAGATACTCCACACTAGAGAAGGGAGCTTCTGGAGACGGCTCGGCGTTACCTATCGCCTCATCTGGCCCTGCAAAGACGGCTACGTCTGCTATCGTTTACTCATGGCGCAGCCAGGGGCGGAGGTGATGAACGACCTCGTTGCTTCCATGAACAAGGAGGGGCTGGGGGAGAAGATGAAGGGCATCAGTTGGACCACCCTTAGCTTCACCGAAGTCCCCCAGAAGCAAATCAACGAATGGGAAACCGAGATAGGCAAGTACTTCCTCAAACACACCAAGAAGGAACTTCATGAGGAAGCCATAAGGCAAAAGAACGTGATCCAGCCAGTGAACGACGCTAAGGACCTCAACGAGTCCCCTCAGCTCGCCGCCAGGGACTTCTGGGTTCAGATAAGACACCCTGAGCTGAGGGCTTCCATTACCTATCCCGGCCCTTACTTCAAGTCAACCGAGACAGTATGGCAGAAAGGGCACCGGGCCCCCCTCATCGGCGAGCATAATGACGAGATATATGTGAAGGAACTGAAATTCACCGTAGAGCAGCTCGCCATCCTGAAGAGAGAGAATGTCATCTAATCCTGTGAGTGAAAGGGGACCGAAATGAAGAAGAAATACGCGTTAGAGGGGCTTAAAGTAGTAGACTTCTCCTGGGTTTTCACAGGCCCTATAGTAACCAAATTTCTCGGCGACCATGGCGCCGAGATCATCAAGATTGAATCCGCCACCAGGCCCGACGGCACCAGGCTGATGACACCGTTTAAGCCGGGAGCCATGGGATTAAATGCCAGCGGCGTTTTCGCCAACTTCAACTCCAGCAAGTACAGCATCAACATAAACCTGCGCGAGCCCCGCGGCAAAGAGGTGGTGAAGAAACTGGTGCAGCGCGCTGATATTGTCCTGGAAACCTTCGGCCCCGGCGTCATGACCAAGCTGAAGCTGGATTACGATGAGCTGAAGCAGGTCAAGCAGGATATCATCATGCTCAGCATGACCATGGTCGGCCAGTACGGGCCTCATTCCCAGCAGCCCTCGTTTGGCCAGGTGCTTCAGGCGACCAACGGCTTCGTCCAACTCCTGGGCTGGCCCGACAGGCCGCCTTCCTTGCCTGTTGCCGCCTACACCGACTTCATCGCGCCGTGGTACGTCCTTATCGCCCTGATGGCGGCTCTTGACTTCCGCCGCCGCACGGGCAAGGGACAGTACATAGACCTCGCCATGCTTGAGGCCAGCGTGCACCTGGCTGCCCCGGTGGTGATGGACTACACAGTCAACGGCAAGATACAGAACCGCATGGGCAACCGCAACCCGGGCTATGCCCCTCATGGCGTTTACCCCTGCAAAGGCGAGGAGCGGTGGGTTGCCATAGCTGTAGCCACCGACGAAGAGTGGCAAGCGTTATGCAAGGTAATGGGCAACCCCGAATGGACTAAATCACCCAAGTTCGACACCCTGCTGCGCAGGACGGAGAACCAGGAGGAACTGGACAGGCTCATGGGGCAGTGGACAAAGGGCTATACACCCGAGGAGATAATGGCTAAGCTGCAGGCAGTAGGAGTAGCCGCTGGAGTGCTGCAAAACGGCCAGGACCTGGTGGACAAAGACCCGCAGATGAAACACCGGCAGCACTTCGTGGAGATGGATCATCAGGAGATGGGCAAACACCTCACCGAGCGGCCTCCCTTCAAGCTCTCCAAGACCCCCTCGGAGCCGCAGCGACCCTTCCCCTCCTTCGGCGAGCATACTGAGCTCGTCTGCAAAGAGATATTGAAGATGGGCGACGCCGAGTTCGCCGAACTCATCGGCGCCGGAGTCCTTGCCTAGCTTGACATCGAGCCATCGTGTGTGTAGGGGCGGTTCGCGACCCGCCCCTACTTTAATAAATCGCACGTCCTCCGATAAACATGTAGGGACAAGGGACCCTTGCCCAATCATCCTTTTCCCTGGTGATTCGCCCCTTGCTTCTTGCCGCCCCGAACATTTCGCAGTAGAATAGCGCCAGAAATGCGAGTTCTCGGCCACAATTCGGACACCGAATGAGTACGAAAGGAAAGAGTGGGAAACATGAAGGTGCAGAGTTCTATCGACATTGCAGCGCCGCCGCAGAAAATCTGGCCGTTCCTGATTGAGCCCGAGAAGATCCTGAAGTGGTGCATCACCTACCAGGAGTTCGAATATACCGGTGCTCAGCGCCCCGGCGTGGGTTCCACTTTCTATCTGGAGGAGAAAGCCGGCGGACCCCTTATGAAGCTCAACTTCACGGTCACTGATTGGGTGGAGAACCAGAGACTTGCTTGCAAAATGACTTCAGGCAATTTCCTGAAAGGATATGAGCAGAAGATGACATTGGAGGCAATTCCATCGGGCAGCCGGTTCATCTTTGCGGAGGACGTAAAGCTCCCTTATGGGGTTATCGGCAGCCTAATAGGCTTCATCGGCAGGTCCAGCTCACAGGCTCATCTAAAAGAAATGATGGGCAAGCTCAAGAGTCTGGCTGAAGCATGACCAGACGCCTATCCAGTTGTGCTGACAGCCATTCAACTACCGGAAAAACTGCTCAAAAAGTCACTTGACAAGCCAGGCGAGGGCCTGTATACTATTCTTCGAATGCCCATGATGATAAGAAACAACACAACTTAATATAAGTTATTGGCTGATGTTCACAAAGTGCGGTCTGAGTAACATCAGACCGCACTTAATGTTGGAAAAAGCACCTTAACAACTGAATACTGAACAAGGTCCTAGTTGTGGTTTAATGTAGGTCAAGCTACTAAGGGCGCACGGGGGATGCCTTGGTGCCAAGAGCCGATGAAGGGCGCGGCGAGACTGCGA
>Ga0209777_10009288_pt1 | contig 10610 bp, 8 predicted proteins | sample FrelakmetHBP12HB_FD_187147 | JGI IMG/M metagenome (GOLD analysis project Ga0209777, IMG submission 187147) | Freshwater lake sediment microbial communities from the University of Notre Dame, USA, for methane emissions studies -HBP12 HB (SPAdes)... | ecosystem: Environmental > Aquatic >... | reverse complement strand
CAGGTACTCTCAACCAAATTCCGAAAATTCTAAAAAAATTCACCATTTTTAACTCCTTATTTTACAAGTAGTTATGACTTTTCTTCGTGAACTTCGTGCCTTCGTGGTGAGCTTTTTTCGTCCCAAACGCGAAGGTTCGCCCTGTTAAGGGGAACGCATGCCCTGTGGGATGTGCCGTTTACTATCCCATCGGGGCCTGTTTCCGCCTCTGGCGGAGTTAATTTTCGAATTTGTTTTGAATTTGGGTTATTTGGATTTTGAATTTGTTTCGGATTTCGTGCTTCGGATTTAGGATTTCTCCTATACGCTATACGCTATACGCTGTACGCTGTACGCTATACGCTGTACGCCGTACGCTGTACGCTATAAGTAAAATATGCAAAACAAACCCAATTTATGCGTTTTTTGGCCTGAAAATGGCGATTGTGAGGAAAAACAAACCCAAACAAACCCAATTTCTTATTTGTGTTATGGCTGGTTTGATAATATAATTTATGCTATGGCTAAATACCCCATCTATCTCGAACTGGGAGGTCGCCGTGTGGTTGTGATAGGTGCCGGTTCTGTTGCTTTGCGCAAGGCACAATCACTTCTGGCTGCTGGTGCCCGGCTGGTAGTCGTGGCTGAAAATATCGACGAGATGCTGTCGGTTCAGAAACAGGGAGAAAATGTCGAGTTGATAAAATCGAAGTATTCCAAAGATTATCTCGTCGGCGCGGTGCTGGCTGTAGCTGCAACGAATAACCATAAACTCAATGTGCAGATTTATAAAGACTGTCAGGAATTAGAGATTCTGTGCAATGTAGTAGACCAGCCGGAACTTTGCGATTTCTTTGTTCCGGCGGTTGTCAGACGCGGTGACCTGCAAATCGCTATAGGAACCGAAGGTGACTGCCCTGCATACGCCGGCCATCTGAAAAAGAAGTTAGAGCATATCTTCACTGAGGAACATGGTAAATTTTTAGCCGAGTTAGAATGTTTGCGAAAACGAATTATTGATGATGTGTCGGACCCTGTCAATCGCAAGGCATTGCTGGGGTATCTGGTCGATGATAAATCGTTCGAATATTTTCTTCAGAACGGGACCGATGCGTGGCAGGAGTATGCAGCGGAACTAATGTCAGCAAAAAAACATAGCCCGACAAGTTAATTTTCATCGCAGGCTATCAAAACATTACGAGTGTTTGGGGGACAGGAGCTGGTGACGCCTGAGTCCACGGCAGCAATAATACGAAAACAAGAAAGCTCACGTATTTGGCCATATTGCCTGCCTCCAAACCAGGCCTGTCTCAGGCTTCTATCTTGTCTATCACCACCTGCAGGTACTTCTGACGGTGGCCGATACGCTTTCTGCTGTTTTTGCGTTTGCGAAAGTGCATTGGATTGAGCTTTTTGCCTTTGATAACCGCATCCTCGGCAGAGGTTCTAAACGAAGCGATGACTTTTGCACCGGCCAGATATGGAGTACCGATTTTGATATTTTCACCGTCACCGACAAACAGTACCTTGTCTAATTCGATTGTCTGAGCGTCAGGTGAAACATCGGTAAGTTCGATATCTATACAATCGCCCTGAGCAACTTTGTATTGCTTTCCACCTTGTTCGATTATTGCGTACATTACAAAAAACTCCTAAACTTTCGCAAATAAAAATTCGATTGAGCAGGGCATTTTATGCAGCTATCTCATTTTTGTAAAGCAAATTATCGATATTTTTCTGTCCTCTTACCGAATATAAAGCTAAAATCTCTTAAGTAATGCTTTTGGGAGTAATTATATGCAGATAGCTATGGTGGACGACAAAATCCTGCCGTTAGATGGGCTGGATGCCGTTTATCTTGACCGGGGTCTTTATTTCGGTGATGGTGTTTATGAGGTGCTGCGAAGCTATGAGGGCAAAATATTTGCACTCCAAGAGCATCTGGAGCGATTTTCCAGGAGTATGGCTGCAATTGAAATAAGCGGGGTAAAAATTGAGCAGATTCGCAAGCGGGTAACGGAGGCATTCGAGACAGCGGGTTTTGCCAATGCCAGGATATACTTTCATATTACCAGAGGTTCTGCTCCAAGAGAGCATAAATGGGCTGCTGACTTAAAACCAAACTTTTTTCTGACCGTTAACGAACTAACAGACGATGCAGGCTCAAAAAACAAGGGTATTTCGGTATCGACCCATCCAGACTGGCGGTGGAAAAGATGCGATATAAAGTCTCTGAATCTTCTGGCCAATGTTCTTGCCCGCCAGGATGCTGCTAAAAAAGGCTGTGATGAGGCAATACTTGTCGATGAGGCCGGGCTGATAACAGAAGGAGCGGGGTCTGCATTTTTTGCCATTTTCGGGAAGCGGCTGCAAACCGCAGCGATTACAGCTAATATTTTGCCTTCTGTTACGCGCAAGTTTGTAATACAAGCGAGCAAAAATATCGGATTAGAAGTGGTTGAAAAATCGCTGACACCGCAGCAGGCAAGCTCTGCAGATGAGCTTTTTATCGGTGTAACTACCAAAGACATTGTCCCAGTCGTGTCGTTTGACGGCAAAAGTATCAGCGGGGGCAGGCCCGGCAGATATACTAAGATGCTTATCGACGAATTTCGCTTGTTTACAATATAAAGCTTGTCCCGATAGTAAGACAGGTATATTTTGATGAGGTTTAAAATGAATCATTTGAAATGGATATTAATTGTGATGGCTGTGTCATCGACAGTTTCCATGGCCGGGGATACAGCAAAGGGAGTAGAGGAACAAAATCTTGACAAGTCCGTGATTTTGATTCGGAGCGTCAGGCAGGAGTTCGACTACGTCACCCCATGGCAGCAAAAACCAATGAGCCAAAGTCTTGGGACAGGATTTATCATTGCAGGCAAAAAAATCCTGACTAATGCGCACAACGTCAGCAACATCAAATACCTCGAGCTAAAGAAGGAAAACATCGCGAAGCGCTATCCTGCACGGGTTGCATTTATCGGCCATGACTGCGACCTGGCAATATTGGCGGTCGATGACGAAAGCTTCTTCGATGGAACTGTGCCGCTGGAGTTTGCAGGTATTCCCAGTGTGAATACCACCGTCTCAACTTACGGTTTTCCGTTGGGGGGCAGCCATGTTTCCGTTACGGAAGGTGTAGTTTCGCGTATAGAGATGGATACTTATGCCCACAGCGGAGCTGACTCGCACCTGGTCATACAAACCGACGCTGCCATAAACCCCGGCAACAGCGGCGGGCCTGTCATGCAAAACGGCAAAGTGGTCGGAGTGGCTTTTCAGGGTCTGCGGCAGGCGGAAAATATCGGCTATTTGATTCCGACAACCGTTATCAGACACTTCCTTTCGGATATCGAGGATGGAAAGTATGACGGCTTCGGGACGCTCGGCGTGACGCTGTATCCTGGTTTGCACAACGTCGGTTACAAAGACTACCTGAAGGTTCCTGCAAGCGAGGACGGTGTTGTAGTGGTCGCTACAATGATGAACAGCTCGGTGGAATCACTGCTCCAGCCGGGTGATGTAATCACACGAATCGACAACTACAATATTGACAATGACGGAATGGTGCAGATATACGGCATGACATTGCATCTGTCGGAGGTTATCGAAAATAAGCAGATAGGCGAAAAGGTTGAGCTTACAATATATCGCCAGGGCAAGGAAATAAAGCAAACGGCAACAATAGCCCTGAACAGACCGATTTTCGAATACGCCAGACAATACGACAAGCCGCCCCGGTATGTGTGTTTCGCGGGTCTGACATTCGTTCCTGCCACTCGAAACTATCTTGAAACATGGGGCCGCGACTGGCTGACAGATATACCATTCTATCTTCGATACCTGTTTAACAATTCTACGCAGCTTAACACCGACCGGGACCGAAAAGAATATATTGTTCTTTCGGAGATAATGTCCGACGAGGTCAATTCATATTCCAGCGATTTTAAAAGTGATGTGGTCGAGAGCATCAACGGCAACACGATTCGCAGCCTTGATGACATCTACAAAGCCTTTAAACAGGATGTCAATGATTTCTGCGTGATAAAGTTTATGGGTATCGAGCGTATTCTACCTATTGATGCCAGAAAGGCACGGTTGCGACAGCAGGAGATACTAAAGAACTACAACATACCAGCCGAGGCTCGTTTGGAGAAAGAGTTATGAAAAAACAGATAATTTTCACAATTATTGCACTCAGTATGGTAATTGCAGCTTGTCCGCAGCTCATGGCAGCGGAGGAAACCCAAACCGATATGACCGAGGCAATGAAGCAATCTCTGGTCTATCTTGACATTTCCTGCTATGGCTATGACCAGGTTCGACCATGGAAACAGGCTGATATCATACACAAACCCGGAACCGGCTGCGCCGTGAGCGAATACGAAGTGATAACATCCACCTGGAATCTAACCGACGCAAAATTAATCAAAGCTCGGAAATACGGACAAAATGATTTTATACCAGTGACGGTAAAAGTGATTGACTATGAAAGCAATCTAACGCTTTTACGACTCGACCCCAATTATATGGATAAACCTCTGAAGCCGCTGAAATTTGTCGAGCAGTTCGAACGGGGTGTCAAGCTGGACTATTACTGGCTTGATTCGCAGAGCCAGCTAACCAGAGGCCAGAGTTATCTGAGCCGGACTGAAATGCACCGCTCAATGACATCGTACTATGAATATATGATGTTTATAGCTACCAACACGTCGGAGCAAACCGGTATCGGGCAGGTGTACTTCAATGGGCAAAGCCCCATAGCAATTGCCTGCTGGAGTGAAAAGACAAAAGAAGCCGGGCTTATACCTGCTGTCATCATCAATAAGTTTTTATCTGATGTGCGAGACGGAAGCTACGAAGGCTTTCCATCGGTTGGTTTCTCAACTGGAGAACTGCTCGACCCTGCGATGCGAGCGTATCTGAAAATGCCGAGCTCAATCAAACATGGTGTTCTTGTAACCGATGTGTACAATATGGGAACGGCAAGTGAGGCATTAAAACCTAACGATGTTATACTCGCCATCGATGGCAAAGAATTGAATCCTTACGGCAGATTTCTACACCCGATGTATGAACGTGTTACTTTCCAGCACTTAATCGCCATGCACAACATTGGTGAGAATATAACCTTCGATATCTGGCGGGATGGCGCGCAACAGCAGATCGAAGTGAAAGCTAAAAACTTCAACGTCCAGGATATGCTCGTACCCTATTACGAATACGGCAGACAACCGGAGTACGTAATCACGGGGGGTTTTATTCTTCAAAAACTTACACGTGCGTACCTGGCACAATGGGGAGATGATTGGAAAGGGCAGGTCACGCCCCATCTCTATCACTACTATCGTGACTCCTTTAAACCAACAGATGAGCGTCGTTCAATCGTTATATTAAGCTATGTTCTGCCGGCGAATATTAACTTGGGCTACCAGAGCCTCGGACAAATGGTCGTGAAAAAGTTTAACGGTATGACCATACGTTCGGTCGCAGATATTATAGCTGCTCAGAAGCTGAATCCAGAGTCTAAATATGACGTGATCGAATTCGAACTGGACAATCCTGATGTTGTGATTGACCGAGAACAATCCTCTGCAGCTGATATACTGATAAGCAGAAACTATGGTATAGGCAAACTTGTAAATATTAACCAATAGCGCCGTCAGAATTAACCTATATAGCCGCTCCTTGCCTCTGCAATGAACCTGAGCATGTGGTCAGCCTGGTTCTGAATTTCAGGGTCGTAATTTGTTACCCTTGCGTTCCATTTACGATATTCCTGATTCAGGAGCTGTCGAGCTTTGTCTTTGCTCATATCCGAAGTGATGCCGAGTATGATTTCTTCATCTTGAATTTCATGCATATCAGCAGGGAGAATTTTAGCCATCATGTCACGGAATCTGTGATGATCGACTTCGAGCCAGACGGCAAACTGTTTCAACAAAGCAAGTTCCGCAGCAGCAGCCCGGCCGTCAGCTCGTGCTACCTGCATGCAGAGTTCCAGAATATCATAGCGTTCTGAAAGCTGAGTGATTTCAACAATTTCTCTGCAGATTTTTCGAGTGTCAATTTGATTATAATTGCGGTGATAAAAAGCAATGGCTTTGTCCAGGGCTTTTTCGAGTTTGCATCTATCTTTGCAGGGCATATCAATATTGTTTTTCGTCCAGCTTTTTATAAGCTCAATTTCACAATCCGGCATATTGTTATCCGCGGCGCTGACAACAAATGCCAATGATACCGCCATAGTTTTTGCCTGCTGTATATTTTCCTGCAAATCGATATAACCTGGTGCATCATTATCGTAAGTAAAAACACACGCAGCACAGGCAAGCTCATCACCACTACGGTGAGAGAGTACTGACGTGCTGAACTGCAAAGTTCTTTTTCCTTTTCGAGGGAACATCAGCCAATCAAGGCGCAGCTGGGCAGCAGCAGTCCAGTCTGACAAAACAGTATGCTGGTCAGGCAGTTTGCCGAGGTCGGCATTATAGCAAAAGGTAGGTGAATCCTGCATCTGCCACTGTTCAATATTACTGTGTACAGGCTTGCTTTTTTGGATTCCGTCGGTAATGTCTGTGATGAAAATCTGTAAAATCGTATGGTTTGTATCAGCAGCAGTGCCGATTGAGCCGCAGAGTTCCACTTTAAGAACATCGACAAAGCAATCTGCAGCTTTTTGTTTTGCCGGTTGAACACGGCAGTTGAGAACCGTCAAATCAGGCTTGGCAAAATATAATGTATCCTGATTAGAACTATCTTTGTGCAAAACAGGAACCCTGAAACCTTTGACCAGGCACACAAGTATCATTATCACAGGTGCCAGAACCGCAATAACAATTAGCATCAGAAAGTCGATCATTTGCAAATCCACCGATATATCTATTCTATCTTCAAAGCCTCTAACTGACCGGTCTTTTGTTTAATGTCACTGGCCAAAAGTCGGCCATCCTGGTCCATGCTAAAGTTTATTTCAAGGACCCTGCCGGATTCGAGGTCCTGAAATTTGCAGTGCATTCTTTGGTTTACATCATAGCTGTAAGTAACTTTAATGGGACAATTTGCGGGCCTGTCCGGAGGAAGCTCAAATCGATGCGTTGCAATTTTATTGACATACTGGGCATCCGTATCCTCACCCTGGGTTATTGTTACTTCAAGCTCCTTTTGTCCTTTAGCCATAGTGTAGAACATCTGTGTATTTTCGCAGGGCAATGGTGTATTTTTCTTCAGAATTATACGATTCTGAACGATGCGGCGTCCGGTTTCCTTATCAACAGGGGCACAAATGGTACCATAACTGTGATTGCAAACGTCCGTCAGGTTAACACCCTTCAGTCCGCCGGAAATTCCAACAGAAACTTCGCCTGGTTTTTCTCTGAGCATTGTCAGGCCCGCATGCAGAGCGGCACCAAGTGCAACACATTCGTCCACATTAACGCTTGTTTCCGCCTTGAATCCGAGCATTTTTTCGAGACGCTGCTGAACCAGGGGAATTCGGGTGCTGCCGCCTACAAGCAGTACCTTATCGATTTTTGAAGGTACGACGCCTGCTTCTTCAAGAGCCACTTCAAGCAAAATGTCTATCCGAGCCATTAAAGGATTAATGGCCTGTTCGAACATTTCGCGGGATATTTCCACTCTCATGCTGCCTGCGGGACCATACACCATCTTTTTGGCAACGGTGCGTCTCGATAATGTTTTTTTAATATCTTCGGCCTCATCCTCGTACTTTGCTCTATCTTCGTCAGAATTGATAAGCTCGGTACCGAGTTTATCCTTGTAGCTCTGCTGGAGCATTTTTAATATTTCAGCATCGAAGTCGACGCCCCCAAGTGCGTGGTCGCCCTGTGAGCAGACGATATCCATTTGGTGACTTTTCACATCCATTATGGTGACGTCGAAGGTTCCTCCCCCAAGGTCATATACAAGAACCTTTCCGGAAACTTCCCGTGATGTAGCGTAATACAAGGCAGCAGCTACAGGCTCGTTGACGATACCAATCACATTCAGCCCTGCCAAAATCCCCGCGTCCATGGTTGCTTTTCTGCGAACCTCGTCAAAATGAGCAGGAACGGAGATGACTGCATCGTGAATTTCACCTCCATCAGCTGAACACTCCTGTTTAAGCTTTTTAAGAATCAGCGCAGATAATTCCACGGGCGTCCAGTCCTTTCCATCGATATGCTTGCGATAATCCGCATCGCCCATGTGCCGCTTTATCCAGCGCACGGACCTTTCAGCATTCAGGTGCCGTGAATTAATTGCTTCAACGCCTACGCGAATTACACCTGAGTTCTCTTCATCGAAGAAAATGGCCGATGGTGTGAGTCTTTCACCGTCGGCATTTGGGACTATCTCGGGCTTGCCGATAGCATTGAGGATTGCCAATGCTGAAAACGTTGTGCCAAGATCTATACCCGCTATGTTACTCATCTTAATCCCTCATCTCATTCGCGAGCTCAACCATATAATTTAACCTGAGCTGCGCGAACTATTTTGGCATTATCTTCATCAATAAAGTATTGATAACCAGGCCTGATAATCCTGGCAATTTTGCCCGCCAAATTCGGGTCGTCTGAGTGTTCCTTCTCTTTAATGGCTTCTGCTATTCTTTCCTGCCCGCAATAGTCACTTTCAATTTCCGGCTCAAATTGCTCGACACCGCTGGATTCGAGAGCAAAAACCACCTCATCTTTTACCTCTTTAAGGTTTGCCGTCTCGATATTCTGTTCGGACGCCTGTTCGATGCGATTTTCAAGGTTGTCAATGCAGCGAATAATACGCAGGCAAAAGTTTCTGATTATATTCCAGTCGTATCCATCCTGAAGTTTTTCCACACGATTCTGCTGCTGAGATGCGTAATCACGAATGGCAGAAACCTGCTGGGTAAGCTCTTTAAGAGTCTTATCGAGCGGCTCTGAATGCTCAACTGTCCCCTTCTGTACGGCTTGAGGGGATTCGCCTTTTTGCGATTTGGTAAAAGACCGATGTTTCGTCTTTTGGTCTAATTGCCCTGTTTGCTTTTCCAGATTTTCAATTTGAGCTTCGGGTGAGTTTTCATCCGAAATTATTATGACACCCTTGTCGGCATTTTTAGCTGAATGTTTTTCCAATTTATTTTGTCTGGAGTCCCAATAGTTGGGCAGCACCGGACCTCTCATAGAAAAAGCAGCCTGTGAAGAAATCTGCTCTTTTTGATTTGCGTTATTATCGTTTATGCTTTGCCAGCCTGACTTATTAAGAACTTTTGACCACTTTTTGGATTCGCTTTGAGGGTTATCCGAGCTTTGCTCCAGGTGAGCAGCTTCCTGGTCTTCCTCCGACGGGTTTTCAGTGGGCCTTTCAGTTTTTCTCTCTTTACCATGCCTGAAAATGCCGGCAAAGAACTTAATTAAACAGACCCAGCTTCTGATGATAAGCCGAGCTGTCCATATTAATAACCACAATGCACAAATCATCCCTCCTGTTGCCATAAACAGTACCGAGGCAGTGACCAGGAGCTCTCTGAGCTTACTCTGTGCTTTGTATTTGTTTAGCTCTTCCTGCCAATTTTCGCCGTAGAGAACATCAGCAAACGGATAAACGGTCATTTCGTCGGAAGCGAGTTTGTCGAGATCGGCTTTAAGCCTTTCCTGCTGTTCCTGCTGCAGCTGTTCATCTGTTTTATTTTCACTAAATTTATCAAGTTCCCACGACAGCTGGCCTCGTTCCTGCGGGGGTAATTGCAGCCATTCATTATATTTCTTTAGATAAACGTTTACCTCCGCATCATACTTTAACCTGTAATGAGCGGCCTGCTGCCGGTCATTTCTTTCCTTTGCAAGCATCCAATCATACGTAACGGTACCGGCGAATAGTAACAGCAATCCCAAAATAAAAGATTTCTTACGCATAATTTTTATTATTCACCTTTAATGGTTTGTCCGAACATACGGACGAACCTGAATTTATTTCATCCTGTTTAATTATGGTAACGATGATTCAGCTTTATCATCATATATTTCTGTGACTCTCAGCACTTCCTCTATTGTCGTTAAGCCCTGCTTTACCTTTTTAATGCCGTCATCAAACAGGTTCGGCTGGCCGCTCTGATGAAAAGTACGACGCATATTATTTACCGATGAGTCCTGGTTAATCATGTCCCTGAACAAATCATCGATAATAAGCAGCTCATATATGCCTATCCGGCCTACATACCCGGAACCTCTGCAGCTATCACAGCCGGCACCGTGAAAAAGCTCTTCGGACTTCACACCGGCTTTTTCCACATACTTGAGCATATTATCAGGAACCTTATAAGGCTGCTTGCACTTCGGGCAAATCTTCCTTACTAATCGCTGGGCAAGCGCTGCGTTAAGCGATGCGGCTATCAGGTACGCATCTATGCCGATATTGACTAATCTTGTTACACTACTGGCAGCATCGTTCGTGTGCAGCGTCGAAAGCACCAGATGACCGGTCAATGCCGCCTGTACCGCTATGCGTGCCGTCTGGTTATCTCGAATCTCACCTATCATTATGATATCCGGGTCCTGACGCAGCAGACTTCTCAACGCAGAGGCAAAGTCAAGACCTACCTTTTCGCTGACCTGCACCTGACTGCAAAAATCAAGCTCATATTCCACAGG
>Ga0209777_10009286_pt1 | contig 10612 bp, 8 predicted proteins | sample FrelakmetHBP12HB_FD_187147 | JGI IMG/M metagenome (GOLD analysis project Ga0209777, IMG submission 187147) | Freshwater lake sediment microbial communities from the University of Notre Dame, USA, for methane emissions studies -HBP12 HB (SPAdes)... | ecosystem: Environmental > Aquatic >... | reverse complement strand
GGTCATCAGTTCACTCAGCGTCCTTGCTTACTTGCACCCCTCACCACACGGCGCAGCGCCGTGGGAGAAGATGTAGTTGATCAGATACACGCAGTCCGCAATGTTGATGTCCCCGTCACAATTGGCGTCTCCGGCAAGCAATGGCACTGGAGCCGGGCCACTGGAAAAGATGTAGGCGATCAGATAGACAACATCAGCGATGTTGATCGTACCTTCGCCGTCGACATCACCGCAGAGCCGATCGATGTAAGTTGTGGCATCCGGAGTAATCGGCAGAGACTCAACATGCCCAACATTGTCGCGGGCGACACTATAGAACGAGTACGTGTGATGATCCTCGCCGGGAAGGCTGTCGCGTGTGCTGGTCGTGTTAGTGATCCACGGTACGAAGGGGCCGGAATCAACGCTGTAGTAGATTGTGTAACTGGCAAGCCCCGAACCACCAGAGTCATCGGCACCCGACCAGGAAATATCGAGCCGCAGGCGGTGAGATGTACCGGGGAGAGCCGCGACGTGACTAGAGGGCGCGCTGGCGTCAATAGTGTTAAGGTATGGTCGCTCTTTTGGGGCAGGATTGTAACCACCCACGGAATCGAAGTTGACCCATGCCTGGTTCGTCAATTTGGTTCCCGAGAGCAGATCTGGTAGCGGATCGACCGAAAAATCGACCCAGCCGATGTTGTAGCCAAGTGAATCGATTGGCGGTAGGAAACCGACCATCGGGTCCTCTGGGGGTAAACCTGTCACTGGGTCAAGGGAGCGAAATGCCCACCTAACCGCGCGGTGATCCGGGTCGAAAGTACCCTGAGCATTCACGATCAGATTCATATCGGGGCGCATATCGACATTGACGTTGAAATACTGCCCACCACCGAGAGCAATGCTCCAACGCAGGAAGCCAAAATCCTTGAAGCCGAATGATCTGACATCGAAATCGGCATCAAGTATGTCCTCAACGAATACGATCTGCGCAGGTGCCGTGGCTGTATCGTGGTTCCAGAAGTCGATGCGGTAGTCAAGACTACGTTGACGCTGCACGTATCGGGAAAGAGAATCAGGAGGAGTGCTGGGAAGGTCAAAACCACCAGGACCGTATTTGTCTTCTGGAGTTACAGAGCCGACAAGATTGCGGTTACTGCTGCCTGAGAAGGCAGTTCCGATCAGATCAACAACCCCTTGGAAGGCTGATACGCCGCCGACAACCGCCAGACCCGTCATTACCGTAAAGCACGGCAACCATGCGGGACCCGCAGCCGCACAAGCAGCTTCTCCTATAATTCCGAAGATAGTCATGACCAGACCTTCCGCTACACCGATCATGGCAGATCGCTGAACCTCCCGCCCAACTTCGGCTGGATCGGAAGTGACTCCTCCTCGACGCAGCGCCTCACAGACGCCATCACGACAAATCTGATACGTCTGCGATTCTTCGAAGTAGGTGAAATCACCGTCAGTTTGAGAGAAGCGCGTGCGAGTTGTCCTTCTGATCTCTGTTACCACTGAGAATTCCTCTTGCCGTTCACTTTCTGCCAAATTAGAAGCCATAGAACTGGCCCCTTGCGCAACCTGTGCGAGTAGGTCCACCGTAAATGAGGCGGACGAACCTGCCGGAATCTTATATATCCAAATCGGAATCACTCGTTCAGCCACAATCACGACGCTTTGGGGAACATGAGTCCAGTCCAAGCTCGGATCCAAATAAGGTAAGTTGTCGCGGGAGAGAATATTGCGCGGTAGTCTTATCGATAGCAGGTAGTCGACCGCATCCACATTCCCTGGGTTCCTTACAGTAAATACCTGAGTCTGCCAACGACCTATTCTCATTTCTTCTCTTCCTAATACCTCCACAACCAGATCAGGCTCTTTGGTACTTTGAACGCTGAAAGAACTAACAGCCGTGTCTGCAGCACCCCCGGGATTTGTCACTACCAAGTTCCAATCACCGAGCTCCGTAAAAGCCAAATTGAAGCTGGCGTTCAAGGCCAAACCCGCTGAATCTCCCTTCACCCGTGCCGCCGTAATGGAGGCAAAACCTGCACGAACCAAGGAGATGTTTGCAGCTGAATCGAGGCCGCTCCCCATTACAGTCACGGTCACCGGTCCCTGTCCCCCGACATATGTCGATAGCCCGGTGATCGTGGGTCTTGTTGGCGGTGGAATCACAATCGGGTGGATGTCGACAAATAGCACATACTGCCGGACTTGCGAACTTGTCCCCGTCAACACAGCAGAGTCCATGTACTTTAGATAGTATCTTCCCGCAGGCGGATTGACGATCTTGCCAGCAATATGGTATCCAGCTCCCATGTTGGAGAACTGCCAGTGTTTGGTCGGAGTGCTCAGATTCTCGTAGTAGACATCAATGGTACTCCACATGCCATACCCTTCGGTCTGCACGTAAAGGGTATCCTGCCCTGCCGGCACATCAAACTGTACCCAATCCGTGCCATAGGGTCGCAGAATCTCACCGATGCGCCATTTGCCGAGAGTATCTATGGGAAGCGATGAACAGAACATCACCTGCCCTTCACCTGGATCGTCGGCTTTGATCTGAAGGGTGTAAAAACCCGAAGTCGGGTTATGAACCTGGTATGCGACGTCGTCCCCACTGCGCCATTCTCCCGCGACGGTGCCATCCGGTACCTTAAGAGTCACCGTCCCAAACCAGGTCCCGCTATAGCCAATTTGATTGCTTTTCTCGAGCAACATGAATACGTCATTGGCTTTGGGTACATTAACACCGCCAATTTCGATGGTGCTGCCATCATGCACCGTAAAATCGACCCACTGGCAAAAGGGGAGTAGTGTGCCCGCATATATTATCACATTGAAGGCTTTGTAATATCTGTAGGACTCTCCTGTGGGAGCTGTGACAATTAAGTCCCAGCAATCGATAACAACACCAGAGAGATTAAATGTCGCTCTAGCTGTTGTGTCATTGACAACAACAACATGTGACGAATCCGCGACGATATCTTGTTCACCGACGAGACTTAATCGAGCACTCATGCCATGCGTGAATCGAACTCCGAAGAGCGTTACTGTTGTCACCTGATCTGCAATGCCAAAGGAAGGTACAATCCTGTGGATTTCCGGACCGCTGCCTGAAGAGACAGCGACTATCGACTTGACAGTGTCGTCGTTGGCAGATTGATCGCCGTCCATGTCGACAGCACACGAAACATCGTATGTAGCGGCTTCGCTGGGCTGCCATGAACGAAAACTGACAGTATCGATCTGCCTTGAGGCGAGTGTAACAGAAACGTTGTCGGAATAGACTCTCCCTACACGGAACACGACCGGAAATGTCTCTGTCGAATCACCGTAGTTCTTGACCGTTGCTTCAGGAATGACGGTTGTGTCCTTAGGTATTACGCCCTTCGGTGACAGAATAGCCGTCACACCGACATTGTGGACATACCCGTGCGCCCAAGACCAGAATGAGCCGGTATCTTTTACGGCGAACTCAAAGGTTAGCGTGTCGGGACCATTGAACTGATGAAAGGGGCCGTCCATCGAGGATCCGGTACCGCAGACGATCCACTGCTCGGGTATATCCCGGTAGCCAATCGCTTCGTCGTAGCGAGAATCCCAGATGCCTACGCCGACTGCGTAACCGGCGAAGAGCTGCTGGTAACCACCCGGATAATGAATTAGCATCTGGACCTTGCTACCGTCCGGGAGAATGATTCTTAAACTATCGTGCGGTTTGGCATTGTCCCCACCCGGTTCCCAGTCTGCACCCTCCGATAAGCTTCCCGCTTTCGTCACCTCAAAGGTGCAGTCCATCTCAAACCCCTCACCAGCACTCCAGCGCAAGTTAAACTGCTTGGATCCATAAGCTGAGTTCTGATAGACGAAGACTGCACTATCAGGCGCGAGGCTCCACGATGCACAAAAAGAGTTGCTTTCGCCAAGTTGACGACCCAAGCCCCTACCATTGCTGTTGTTCCAGGATTGGTCCAGCAGTTCTTTGTTAGACCCAAGTTTGTATGTCAAAGAATCGACCATCCCCCGCGAGTGATCAAGATGAACGCGGACAATGCTGTTGTCAATCAACGATGGTGGCGGGTTGAGGTAGATTTCGTAGTTACCTGCCTCGTCGCCGTCGACATCGCTGACAAAGATCGTGTACCAGCCGCCCGGGATCACAAGCCCGGCTATTGTCGCCTCAGATGTCCCAGAAACAGAAGCGATCAAATCGTCGCTGGCGTCTGCGAGTTCAACGAGCGGTTCAAAGCTGCCAGACAGCCTCGTGAGTCTGATGGTCACCGTTGTAGCTACCGGTGCCAAGAAAACATACCCAAACATATCGCCGAGCGCTGAAAGAGAGCCTTGCCGTCCACTGTTAAGAACAAGCGTGTCGGCTTTGGCCCTGATGTCCTGACGACACTGCAACCTGAGGTTGTATCCCCCCGTGTTGAAACCATCATCGTCCAAGGCAAATAACGTGTACGTCCCGGAAGCAGGTAAGACAAAGTCGATGATCTCACAACGGTTTGCATAGTAAGCAACAGGATTCGCAAGCGTCACCACACTGTCGTTCGGTCCGTACAACCGCAACGACGGATTTACGCTCCCGCTGGTTCGGTTCATTCGAAGCCAGATCTTCTCCCCCGTCAACCCGGCAAAACGATAGACATCAATCGCCGTCACCGCTGAAATCGTATCCTGCGACAACTCCCCGTAGGCCAGCGTGTCTGGCTGCCCAGGACGCGGCACCGACTCCACCGTCAAGCCATATCCACCCGTCTGAAAACCATCAACGTCCAAGGCAAATAACGTGTACGTCCCGGAAGCAGGTAAGACAAAGTCGATGATCTCACAACGGTTTGCATAGTAAGCAACAGGATTCGCAAGCGTCACCAGACTGTCATTCGGCCCGTACAACCGCATTGTCGGTTCCAAACTCCCCGACGTCCGGTTCATCCGCAACAAAACCTTCTCCCCAGCCAACCCCGCAAAACGGTAAACATCCATCTCCGTCAGTGCCGGAATGCTATCCACCACCAACTCCCCGTAAACCAGTGTGTCCTGCTGACCCGGTCTGGTAATTGACTCGAGTTTCAGATAGTACCCTCCTGTCTGTGCACCATTATCATCAGTCACAAGCAGCGAGTAGTTTCCTGAAGTAAGGAGTTTGATATCCACGATTTCGGCCCGATTGTAGTTGTAGGGGATCGGATTAGCGGTTGTGATCAATGTTCCGCTCGGGTTGTACAACCGCAACTTCGGGTTCACGCCACCAGATGTTCGGTTAATGCGAATGAACACAATATCTCCGGACTGGCCAGTGAATACAAATGTATCCACCTCGGTAGCCACAGAGACTACTCCTGAAACAAGAGCCCCGTACGAAATGTTGGTTAAGCTCTTGTCCGCGGGCTCAGCGTGAACTGCTGTTGCGAGCAGTAAGCCAACGACCAAAATCGCAGCGAATGCGCCTTTGACTCTTGACATGACGAAACCCTCCCAAGAAGAATACTAGAAGTCTTTTGCCCAGTGCGGCGAGCATAGCGAGAATCAAGACAACTGTTTGGCTCTTGCCCATTTCTGCCTCCAACAGGGGTCGCAACGACCCCAAGAAGTAGCCCCCCGATTCGGCCATCTTCAGCCTGCGACACCGAAGAGACCAAACTCGGGAACCCAAATCAGTCAAGCCCTGATTTTGCCAATTATCAAAAATAAACTTAACTCTTGAGCGTTAACTTGTCAAGCGATATTACGATGTTCCAGCAAGTCAGGAGTCCCCAAAACCGGCCTCATTAACAACCCCACGAATCCCACCAACACCTCACCCCCAATCCGTTATCAATTAGCCTCTTCACCAATCCTGAGCGCCAGCGAAGCTATCTTACTTAATATCAATCTTCCCGATTGACCTTTTCAAATGCTCCTGCGTCTGATGCGTGTAGATCATCGTCGTCTCGATGTCCTTATGGCCGAGAATCTTCCCCATGGTAGCAGGATCGACTCCATTCATTTGCAGCAAGGAATTGAATGTGTGTCGTGCGAAATCGCAGCTGAATAAGTGACACAAGCCGGTATTAAATGAAAACCTCGGCCATGGACTACTGCCACGCCCGGAGATTTCTCGCTGACTATGGTTTCTATCCTACTTCATCAGTACCATCTTTTTCGTCTCGGTAAACCCTCCTGCCGTCAGGCGATACAGATAGACCCCTGACGAGACTGGCTGCCCGTTGTCATGACGGCCATCCCAAACTACGCGGTAAGTACCAGCAGTCTTGAACTCATTTGTCAGCGTCGCCACTTTCTGGCCGATGATGCTATAAACCTCGAGCTTCACATGTGATGCCTTCGGCAAACTGAAACTCATCTCAGTGGACGGGTTAAATGGGTTGGGAAAGTTCTGATCAAGAAGAAAGGGCTTTGGCCCCCCGCTCATCTCAGCCTCAGTGGAGTTAAGAGCATCTACGAAAACGTCCATTGCCAGCTTTTCGTTCGCATCGTCATGGAACAATCCAGTCGCACCCCACGCAGAGTCAATTCCAACATGGTAATCTGGATAAAAGTAGATCATCCCCCAGAACCGAGGATCGCCTTTGAGCGCTCTTATGAAGTCCCGGAAGTAAGATGCCTGACCTTCTTCGGTGATCGAGTAGCCGTCATAGCCGGGGCCAATACCTTGAACAACGTAGCTCGGGTACATGCACTCCGTGACCATCACCTGTTTGCCAGATTCGTCCGAAAGGCTATCGCAGAGCTGCAGGAAGCTCTCAAAGCTCAGCGGTTGAGGGGGGATACCAGCGGCCGGATATGGAATGTTGTAATAGCTTAAGCCGATAAGATCGAACTCCACACCTTGACCCATCATGTACTGGTAGAAAGCTCTCTGAATGCCCTCGATCCAGCCAACGGAATTCACGTGCAACACAATCTCTGACGTGGGATCGGCGTCCTTAGTCCCTTTGATTGCCGCTTTCAGTAGCAGCGCCTCCTTATCCCATACGTTTTCTCGCAAATACTGGGTGAACGTACCTAGCAGTTTGCTGAAAAACTCCATTTGTAGTTGAAGTGAGATAGAAGGGGGTTTATCGTCCGGTGGATTTTCCTTGAAGGAGAGAGAGCCATGCGTGGAGAGCCTGATCGCCAGGAGACGATGTCGAGTTTATGGACGCCGGAACAGCGGGTGCCGGCGGATCATCCATTACGGAAGATCAAGATATTAGCGGATCGGGAGTTGCGGCGATTGTCGCCGGTGTTTGACGCGATGTATTCGACGACAGGGCGTCCGAGCGTTCCGCCGGAGCGGGTGTTGAAGGCGCTTTTGTTGATGGTACTGTATTCGATCAGAAGCGAGCGCCAGTTGTGCGAGCAGTTGGATTACAATCTGTTGTTTCGTTGGTTTCTGGAGATGAATCAGATCGAGGAAAGCTTCGATGCGACGGTGTTTTGCAAGAACCGTCAGCGGCTGTTGGCGCATGAGGTCGGGCAGCTGTTTTTTGATGGAGTGGTGAAGACGGCTCAGGGGGAGGGTTTGATCAGCGCCGATCATTTTACGGTGGACTCAACGTTGATTGAGGCGTGGGCGAGTTTGAAGAGCTTTCGGCGCAAGGATAGGAGCGAGACGGATCGTGATGAAGATGACCCGGGTAATGCGACGGTGAACTTTCATGGGGAGAAGCGGAATAATGCGACGCATGAGTCAACGACGGATCCAGAGAGTCGGTTGTATCGCAAGGGGCCGAGTAAGGAGGCGAAGCTCTATTATGCGGGACATGCGTTGATGGAGAACCGGCACGGATTATTGTTGGACATCAGCGTGACTCCGGCGGATACCAAGTCTCAGTGGGAGGCGGCGGAGCAGATGTTGAAGCGTCAGGCGAAGAAACGTCGCCGGCCGAAGACGTTGGGAGGTGACAAGGGGTATGATACGAAGGGGTTTGTTGGGATGTTACAGAAACGGCAGATTGCGCCGCACATCGCGGCGAACGACAAACGTCCGGGTGGTTCGGCGGTCGACAAACAGATCAGAAAACGCAAGGGCTACGCCATCAGTCAGCGAGTGCGTAAACGCATCGAGGAGATCTTCGGCTGGATGAAAACGATTGGTGGGTTGCGAAAGACACGTCACAAGGGTCGAGCGCGAACGCAATTGGCCGCCGAGATTGTCGGCACCGCCTACAATCTCTTACGAATCGCGAAACTGAAACCTGATCTGAGGATGGTGAGTGGGTAAGCGAGACAAGATCGCGATCTGAAGTCGACCACGGACTCATGAAACGTCCCGAAGACAATAAACTTCTCCCAAGATAACCGGCAATCAACGAAAACGCTCCATCGAGATAGCCAATCATCAACGCGCAATGCTGTTTTTCAGCACCCTGCTAGGCCATTCCAAGGAGGAACTTTTCCTCCCGGATAGAAGCCACATATGCCAGTCTCTATCTCATTTCCCATTTCGTACACCTTTGGGAGGAGACCCTCGTTCCTAAAATAAGAGACGGTCTCATAGCAGTAAGTTTGTAACGCATTGGCAGTTTCGAGCAGCGTGAGGCTCTGCCGGGCCGCTGGCTCGCCTTGATTCCCTGGCCACACGGCATGATCGCTGAAAAAGAAGAACACATCTAAATCCATCCCGCACTCGTTGGCTTCTTTCAGCACTCGAGTACTGTACTCTCTGCTGCACCAGAATTCATCTTGCCATCCAAGCTGAGGCCAGTCCTGATAATCGGTATTTGCAAGGATGTCGCTGTTGGTCGTGAGCACACCCACCCTGACCCAGCCAAAACCATGCTGATGCAGCACCTGCAGAGGATTAGCCGCCTTCCAGTACTGGTTCCATTCTCTGAAGGCTAAGTAGTCTCCAACGGTCCCACCGAGATTTAGTGCCTCCCCTAGCGAATTCGCCGCACAACATGTTACCGGGGCTGTCAGATACAGAAAGAGAAAGGTAAAAGACAAGTTTGCTGCGACACGTTTCACAGTTATTCTGAGTCGTCTTCTTATGTGCACGAACTGCCTGCGCCTAGTCTATTTGAGCAAAACCATCTTCTTGGTTTCCGCATGGTCACCAGCCCTCAAGCGATAGAAATAGACACCAGACGCGACCTCTTTTCCTGAATCATCCGTTCCGTCCCAAAAAGTACTATAAGTACCCGCTTTGAGCTCTTGGTCGACCACGGTGCTTACCTTCCGCCCGAGAACATCGAAGACGTCGATGTGCACATGTGAGGGTCGGGCCAATGAAAACTCAATCACAGTTGACGAGTTAAAAGGGTTAGGGTAGCTCTGCCGCAGATTGAAATCAGACGGGATTCCAAGCGGTTCAGCGTCAGTCGCCAGAACAGGGGACCGTAGTGTACCCCTGTTGTCAAGACGGAATTAGGCGGCATTTAGGTTGGCGAAAGGTGCCGCGGTTTGGTTTGGTGTTTTGTACTCCAGCGCATGGTGAATTCGCTCCTGGTTGTAAAAGGTGATATAGTTTTCGAGGGCTTGGTGCGCCTCGTGAAAACTGTCGTAGCTATTGAGCCAGACCTCCTCTTCTTTGATTGTTCGGATCACTCGTTCGACATAGGCATTATCATCGGGGGCGTCATAGCCGGTATACTCTCCCTTGATTCCGTACTGAGAGAGAAAGGCGACAAACTTCTGCGAGCAGGGCTGAGCGCCGTTATCGCTGCGCAGCACCAAACTCCGACACGACTCGCCTGAGAGCTGGCGCGATTCGAGTCCCTGACGAACGGCGCTGATCCACTCCGAGGCACGGCAACGCTGATCCAAAGTCCAACCGACAAGCTGGCGACTGAAACAATCGATCACGACGGTTAGATAGACCCGCCGCAGGTCCGATAACTCAAAACAGGTCATGTCGATCTGCCAGCCTTGGTTCGGCTTGCTTGGGCGCATTTTCTCAACACGCTTCGCACGCTGAGGTCGACGCCAGACCCGCGGCTGCAGCAATCCCAGATCACGCATCATCCGGTAGACCGTCTTGTGATTCACGCTCAGCCCATAGTCTCGAAGCAACAAGGCACGAATTCGCCGGTGACCATAGGTCTGATGCCGATCCTTCTGGCACAACGAGCGGATCGTCTCGCGCAACCGGTGGTCGCCGGAGACCGGACACAAACGCTGCGACGGCCTTTTCGCTTCGGGATTGCTCCTCCCCACCCAGCGTCCGACCGTGGCCACCGGAATCACGAAGACCTGGGCCAAGCGACGCACGCTGATCGATGATTCCGCTCGCACCACCGCTATCGCCTCCCGTAGCCGGCCGTTTTTTTTAGAGCCCGGATCGCCAGAGCCTGATCCCCGGCCAACTGTTCCAACTCGGCGATGCGCTTTTGCAAATGCTCGGTCCCGGCATCCACTCGACCTACCGGACGACCGATGCCTTGGCGAAGCAGTTCGATTGCCCGATCTTTGACCTTGTAGGCGTATGTCGAACTCATCCCATATTTGCGGCAGACTTCCGCATGAGATAACTTCCCGGACAGTAGATCCAGGGCAATCTCTACTTTCTGCTCATCCGTGAACTTGCTAACCTTGGGCATCTGTCACTCCTTCTCTACGCGGCCTACGAGCTAAGCTTCAGTCGGCCTACGGCCTCCTTCCGCTTAGCTCGTTCTCTCCCAATCATACACTA
>Ga0209777_10009284_pt1 | contig 10612 bp, 11 predicted proteins | sample FrelakmetHBP12HB_FD_187147 | JGI IMG/M metagenome (GOLD analysis project Ga0209777, IMG submission 187147) | Freshwater lake sediment microbial communities from the University of Notre Dame, USA, for methane emissions studies -HBP12 HB (SPAdes)... | ecosystem: Environmental > Aquatic >... | reverse complement strand
CCTCCAACACCAAAGGAAAGACCAGTTCTAAATGCTGGACAATTTGTTGAAACAGATAAAGTTAGAGGTTATATAAATAGGATTGAAGGTAAAAATGTTTATGTCGAATCTCTTGATGAACCCATGGTTATCAAAAAAATTGACCTTAAAGACGCCGTTAAAATTAAAAAGGAAAAATAACAAAATTACTTAATAAAGGCTCGTGTATTATTACTATATACATTATAAAATTATAGTAATAATGAAAACCAAATTTATATTAATTCTTACGTTTTTCTTCGGATTATTTATTGCTTCATACTCGCAAAAAATTTCACAAGATGTTTTTCGAAATTATACAACCTTTAGACAAGCTGTATTAAACTATAAATTACCGACTACTGATCTAGACAGGGCAAAGAAAAATCTAGATATGAAAATTTTGAAACCATTATTTTATAGTTTGCCTCCTACACCAAATATGACTTTCAGAAATACGATGAAAATTTATAATGATCGTTTATATTGGGCTGGCCAATTACAACCAATATATATTACAAATCCAATTGGATGGTATCAATTTTTTAAACTAAAACCTTTTTATAAATTTTAGATTTCCAGAATTATATATTCTATAAATTTTTCTTTCCAGCATTATTTCGTGCTCTGTTTTATTAGAATCATAACCTTCTTTAACTAATTTATCTTTTCTAAAATTAAATCTATGATGTCTCAATCCATCTATTACATAAAAATAATTCGGCTGAGTTTTACCAATAAATTCAAAACCTAATTTTTTATATAAATCACCTTGACTAAATGATCTATCCGCGTATGTTGTAATTTTTTCTGGTCTATATTTATTTACAAAATATTTAAATAATTTACTTGCTCCTCCTATAATATTTGTATTTAATTTATTACAAAATCTAAGCAATTCATATTCATCTTTATTTGTAATTTTTTTACCCATAGCAATTCTTAAATTTCCAAATGTCATTGCAGAAATCAATTCCTTTTCATAAAATAAACCTATTTTTATTTTTGAATTAATATATCCTTGTATATGATTAATATCTATGAATTCTCTATATAAATTATTACTTATTTCTCTAATTTCACATTTTCTAGCATAAATTGTTTTATTTTTACTTAATTTATTTAATATTATGGATTTAACTATATTTTTTTTATATAACCAATCATCTTCCCAAATATGTATCAATTGTATACCTTTCTTTTCACATTCTTCAGTTTTATTTAAATGATAATTATTATCTTTATTTAATTCATTGTGCCAAAATAAACCATTAAATTCAAAGGCTAATTTTAATTCAGGTAAATAAATATCTAATTCTAATGGTGATATAATATTTTTATTTGATATTAAAATATTTCCAGAATAATTATCAGATATAAAATTTTTAAGTTCAATTTCTAATCCACTAACGTTTTTAGAAATCGGATTGCAAATAGTACATAAAACTGTATTATATGTTTTTCTCTGCCATAATAATTTATAATGAATATTAAAAGTATGATCTTTACCACAATCACAAGGAAATTCATAATTATCTGAACTATAACTTATAATATTTTCATAATTATTTATAATTCTAGATTTATAATAATTTTTTGATGATTTTCTAATTTTTTCAATTATTTCTGGATTCATAGTCGGAAACTCAACACCATATCGTTCCAAATTAGTATTCTTAGCTTTTTCAATATTTGTATAATTCTCATCACCATATAATTCTTTTTTTGTAATTTTACCTTTATTTAAAATTTCTTGCGACTGTTGCGGATATTCAACTCCAAAATTTTTTAAGCAAGTTTCAACCTTCTTATCTTTAATTATCTGGATATATGATATATTTTCTACACCGTATTTAGATAATATTGTATCTTTATTCTTCTGCTCAGAACATTTTCTACTACAAGCATAATAAGTTGATAAATTTTTTGTATTAATATTATATCTACATAAGGAAATTTCCGTCTCTTTATTACAAATATCACATTTACACTTTATTCGAACACCACTAAAAATTGGTAAATCTGAAATTTTTATGGATAAAATTTCATTTCCACCTTTTACCACATAACCCCTTTCTTTAAAATATTTAATTTGATTATTAGATATTTTTACATCAACATACTCAGTTAAAATCATAACAACTTTTTAATTTATATATAAATAAAAAAATATGGTTTTTATTAATTTATAACGGAGTATTTTCTAATTTTTTAAGTTCTTCTTTCAATTTTTCAAGCTCTTCGTGTTTCTCCATCATTCCCTTTTTCCATTTTTTTCTATCAGAATATATTTCCCCCATTACTTCTGTCACTATTCCTATTTCATTCTTGAACACAGAACCATTTAAAGTTATTATATCATCATCCTCAATTGGTATCTGATGACCATTAAAAATAGAATATTTCTTACCTTTCACTTGCTGTCCTTTATATGAATCCGCAGAAATGTTAAATTGTCGCATGGTTGACGGATACAAACTAGCAAAATCATAGCAAGTTGTCCAAGTTGACATACCCTTTATTGGATCCTTAACCCATCCACCTTTAATAGAAGCCGTATCGGAATCACCATACTCATCAACGTGCTCATCTCTAACAAGCACAACATTTTTTTGATCCCTCAATTTTTCTCTTAATATACCTTCAGTGAGTGCAAGAGTTGAAAATGCGTCTTTAATTTTAATTTTGCCCAAAACCGCCATACTATAAAGAATATCAATATATTTCATTTTTAAATGTATTCTTTGTACGAGACAACTATCAACAGCATTATAAAATACAAATTTTTTATAGTCCTCACGATGTAATCTTTTCAAATCGCCTTCATAATTAACTTTTTTTACACCCAAAATTTTATCAGCGGCAAAATCAAGTGATGAGCTTTCTTTAACTTTAACAGATGTGTCCCATTTTTCAAAAAGTTCCATATAATCAACTATAACTCTATGTGCTGGCATTTCAGCATAATTCTGCTTACCCATTGATTTAAAATTATAAGGAGTACTTAATTTTTTTGTAAACGAAGCAACCTCCGGCTCAACGCCTATTTTCCTTGCTCTAGCTACCAAAAATACCCAATCATATTCTACTACGAACCATCCAGATATAACAGGCATTTTAGGAACTAATTTATTAAAAAAATTGTATAACAAATCATATTCACTTTTATATTGAATATATTTAAATACATAATCGGTATCAAATTTTTTAAAATATAAATTAATATCAGATTCTATTGATTCTATTTGCTTGGAATCCAATGGTTCGGTTCCAATAACTAATACCCTATTTTTATTCACAATAGAAATAGTTTGAATTGCACTGGCAGCTAAATGTGGTTCCATTTTACCGGAGTCTAAAATTTCATTTTCAATGTCTATGAAAAATGTATCCGGCTCATTATACTCGTATATCTCATCCCTTTCCTCTTTTGGAAGATTATCAATAAAGTCATATACGGAGTATTTGTTTGGAAATTTACTATAAATCTCCTTGCATGATTTTCCGTCCCAAGTCACATACCTACCTGATTTTTCTGGATCATCATCACTACATGTTATAAACTTTGTTGGTCTTTGCCAATTATAGTAACGTAATTTAATACTTCCACTCTTATCGATAAAACTCAGGATCAGATTGTTTGACCTATATTCTGTATCTACAAGCAAGTGTAAATTATTATTTTTTTAATACAATATTTATAGTCATTTAGCATTTTTGACTTGCATATTTTTATATATACATGTAAAATAAAAGTTTATGAAAAATCAAAGTCAAGAAAAATTTATAGAAAAAGCAATTACTAAACATTCTAATAAATATGATTATTCACTTGTTATATATAAAAAATCTAGAGAAAAGATTAAAATAATTTGTAAAAAACATGGAATATTTGAGCAAGAACCATCTAATCATCTAAGAGGACAAGGCTGTCCAATATGCTCTGGTTCTAAAAAATATACACTATCAGAATTTATAGAAAAAGCAAATAAAATTCATAATAATTTATATGATTATAATTTAGTTCAATATAAAAATAATAAAACTAAAATTAAAATAATTTGTAAAGAACATGGAGTATTTGAATCTAGACCAGATAATCACATAAACTGTAAAGCAGGTTGTCCAAAATGTGCAAATAATATTTTATATACAACAGACGAATTCGTAAAAAAAGCAAATTTAGTTCATAATAATAAATATAATTATTCGAAAATTAATTATAAAACAGCACTAGAAAAAATAAAAATAATTTGTCCAGAACATGGTGTTTTTGAACAAAGACCAACAAATCATTTGAGAGGAGAAGGATGTATAAAATGTGCAGGAAGTTATCAATATACAAATGAAGAATTTATTAAAAAAGCAAATATCATTCATAATAATACATATGATTATTCATTAACAAATTATATAAATAGTCAATCTAAAATAAAAATAATCTGTAAAAAACACGGTATATTTGAACAAAAACCAAATTCACATCTACTAGGATTTAAATGCCCAATATGCTATAATGATAGAAGAACTTATAATACAGAAAAATTTATAGAATTATCAAAATTTAAACACGGTAATTTTTATGACTATAGTTTAGTTAATTATATACATAGTAGTATGAAAGTTAAAATTATTTGTCCTATTCATGGTGTTTTTGAACAAAATCCAGGCTCTCACATTAGAGGAGTTGGTTGTTATGCATGCAAAGCATCTAAAGGTGAAAAAGAAATACGATTATTCTTAGAAAGGAATAATATTAATTTTAATAGTCAACACATTTTTAAAGATTGTAAAAATGAAAGGTATTTGCCATTTGATTTTTATTTACCAGATACTAATACCTGCATAGAATATGATGGTTTACAGCATTTTAAACCTATAGAATATTTTGGTGGAGAAAAAACATTAGAACAGACCAAAATTAAAGATAAGATTAAAACGGACTTTTGCATTGAAAATAACATCAAGCTTATCAGAATCAAATACAATGAGAATATTTTATCAAAACTAAACTTTACTTAATTTATATATAATACTATGATTAGAAATTATAATAATTATCTATTAGAAAAAATTGGTTCGCCAGATATTGTAAAAGAATATCTAAATATTATAGAAAGTAAAATAAATAAATTACAACCCGGATATAACAATTTCAAATTTAATTTATTTGATTGTGATTTTGAAATAAAAATTAATATAGTATCGAATGACCTTTATAGTACTGATAGCTATCATGGAGATTTTAATATTTTTGACTTTATAAATGGGATTTATCGGATAAATATAGATATTATAACAAGAAATATAAAATTATTGGATTATAATAAAATGTTAGCTATAATCCAGCACGAATTAACTCATATATATGAAATTTTAGTTTATAAAGGTGATACATCAAAATCAACTTTTAATAAAATTCCAATTGTCAATACTATTAAAGTAGATCGATCCAACAATATGCATGATTTTACTTATAGATTATATTTATCTTTAGAACACGAATTAAATGCCATAATATCTATGATACATGCGTATTTGTATGGTCATGATAATAAAGAATATAATTATTTAAAAAATGAATTAAACAATTATGAACCGTATAAAAATATTTTATATCTTAAAAATTTTAACTATATAGATTTTATAAACAAATTTGAAAATAAAGAGGAATTATTAAAAATAACAAATATTATAAATAAAGAATTTTCTTATAAAGAAATTAGTATTAACGAATTAGAAAGATATTATAAAAAATGGAATAAATTTTTCATAAATATATCTAATAAATATCTTAAAAAGATAGATAAAATATTAAGGTATACAGTAACTAAAAATGAAAGTTTTGAATATCATTGTTATTCTAGTGTACCTTTATATGATGATTATTCTTATAAAAATTATATCAATAATAATTACAAAGAATTAATTAATGAATTATTTGAGAAAATATAAATGAAACATTAGGTACAATTGCTACCATATTAGAAAAATACCATATTTTTTTATTATAATGGACAAAAAAACAAATATTATATGTGAGCATAAATATAAAATATATGACTCAGGTAAAATAATATATAAATTATAAAAAAGAATCAATTTTTAATGCCAGAAAATAATAAAGAAGTAACGTTTTATAATCGGGTAGCTAAATTTCCTAAGAATGCACAAGCAAGTAAAGCGATAACGTTCCTCGAGGGTATCAAAGTTTCAAAAAAGAAATTGTGGTATATACTTATTGAAAAAGATGAGAACGAATTACAGTGTATTAAATATAATAATAAAATGGGTGTTAATTTGAGATTATTTATTGAACAATTGAAAGAATATCATAAAAAGGACGAAAAATTATTTGAACACATTAAAAATCTTACAATTGAAGGAAATCAATATTTTTCAATAATTAAAAATATACCTGATATAGAAATTAAAGAAGGTAAAAAAATGATTACTTTTTTAACTGAGGAACTTATTCAATTATTAAAAGATAAATGAAATTAATCTTCTTTATACGGATCTAAACCAAATTCCATTCGGTGGATTAAATCTTCGTAAACTGATGCCTTATCCTCGTCATATTGGAATAGATATCCTACCATTATCTGACAATCGCCCTCGTTCCACTGATATCCTTCTGGTGCGATAACTTCTATTATATCACAATGATCATATTCATCATAGGATACTTCAACCGTAGCACCATACAATTTTGCTTTTATACTACAAATATAAATAAAAATTCTCGAATAAAAAATTACCAAAGAATATCCTTAAAATTTTCCTCTGTTTCTTTTACTTCTTGGGCATATTTAAATGTACAATTATCATTATTTCTTGCAATTTCCTTATTAAAAGGGGATATTTGATATTCAATTTTACTAAAATGTGTATCGCTTTTACCAGGAACTCCTGCGTTATGAAAAATATAGGTTTCGTTCCATCTTTTAATATTATCAGTTGCCCAGCAAAAATCTAAATCTTTACTAATTTTTACTTTATGACCAAAATAAAGTCCGTTCCAAAAAACCGCCCACATATCGGCTGTCCATGCTTGAATAGGATGCTCTGGATGATATATTTTTTCTGTATCCTTCATATGTCTATAAAGTTTTTCACAATCATCAAAAACCTTTTCCCAAAATTCAACATTTAAACCTTTCATTAAATATTGCGCACCACCTGCAGCATCATCGTTGGCAGCTACTATATATGGTGATATTTTTACAATTTCACACATTTCCTTAAATAATTGCTCACTTTTACTTTTAATATATTTACTATCAAGATATGATCTTGTATCACTAACATACCAATAATCATCTTTTATCATTTCAGTAAAGTCCAATTTTTTTGTAAAAATAACATCTGGATCGGTGTAAAATATAATTTCATTATTAAATTCAGGATGATCTCTAAAAAACTTTATTAAAATATGAGGTCTCAATGATGATGGATAACTATGACCTTGCCGTTCATCTTTATAAATATGAAATTTAGATTTAATTTTATCACAATTTATTAAAGATTGTAATGCTGAACTTGGATTGTGCGTAGAAATTATATAATGCGTATCTTCGTCCAATCCATATTTCATAAAATTATTAATTTGAACTAAACATTGCCATAAATAATATGTATGATCAAAAGTTGCTATTAATATTTTCATAGGGGATTATTGTTTTTAATATAATATAAAAATTATATTAAAAGGTTTATTTTAAATAATGTTTCTTAAACCAACTTGCCAATATCTTTTACCATCATAATCTATGTATTCTAAATCACTTAATCCATTGACTGTATATTCCATAATATTAGATGCATCTGAAAAGCTAACCGATTCTCCGTTCCATGCAGATAAATTCATTAATTCTGCGATGCGATCAATTCTACATGCTAATCCAAGATTTGTGCTACCAGCAAAACATAATCCAATTATTTTTTTTGTACCTGAAATATCAGCGATTAAAGCTGAACCAGAATCTCCATGCCAGATTGGATAATCACATACGTATTCTATTGGTTGTGTTGTGCCAGTAGTAGCAACAAATGCTATAAGATCAGAATAATCAACAGTCACTCCCGAACCTTGTCTATAATAATAACTAATAGTCGCAACAGCAGGAAATTGATAAACTCTTAATTTAGTATTACCCTCGCCCTTACCACCGGTTGTTCTACCAGCACTATATAGCAATGGATTATAAGATGTTGTACCAGATGTTAATAAATTGTTAATTTCATCAGTTGTTGCAAATGGATAAGTAGAAGCACTTAACCCCTCCTGATTATAAGATATGCCAGAATCAATATAAGTTTCACCCGAATAAATTGTTGTCACCGAAGCATCAATATAATTAAATCCTTCTGGCGGATTTTCTCTTATTGGATAATATCTTTTAACAACACCTATTGGATAATTATCATCTAAATATTCATGTGGTTGTGATACAATATCGCCCTTAATATTAGTAATTAAACCAGATGGATTTCTTTCGGAACATATAAATGCATCATTAACATAAACATGATTATTTGTTACACCAACTAAAGAATTAGTATCATTATCTATGGCAAAAAAACCTAAAGTACCAGTAGAGCCTGACATTGATGTAAAATTGCTACTAGATATTCCGCCTTTTAATGGACGAAAACTATTCCGATTGGTTGGCGCTATTATCTGCCAATTATAAAATTCAGCATCACAAAATAATTCATATGACCCTTGAACAACGTCAGTTGATATTGTTTTATTGTCTATGTTTATTTTTTGTGGTAATAATTGCTCTTTGGTTAACTGTGTCTTTGATAATTTTTGTTTAACGGTAAAGACTATTGCCTCTTCGTTTGTCATAATTCCATTAACAGTTTTATAACCATATCCAACACCAATTACATTATCATCTGTACTTTTATGATATTCCTCTATTTTTTTTAATAATTCTTCGTGTGTCATTTTGTTATATTAAATTTGGTATGTGTATAAATAAAGTTTCAACTAACATTGTTGTTGTGGTTGTTGTAATTGCTGCTGTCGTAGTTGTGGTGGTTGTTATTATCGGCTCTTCTGTGGTGGTTGTTGTAGTTATAGGTTCGATTGTTGTTGTAGTTGTAGTTATTGACGATTCCGTTGTTGTTGACGTCGTTGTGATTGTAGGTTCAATTGCAGTAGTCGTTGTAGTTGATGGACCAATATAAATAGTAGTCGTAGTAGTCGCGGGCTCAACTGTTGTTGTGGAAGTAGATGGTCCGATATATGTTGTAGTTGTTGTAGTTGTTCCAGTCGAACCAGAACACGCATCACATATATAATATGGATTTGATCCATCATCTTTTATCCAAAATCCACCATCATCATATCCGAAATAAATATAATTATTTTCAGGTGCTTCAACTTTTTCTTTTGCTATGTTTTGTATTTTTATATAACTCATATTATGTAGTTATTTTAATTTAAGGTTCTAAGCAATATTCACACGAAAACGCCATACTATAAATTTCTTCATCCTCCCAAGCGCCCATTCCTGCAATATATGCTACTATGGACCCATCAAGATATACATTCGGATCTTCTTCATATATGAAAAACATTAGATTAGAATCATCATTTAAAATAACATTTTCATATTCAAAACTTATTAAAAATTTTCCAGATACTTCAAGATTGTCGAATAAAAATGTAATTTCTTCCAAATCAACATCTGATATGTCTGATGCTGCAATGGTGTTTATTGATTGTCCTATATATCCGGATGGTGGAAAATCTGTTTCATAAGTAACTGGTACGTGAGTATATACTTTTGCACGAATATCAAAATCAGCGGAACCTATTCGTTCACAAGTAATAGTTATAGATCTTAATTTTCCACCGTCGATTGTTATTGATTGAGAAATTATTATAAAATCTCCAACCGCATACGATGGCAAAATAGTAAGATCTAGTGAGGATACTTCTAATACCTGCAAATAACAAAATTCTGTTGTCGTGGTTGTGGTTGTTATCTCTTCGGTTGTGGTAGTGGTTGTACATAGATCACACAAATAATATGTTGATCCATCATCCTTTTTTATCCATAGTCCGCCGTCGTCATATCCAAAATAAACATAACCATTTTCTGGAGGTTCAACATTTTCTTTTGGTATATTTTGTATTTTAATGTAACTCATATATAATGATTATTTTTCTAACCATTATATATAAATTTTCATATCCCTAATTCTATATCTAGAATTTTATTTTTTTCATAAAAAGAAACAAGGATTTTGTTAGTTTCTTTATATACCTCATCTTTAGGCGAACACCAAAGAGTATAACTCTTACTTAATTTCATATCAGATAAAACATGATACGTTTTTTTAGTATTAAAATCCTTAAAATCTATATTTAATTGTGGAGTATCTTGTTCAGCTTTATAAGTTATTATAAATTTATTATTTTCTTTTTCATAACTTATATTTATATCATTCCTATTTAATGTTATTGGAATATTATATTTTTCTAAATCAAATGGTTTTGGATTTTCAATTAATTTAGAATTAACTATCCTATCAATTACCATTTGGGGTGTTATATTAATAGTGCATTCGAATT
>Ga0209777_10009283_pt1 | contig 10613 bp, 9 predicted proteins | sample FrelakmetHBP12HB_FD_187147 | JGI IMG/M metagenome (GOLD analysis project Ga0209777, IMG submission 187147) | Freshwater lake sediment microbial communities from the University of Notre Dame, USA, for methane emissions studies -HBP12 HB (SPAdes)... | ecosystem: Environmental > Aquatic >... | reverse complement strand
TTTACGATTTTCTGAGTTCTCTCGATGATAGCGGCGGCTCCGTCATGGATCTCCTTCCGACTCGCCTTCTTACGGGCGAGGCCCTGCTCAATACACTTCATCGCGACCTCCGTCGCTTGGAGAGGATAAATCTCCCACTCGTCCATGCTTGGGATAATGTAGGTCTCGCTAAGACCCTTGTCCTCAGCGAACTTAGCGAGGGCCCTAGCTGAGGCGATGCACATCTCGTCGGTGATGGTCTTAGCACGAACGTCTAGAGCGCCACGGAAGATTGCTGGAAAGACGAGACTGTTATTGACTTGATTGGGGAAATCACTGCGTCCAGTGGCGACGACCTTGGCTCCAGCCTCCTTCGCTTCCCATGGCCAGATCTCTGGAATCGGGTTGGCACAGGCGAAGACTATGGAGTCACTGGCCATACCCTTAATATCGGCCTTTTTTATAACGTCAGGGCCAGACTTGGAGGCGGCTATGACGATGTCTGCACCCTCTAAGGCCTCCTTCAAACCTCCTTCGACACCGTCAGGGTTCGTTTTCTTGGCGAGATCCCATTTGTAACTACCCTCAAGGTCCTTACGGGTGTAGCTGATGATGCCGGTGCTGTCGACTATCAACATGTTCTTGGGGTTAGCGCCAGCAGACACAAGAACGTAAAATGTGCGGGTGTTTGCAGCGCCTGCACCGACTATGGCGATCTTGGCGGTGCCCATCTTCTTACCAACATACTTCAATGCGTTGAAGGTGGCAGCGAGTATGACAGCTGCTGTCCCCTGCTGGTCATCGTGCCAGACGGGGATCGGCATCTCTTTTCTAAGCCTATCAAGGATGTAGAAGCACTTAGGGCTCGAGAAGTCCTCGAGGTTGATGCCGCCGAAGGTGGGCTCTATCCACTTGACGGCCTGAATGATCTCCTCAGGGTCCTTCGTGGCGAGGCAGATGGGGAAGGCATCTACTCCACCAAGGTACTTGAATATGAGGGCCTTTCCCTCCATGACGGGCATCCCAGCCTGGCCGCCGATGTCACCGAGGCCGAGGACTCGTGTGCCGTCGCTAACAACGCCGACGTAGTTCCACTTGCTCGTCCCCTCGAAGGCGAGCTCCTTGTCCTTCTCTATGTCCTTGCAAACCTGGGCAACGCCGGGTGTGTACCAGATGCTGAAGTCCTGGAGTGTCCGGATGGCGCACTTGGGCATGACCTCTACCTTGCCATGGTAGAAGGCGTGGTAGGGGGGAGCGATCTTGCTCCACTTCTGGGCTTCCTTGAGAAGCTCTTCCTTTGTAACTGGCATGGGTAAATAGTGATAGATAGTAAGGATAACACTTACGCGAACATTTATGGTCAGCATTTCTCGTGGCTACTTAGACGATTGAAGACTTGGGTTTTCCTTGGTGAATCCAAAAAGAATAAGAAAAAATCAAAATTTTTGATCGTCGCGCGAGAGGGCGAAGACCTTCGCAGAGGCGATAAAGAAGGGTGCAGCTTAACCCCAACCTTATAAAAAAGTTTAATCCCCCTCGGTGACTAGTTTTCACCATGAAGCTTGATGGGAAGGTGGCTGTCGTTACGGGAGCGTCCCGTGGAATAGGTAAGGCGATCGCAGAAACATTCGCCCGCGAGGGAGCGGACATCGTTGTAAATTACGTGAAGTCCGTAGACGAGGCGAAGGAGGTGGTTAAGGACATAAAGGCCATGGGAAGGAGGGCCATCGCTGTCAAGGCAGATGTCTCCAAGAGGACCGAGGCGCAGAAGATGTTCGACAAGGTTCTCGAGACTTTCGGAAGAGTAGACATCCTCGTCAACAACGCAGGTATTGGCACTGGTGGGACGACCCTCGATACGAACGAGGAGGACTGGGACAGAGTTATCGCCGTGAACCTGAAGGGCCCCTTCAACTGCACTCAGATAGTGGCAAAGACGATGGTTGCTCAGAAATCTGGGAAGATCATAAATATCTCAAGTATATCGGGACTCGGCGGTGCCCCGGTCGGGGAGCTCGCCTACTGCTGCGCCAAGGCCGCCCTCATAGCCATGACGACCGTTGCCGCCCAGGACCTAGGTCCCTACGGGATTAATGTAAACAGCGTCGCCCCCGGATGGACACGTACAGATATGACGACCCGTACAACCAAAGAGAAAACAGAGGAACTTCAGAGGCTCAAAGCGGGCATGGCAGCGATGAAACGCATCGGCGAACCTCAGGATATAGCCAACGCCGCCCTCTTCCTCTCCTCCGAAGATTCGAACTTCATCACTGGTCAGGTACTCGTCGCCGACGGCGGGCGCAGGGATTTCCTGAGTCACGCTTGAGTCGAACCACGTCACTTTTTCTTAGTTTAAATAAGTTGATGAAAAACTAAGTTTTGTAAAAACAACGGATTAATTAGCTTTTATTACTGCCGCTTGCGAAGCTCCACTTGAGCGCCTGTGACGAGTTCCCGAATAAAGCCAATAACAGACAAACTCCTAAAGCGACTAGGTAATTAGGTCTCCTTGCTCGCACGCGCGAAGGAAATGAACTCACAGCTGCGCGCGGCTTAGGAGAACTCCTCATGGAGCTTTTTCCTCGCCTCATCACTCAGGGTGCCTTCGCCGTCGACGATGTCGTTGAAGGTTTTGAAGACCCTCTCCAGCTTCCTCCAGTCGGGGACGTAGACCCTACTGAACCAAATCCTGCTGCTGTCTACGCCGTGGTCCTCTAGGGCCCACCTATACTCGTCGGCTCTCTCCTCCGCTATCACGTGGGCGCGTCCATATGGTCCTTCATGAGCCGGAGCCTCCAGTAGCATCACGCCGTCCGCACCGTATGCGAAGGCGTAGAGAAGATGTTCCAGCTTAAGTCTCGCCAGCGACGGCATCGGGATGATCCGGATGCTGCTTGGATAGGGTAGCCTCGCCAACCCGGCGAGGTCGACCGCAGTATATGCGACCTCCTTCTCCACGAATGCGAGTATCCGAAGCTCTGCTCTCGATCCCTCGAGGGCACCCCTTATCTGGGCCTTGATCTGCGCCTCACTCAGCCCCTGCTGGTCCAAAGCATTTCTAGGGCAAGATGGCACACACGCTCCGCAGCCAGTGCACATGATCTCGTTTACAACCGGCTTTACATCGACTAGCGTAATCGCTGACTCAGGGCACGACTCCACGCATTTCCCGCAGCCGTCACATAGTTCCGGGTATGCGAGCCACGCCTTGTTGGGTTCGATCATCCTGTCGACGTGGAGGAAGTTAACCACCTTCATCGCGGCGCCCTCCGCCTCAGCTGTGGTGGATTGAATGTCCTTCGGACCTACTACTGTCCCCGCCGCGAAGATGCCGTCCCGCTTTGTCGCCATCGGATCTAGCTTCGGATGACGCTCCAACACGAACTGATCCTCATCTACTGGCACTCTTAGCATCTCAGCCAGCTTAAGCGTCTCAGGCGTCGTTACAATCGGTGGTGCAAGCACGACCAGATCGCTGGAATACTCAAGCATTCTATTCAACATCATATCCTCACTGCGTACAAGCACCTGTTCTCCATCGGGGACGATCTCGGTTACCTTCCCCTTCACAAATATTGCGCCCTTCTCCTGAGTAGTTCGGTAGAACTCCTCGTAGCGCCTCCCCGGCGATCTGACGTCGATATAGTGAATCCATACATCGACACCACGGTCTCTGAGGAGCTGGGCTTGCTTCATACTGTAGAGGCAGCAGACCCTGCTGCAGTGGCTTCGTCCTACCTCGGTGTCCCTACTTCCGGCGCAGAGTACGAATGTCACAGTCTTAACCTGCCGCCCAGTCTTTGGAACGATGAGCTGACTACCCGTCGGTCCGTTTACGTCGAGTATCCTCTCCATCTCGAGGCTCGTCACAACGTTCGGGTACCTACCATAGCCATACTGCGATAGACCAGAGAGGTCGAAGAGCTCGAAGCCCGTCGTCATCACGATGGCGCCGACCTTAAGCTCCTTAGACGAGCCGGGGTCGTCGAGATCGATGCACTGCCGTGGGCAAATCTTCGCACAAGCCCCACATCTGATACAGTGCTCAAAGTCGATGGTATAGACACTTGGGACGCTCTGAGGGAATGGAATGTACGCCGCCTTGCGTATGCCTAGACCCTGATCATGTTCGGCCGGTACCTTCGTCGGGCAGACCCGACTACATGCGCCACACCCGATACACTTAGAAACGTCCACCCCACGCGGGTTTAGTCTGACCTTAGCTTTGAAGTCGCCAGGGACTCCGGAGACCTCCTCCACCTCGGCATATGTGATTAGGTCGATGTTTCTGCTCTGGCTAACAGACGCCATCTTAGGCGTAAGTATGCACTGACTGCAGTCGAGGGTAGGAAATACCTTAGGGTACTGAATCATGTGTCCGCCGATGCTGGGTCGTTTCTCGACAAGGTGGACCTTCATCCCAAACTCGCTGAGGCGGAGGCTCGTAGTGATACCAGCGACGCCACCTCCGATTACGAGGGCCTCGGGGATCACTTTCATCCTCTTCGACTCCAGTGCCACTGACTCTTTCGCCCGCGCGACAGCACCTCTTATAAGGTCAATGGTTTTCAGCGTCGCCCCCTCGTGGTCCTCCTTATGGACCCAGCTACATTGCTCACGAACATTCACCATCTCTAGGTAAGCGGGGTTCACTCTCTTCTCCGCGAGGTTGCTCAAGAAGGTCTCTCTGTGCATCTTTGGCGTGCAGCAAGCAAGCACCACTCTGTCAATGTGCTGCTTCTCCACCGCCTCCTTTATCGAGTCGACACTCGGCTTGCTGCATAAGTACCTCTCCTTTTTTACGAAGGCGACATCGGGTTTCAGCTCCTCGACGACACGGTCCGTCTCTACGACGTCGCCGATGTTGCCACCGCACTCGCAGAGCCAGACGCCGATCTTTGGCGTTTCAGTCATTCGTATCCCTACAATATGTTCAGCTTGTGTTCTAGCGTCTTCTTTCCCCGATACTCGGGGAGGAGGATCGGGGACTTCCGATCCGTCTTGATGCCTGCCTCCGCGAGCCATCTCTCATAGCGGTTGAGGTGGGCGAGGGTTAGCTTACCCACAGATACCTTCTTTGCACGTTCCGCTGCATTTTTGCCTGCCCTACGTCCGAAGACGTAAAGGTCGAGCTGACTATTTCCCATAAGCCTGTTCTTCCCGTGGACGCCGCCGCAGACCTCGCCGGCACAGAATAGTCCGGGGATATTTGTCTCCGTGTTGGGGTTGATCTCGACACCACCGTTCTGGTAGTGTAGAGTAGGGAAGACAAGTATAGGCTCTTTCCGGATGTCAATGCCGAACTTCTTGAAGTTGCGGAACATGGCGGCGAACTCGCGTTCGATGGTGCCTGGCCCTGTTACGATCTCGATCATCGGCGTGTCGAGCCAGACGGCGCGCATACCCGTCGGGGTCACAATTCCATTGTTCCTTTCGTAGCACTCCCGGATATAGCTGGACGACTCGATGTCACGTGGCTCGAGATGGTATACGAAGAGATCGCCATACTTGTTGACGGGAAGAGCACCCCTACCGCGCAGCTTCTCTGTAGCTAGCTGCCCCACGATTTGCTCCGGGTAAGCCGCACCAGTAGGATGGTACTGAGTAGAGTCAAGGTCCCTCAGCACAGCACCGGTGCGGTAAGCCATGACAATACCGTCGCCCGTCGCGCCGTAGTGGTTTGTCGTCGCGAAGCCCTGGATGTGGAGCCTGCCGAAGCCACCCGTCGCGAGCACCGTTGACTTCGCCTTCGCGACATGATACTCCTCGGTCTCCATGTCAAAAAGGACCGCACCCGCGACCTGATGCTTATCATCCATAATGAAGTCAACTGCGCTCGTGAATTCAATGTTGCTGATCCCGCGGTTTATGAATTCGTCAACGAGGACGCGCGTTATCTCAAGACCCGTATAGTCTTTGCAACTGTGCATACGCCTCCGGCTGGTACCGCCTCCCGCTATCTCGAGCATAGATCCGTCGGGATTTTTGTCGTACATGACGCCAAGCTCCTCATGCCATCTGATCACATCGGGGGCGTCCTTGACGAGGGCTTCAGCCAGGTCCGGCTTATTCGCATAGTGACCTCCGCCGATGACGTCTAGGTAGTGGATGGATGGGCTGTCAACTGGGGAGTCGGCGGCCTGGATTCCGCCTTGACTCATCTTCGAGTTTGCGTCCCCCAGCCTAAGCTTTTGTACCATGAGTATCTGGTCTACGGATATTCCGTTCTCCTGTGCAAGTAGGGCGGCGCTCAGGCCAGCTCCACCCGCGCCGATGATGAGAATGTCGACGTCGTAGTCGACGTGGTTGAGGTCGATGTCGCTGGGCTTGATGACTGGGTGAGCCTCAATTATATCCGCGACTTCATTTGGGACCATCATCCCCTTGCTTGGCCCAATGGCTATTGGGCGTTTCATATTTGGTTTCCAGTCGGGGTGGAAGCGCTCGAGGATGGACTGCCTCTCCTCAGCTGTCATCGCGTTTATTCCGTGGGATGAGAGGTTACTGGCCCTCTTATCGGCGACTTTCCGGATAGAATCCTGCATATACTCTGGGTAGCTGCTGGTGTAGTCGCTCATTTAATCTTCATCTCTCTCGTGTTGTACTTTTTGGAAAGCGTTGCCTTATCCATCTTTTTCATCTCCTCGATATCGGCGTCGAACTTACCCTCCTTGACCTCCTGACACCTCTTGAGGACATGTTCAGTTGGTCCTTCGATGTACTTTGATTCAAGGCGCCTCGCCAATTGCCCAATGTTGTAGGGAACTATCTCGGCGGGACATCTCATAGCGCAGAGTCCGCAGCCGAGGCAGTCGAAACTGAGCTTTGCAGCCTGGGTAATGTCGCCGCGTAGTGCGGCCTGGACATAGTCCATCACCATTATGTCCTGTGGGCATGCCTTAGTGCAAGTGTTACAGGCGAGACACCTAGCGATCTCTGGGTAGTACTCGAGGAAGGTGTTCGCCTCAGCCTTGAGATCGTTAATCTTGTAGGTTACCTTCTCTTGTGGGCTGAATGGTATTTGGGCTATGATCATTCCATCCTCTACTATCTTTTGGCAGGCGAGGGCACCTTGTAGCTTGTAGCTTCCTTTCTTCCTGTAGACAGTGGCGCAGGCACCACAGAATCCTCCCCTGCACCCCGCGCCTCTCCTGAACTGGTGGCCTGCGTATTCCATCGCCTTCATGATGGTGAGGTCCGCTGGCACTCTCTGCTTTTTGCCCATCATGTAGATGGTTACCATATGGTTGCTGTCGCTCATCTAGATCGGTCCTTTTTCCTTCAATATCGGCCTCGGGTCAGGCTTGTTCATTCCGAGGGCTGTCTCATCTTCACTGAGGCCGAAGGCAAGAGCCATCAGCTGTGTGAAGTAAACGATTGGAATTGAATTGAAATGTGGATACTTCTTCACGACCTCGGTTTGCCTGTTTCCGAGGTTGTACTCGCAGAGTGGGCATGCAGTGGCCACGATGTCTGCGCCAGCTGCTTGAGCCTGAGTCAGAATTCTATTGCTCAGGTCAGCTACTACCTCTTTCATGTAAACAGTATGGTAGCTGCCGCAGCACTTCTGCTTGTAGCTGAAGTCGATAACGTCTGCTCCAAGAGCGTGTAGGAGGTCCTCCATGATGGTGGGGTTGTCGGCGTTGTCTATGCCTATACCTCGTGGTCTCAGCAGGAGGCATCCATAATAAGGCGCCACTTTAAGCCCCTTCAGAGGTTTCGTTACGCGAGCTTGCACCTTATCCCATCCCTGGGTGCGAAGCGTCTCTAGCAGATGCTCGACCTCGACCTGGCCGCTGTAGACGTTGGCCTCGTTATCCATGCTCTCCCTGACCTTCCCCGCCTTATCGGGGTCAGCGTTGAAGGCCTGGTTGCTCCGCTTCAGTGTGTTATAGCACATAGCGCATAGGGCGACGACACGCTTCTCGTCGACGAGCCCTTCCTGTTTCATCTCCTCGACCCTGAGCAGGTTACGGAGCGGTGCGAGGTGGTGCATGACATCGTCCTTGGCCAGGGCGTGGACGGTACCGCAGCAGTTCCAACGTGGAAGCTCGACTAGGTCGATTCCCAACGCCTTTGTCGAGGCCTTGGTGCTTATGTCGAACTCCTTAGCGGTGGTCTTCAGCGTGCAGCCGGGATAGTATGCAATCTTCATGAGTTGATCACGCCGTAAGTTTTCGTAGGCTACTGATAATAGCGACCTGGGGCAACTCCTTGATCTGCTCGTCGGTGAGTTCGTTGAGGACTACGCGGTCGTATTTCTTTCTGAGGACTAGCTGGCGTAGGGCCTCCATGACATTAGCTATGTCGATACCACGTGGGCACCGGACCTCGCAGTTGAAGCAACTGGTGCAGACCCAGATGGTCTTAGACTCCAGCGCCTCCTCGAGACCCAGCTGGACCATCCGAATGACCTTACTTGGTAGGTAGTCCATCTCCTGCGTCATGGGGCAACCAGAGCTGCATGCCCCACACTGGAAGCACAGCTCGACCTTCTCGCCACTCAGCTCTTTAACCCGATCTCGGAAAACCTTGTTTCCGGGTGATGGATGGAGCACTAGCCCCTGTATCTCCGAAGACATCTCAGAAGCTAACACGTTGTATATATTATACCTTTTCTAGAGCTGCTCCCATGTTTTTAAATCCTCTTCGGGAGAGTTGAATTGGAGTGAAGTGGTATGGAGTACTATCTCAAAACGCCCGTCCCCGAGGCGGAGATAAGGAAGCTGAAGGTGGGTGACGTCGTCTACGTTACCGGCACAGTGATCACTGCTCGTGACGAGGCACACAGCAAGGCTCTTGATCTCTACGAGAAAGGGGAGAAGCTCCCAGTCGACTTCAAGGGAGCCGGCGTCTTCCACTGTGGTCCCATCATGCGGAAGGCCGATAAAGGTTGGGAGGTCGTGGCTGCTGGCCCGACGACGAGCACACGTATGGAGATATTTGAGGACAAGTTCATCGAGGCGTTCCGCCCCGCCTTGATCATAGGGAAGGGGGGGATGGGTGACAGAACTATGAAGGCCTGCCAGAGGTTCGGCTGCGTCTACACTGCCTTCACCGGCGGGGCCGCACTCCTCGGTGCCAAGGGGATCAAGAAGGTCAAGAGCGTTTACTGGCTTGAGGAACTCGGGATGCCAGAGTGCCTCTGGGTCTACGAGACGCAGGACTTCGGCCCACTCATCGTCTCCATTGACACCTACGGAGGTAACCTTACGGCGGACGTCGCAAAGACTGTAAACGCTAACAGGGATCGACTCCTAGCGGAGATGAAGTGAGATGCTGAGTAAGATAGTAGAAGATACGGCCGTCGAGCTCCTCAGAATATCAGCCACCGAGCTCCCAGTCGAATACGTGAGGGAGATGAATAAGCTGATGAAAAATACGAAGGGGGCGACGGGGAGGGCCCAGCTGAAGAGTATCCTAGACGACGTTTCCATCGCCCGGGAGAACAAGTGGCCGATGTGCCAAGACACGGGGGTCGTCGCATTCATGATCAAGCTAGGTGACAAGTTCCCTATCAGGTCGCAGTTAAACGAGTTACTGATTAAAGCTACGCGGCGTGCCACCGAGGAGATACCTATCCGCCCCAACGCAGTGGATATGCTCAAGGGGAACACGAATGACAACACCGGCGCTTATGTCCCAATAATCTACTGGGAGCTTGTGCCCGGCAACGAGTTGGAGATCATTGCCATGCCGAAGGGCGGAGGAAGCACGAATGTCGCGAACAACAGGATGCTAAAGCCGGGACTCGGCATGAAGGGTGTCAAGCAGTTCGTCATAGAGGCTGTCGCCGCTGCCGGTTCTCAGGGGTGCCCGCCCTACTTCGTCGGTGTGGGAATTGGTGGAAGCGAAGACCTCTGTATGGTGCTGGCGAAGAAGGCGCTTCTGAAGCCGTTCAAGGTCAGGAACAGCGACTCGAAGATTGCTGCTATCGAGGAGGAACTGCTTGGGAAGGTGAACGAGCTCGGTATCGGAGCTATGGGGCTGGGGGAGGGTCCGACAGTGCTCGACCTCCACATTGAGATGGCTGCCCGCCACCCAGCCTCTTTACCCGTCGGTATCGTCATAAGCTGTTGGGCGCTTCGCCACGCTAAAGCCACAATCGGCCCGAGAGGCGGCGTCAAGATCGATAAGAGCGCCTAAATCGAGTCATTTTTCATCTCAGTATTTTAAAAAAGACAGGAACAGCAACATTTCTATAAGGGTCAATGAAATCTTCAGACAGTGTAAAAGGCATGGTCTATTGCACGAAGTGTGGTACTGAGAACCCCGACGACGTGGTTAACTGCTCGAAGTGTGGCTCGTCCCTCAACCCTGCTACCCCCAATGAGTATAGGAGGTACAGGCACTACCACGACGATTGGTATGGTCGTCCCCACATCTGGGGAATAATTATCGGCCTCTTCATCATAATGATAGGTGTATCGAGCCTTGAAGGCATCGACATCTGGGATAAGATCTGGCCTATGTTCATAATCCTAGTCGGTGTGATAATAGTAGCGAACGCCTTTACACGAAGACACTAACTCATTTTTCCCCAAACCGGTTATGGTGGGTGAAATCATCCACATCTCGGCGCACCCTAATATATTTTGTGGACGTTGACTTAGGATACCCTAAACGGCAGG
>Ga0209777_10009282_pt1 | contig 10613 bp, 9 predicted proteins | sample FrelakmetHBP12HB_FD_187147 | JGI IMG/M metagenome (GOLD analysis project Ga0209777, IMG submission 187147) | Freshwater lake sediment microbial communities from the University of Notre Dame, USA, for methane emissions studies -HBP12 HB (SPAdes)... | ecosystem: Environmental > Aquatic >... | reverse complement strand
GGCCTACTCTAGCGACACCGTTTTGAAAACGGCCAGCCATCGCGATGGACAGCTAGAATCGCCCCGGATCCTTGCCATATAGCAGGGAGCAAGGAACTTCAAGTTCCCAATTTGCTTTAGGAAGCGGGAACTTACCGGGCTGAGGCGCCGGCAAACCCATAATGTACTATTTCCCCTCCTTTCTCTCCTGTAACAGTCAGAAGTCCTGCACCCCCAATGAAACAAATTCCATCTCTTTTTTTATAATAATATTTGCTTAATTTTTGTCAATATTTTTTATCCCCCGCTTAAGGTGCATATGAGTTGTAGACAATATTATCTTTGGTATAATAAACATATAATACAAACAAAAAGGTCGAGCATAAACAATTAATTCACAATTAAAAAATATGATAACAACAAAAATCGCAACAATCGTAACAATTCTATTAACCGCTTCTTTGGCTTTGCCGGTCGGCGCAATTGATTTAAATTCTCTTAATGCAATCAACGGCGCAGCCAACGATATAAATTTGCAAACAGATGTTAATGGATCCGGCTCTATCAACGCGGGGAACACCAGCATTACGACCGACAACAATGGCACTTCCATTTCAGCCGGAAATACACAAATTCAATCTTCGCTTGATAACGGCGAAACGGTGCAGGTGGGGGGCTTAAAAGTCCAAACATCAAAAGAAGGAGTAAGTATTGATAACGGAAAAGGATTAACCATAACAACTTCAGGATCCGGAGCATCTGTGACCTTGCCGGAAGGCTCAACCGGAATTTCGGCTGATGCCCTTAAAGGAATTTCCAAGCTTCAGTTAGCTCCAACCCAATTATTTAATACTGACCTGTCAAAATTAACCAATCTGCAGGTAAACGCCAATGTACAAAATGGAAAAGTTGTTTATTCCTTGGAAGACCAGAGCGGCCAGCCAATCTTAACCGGAGAGACATCTACTCCAGTTTTAAATGCCGGAACCGGCCCGGTGACATTTGATGTCAGCAATGGAAAAATCACCATCAATAATGAACAAGTCGTTGATTACACTAAAATAATGGATAAACTAAACGGGAACAAATTTATTCCTTTGGTTGGAACAACCCTTGCGGGAGATAAAGTAGAAATTAATCCTAATCAAAACGGAGCTGAAATAAAATTTACCACTCCGGACGGACAAGAAATCACAACCGATGTTAATTCCAATTTTAACATCAAGGGGAACAAGCTTTTCATCGGTGAAGGAAGCAATCAAACTGAAGTGAAAATTTTGCCTCCGGAGATTAACAGCCTGTTAGATACTTTGAAGACCACTACCCAAGGCATGGCAATAGGCACCGAGAACTCAAAGCCGGTTTATAATTTGAATGTTAATGAGCCCTTCAAGCTTTTATGGGCAATTCCTACGAATATGGTATCCCAATATACCGTTGACGCTCAAAATGGAAACGTTTTGGGTGTTAAGAGCCCTTGGTATTCTTTTTTAGGAACAGTAAACCCATTCCGAGATAACTTCATCAACGCTATTGAAAAACTGATTAAGTAGTACTAAAAAACAGCCCTTCGATAAACTCGGGGCTGTTTTTTAGTTTATAAAAAATGTGTCCCCGGGCGCGCGTTGCGTCCGGGGACAATTGCTGGGGATTTCTCCCCCTCCTTTTTCCACCCTTGGCGGGCGGTTTAACCCTTGGGTGGGTTAGGGCTTTATCAGCCCCTTTTGATCCCGTTGAGCGCGGGATTTGCTCTCTTGCCTGGGAGGCAAGCCTTCCGGTTCTTAATGCTCTTTTGAGCGATGGGGAGAACCGGTCCCTCCATGAAACTGCACCTCCTTTCCGCCATCTTCCAATGGCTTCTACTTAATGGTTACCTCCGCCGTCCCTGTGACGACTCCGCTTGTTGCGACAACTGTCACATTCCCGGCACCAGTAGCTGTAAATAAGCCGTTTGCGTCCACCTTTCCAATCGAGGAATCTGACGCATTCCACGTGATGATGCCCGCGATGGGATTCCCCAACTGATCAAGGCAAAGCGCGGAAAACTGCTGCGTCTGGTTGACCTCGATTATGGAATTTGCTGGTGCGATTGTGATCACCGCCAGCACTGGTGGGGTCTTATCGTTGGACGCCTCGGCCTTAGCCGGGACGTGCGGCTTGACGCCCTTATCAATCTCTCTCTTGGCGGGTGTTGTTAGTATCCAGGCCAAAACCAGGATACAAATTGCCAACACTACACACGCTGTCTGTCTGCTCATTGGACGTTCTCCTTATGAAGGTTCGGAACTCACAAAGTCTACCCAACTGACATACTTATATATTACCATATTATAAAAGTATTGTCAAGAGCAAACAAAAAACCGTGTTTTACTGCGGTTTTATTTAAAAAATCCTACTTTAACAAATCTTTCAGCAATTTCTGTACTGTTTCCGGTTTTGCTCGGCCCTTTGTAACGGCCATCACCCGTCCTGCCAAGAACTGCAGGCTGGCAGATTTTCCTTTCTTGTAATCATCGACTGCTTTTGTATTTTTTTCCACAACATCTTTTACAATTTTTTCGAGTTCTGAATCATCTGACATCTGCCTCAGATTGTTTTCTTCTACGAATGTGGACGGATCAGAGCCAGTATTAAACATGTCTGTCAAAACCATCTTTGCGATTTTGCTGGAGATTTCGCCTTTATAAATCATTTTTACAAACTCTGCAAAATTTTCCGGAGTTATTTTAAATTCCGTTTTCACGAAGTTTTTGTCGCCCAACAATCCTTTAACGTCGGAAATAAGATAATTTGCTGCTAGTTTTGAGGCTTTTATATGCGCCTGACCTTTTTCTTCTTCTTCGGTCCACTCTTCAAATTCAGAAACCACTTTTTCAAAATATTCACTCAAATCTTTGTTCGCCACAAAAAATTCTATGGAACCTGCGTTTAAGCCGTATTCTTTCTTGAACCTCTCTCTTTTTTGCGCAGGCAATTCCGGAACAGCGGCCCTTATCTTATCAATATAGTCTTTTTCAAAATGCATCGGCGGCAAGTCCGGCTCCGGGAAATATCTGTAATCGTGCGCTTCTTCTTTCTCTCTCTGGGAAAATGTAATTTCTTTTTTGTCGTGCCAGCCGCGCGTTTCCTGTACAACTTTTTCCCCGGATTCCAATACTTCTTCCTGTCTCGCAATTTCAAAATCAATTGCTTTTTCAACGACCTTGAATGAATTCAAATTTTTAATTTCAACTTTTGTGCCAAGTTTTTTACTGGACGACAAGCTGATATTAACTTCCACCCTCATCTGGCCTTTTTCCATATCAGCATCAGAAACCCCTAAATACCTGAGAATTAACTGAAGCTCCTCGGCAAATTCGCGCGCCTCTTTCCCGGAAGTGATATCCGGCTCTGTCACCAACTCCATCAAAGGAATGCCTGCCCTGTTTAAATTAACCAGAGAATAGTCAGTACCCTCCGGATGCATTAAACTGCCGGTATCTTCTTCCAAGTGTATTCTTGTAATTCTTATTCTACGGCCTGCGATTTCTAAAAATCCGCTGCTGCAAAGAGGCTGGTCATATTGCGAAATCTGGTAGCCTTTGGGCAGGTCTGGATAAAAATAATTTTTCCTGTCAAATTTTGAATCTTCTGCAATTTTGCAATTCAAAGCCAATCCGGTTTTTATAACCTTTTTTATCGCCTCTTCATTCGCTACGGGCAAAGTTCCCGGTTGCGCCGTACAAACAGGACAGATATTATAATTCGGCCGTTTTTCATCCGGATCATTTTTGCAGGAGCAAAACATTTTTGAATTTGTTTTAAGCTCCGCATGTATTTCGAGACCAATTGTTGGTTTATATGCCATAATTTTGTGTTTAAGGTTAATTAAATATACTAAAAAACAGCTTTTTCTTCAAGCTGTTTTTATTTCCTCTTATAAACTACTGATGAATTTTCGATCCTCCTTCAAAGTTAGCTGCATACACTACACCATTGGAATCCTGAACATATGGCGCAATAGAATCCAAAATTTCTTTAATTCTCATAGAAATAGTACTTTGGTCGATTTTATTCTCCATTTTAGAAGATTCTGTGTTGGGTCTGTCAGAATAAGGCGACAGCCAAACCCCGCCCCCATACGATGCAAATTCAATAATAAATTTTTTGGATTTTTCAAAATCCCCCTCTGTTTCACCGGGAAATCCGACAATTATATCTGTCCATACCGGCACATCCGGCAATTTCTTTTTTAAATTGACAACGGCCTTCTTCGCATCTTCAATAAGATACGGGCGCTTCATTGATGCTAACACCCTATTGCTTCCGGATTGTATCGCGATATCGATATAACGAATCCTGTTTCTATTTTTAATAAAAATACTTTCCAGGTCTGCATAATATTTGATAAGCCACAGCACATTGATATCGTGCAGTATTACCTTATAATTACCTTCTACTTTAAATAATTCTGTCAACAATTCAACGACTGTGGAGTTTGTGTCTAAGCCATATCCTCCCAGATCATGCGCTTCTAAAAAAATATTCCTTGCTTTATTATTTATATTTATGCATGCCTTGAAATCTCTCACTATATCTTTTAACGGTCTGCTTTTCATTTTACCTAAAGCAAACTTTATAGCGCAATATGCACAATTTCCGAAACAACCCGTTGCGACTTTTACATGATAAACAGTTACACCGGAATCAGAAGAATTTCTATTATTTTTTGTTTTAGTTAATTTTTCAGATATTAATTTAATCCCTCTGATAAAAAGAATATTGACCGGCAAGGCTCTGATTGAGCTTCTGACTGACTCAAATTTATTTAATAATTTTGTAATAAAAGTATCTTGGAAAGAAGAGGGATAATCTATCTTTACCGGTATTTCTACAGAGTTGAACTTAATTTTAGCACTAATCAAGTCATCAAATTTCTCCAATTCCTTTGAGGCAATGGCATGAAGATTCCCTAAATTCATTATTCCGGCAGCATCTATTAAAGGAAGGCACCCGATTACAATAATCTTTGCTTGGCTGTTCTTATGTTCCAAAAGGTATTGTATCGCCTTAACGGATTCCTCCTGTTTTGGCTTGATGTACCCGCAAGTATCAACGATAATCAGTTCTGCTTTTCTGAAATCATTATTAAAACTGAACCCATTCAAAATTAAATAGTTGTATAACCTTTGTGTATATGTCTTGTTTCTGAAGCAACTAAGATCGCGAATATAAAAATAATTCATGCTTATACAATTTTAAAATCCCGTAGGCAATTTTATATCCTACATTTTAAAATCCTTAGGATTGTTTATCCCGCGCAGCGTATGGGTTATAATAGAAATCCTTATTTTCCAAGGATGCCGCCCAGGAAATGCTCATTTCGTCCATATCAACCCTTATGTATTTTGCCAATAAGGGCTGTATTTTATCCAATTCCCTCCAGCACTGCTGGGCAATTCTTCTGTACGAGGCGTGTCCTTTCTTGCCGGACCTTAAAGATATGAAATGGTGCAGTTCCCTCAAGTTCCATGTAATCAAAACTCTTTTCCTAAAGCACATGGGCACCACATACTGCGCTTCCTCAGGAAACATTTTGTATATTTTATTATATGCCTCAACGGATTTTTCCACCACGGCCTTAAATTTGTCTTCAAAACCCGCTTCCCTGATTTCCGGTGGCAAATCATATCCATGGACAACAGTTATGGGCTGGTTTGATTGGGTGCACATCCTATGCCTCTGCACATCCCTGAATGCCCCGTAATCCAATAAAATATCAAAAGTATAATAAACGTGCTCTAACTCCCTTAATGGCGCATCAAATTTTTCCCTTCTCTTTAAAGTCTCGTCGATTATTTTTTCTTTTTTCTCTTCCGGAAGATTCCTGACTTTTTTAGCAATCTCTTCATAAGATAAGTTTGAGTAAGGATAAAGTATTGATGCCACTAATTTATTTTCTGCATCTTTGTCATAATCCACGATTGTCACTGCCTGGTTATTCCCGGCTTCCTGGCCCAATTCCCAATCAGCGATATTTTTCAATTGTTTTTTTGTTTCTATAATGTAATTATTTTTCCAGGCAAATTTTATAAGAGTCGGCACAGCCGCCATCGCATTTTCCTTCATTTCCTTGCCGATATCCTGCATTTCCTTCAAAGGATGTGATAAAAGTTTTTTAATCAGGTTTTCGAGCTCCCTTGTGTTAATGGTCATTCCAAGGTTGGTAAGCGTTGCCGTGGGCAGTAAATACCTTAAATTGTCGCAAGCCCTGGCTTTTGAGACCATATTATATAATTTTTCATCCTGGTCTGAGGGCCTAGGATATTTTTGTTTTACGAAATCCATCATGGGTTGAGTCATTTCTTCGTAAGCTGACATCAAGGAATTAACTGCGTCCAAATAAACCTCCTTCAGCTCGGAGTTCATTATGGCTTCTGGCATATAAAGCTTATCCTTGTTAAAAATCTGGTATCTGGATGATTTCTCGGTAAAAGAAGCCAGGCGCGAATCCTCTATGACTTTTGTGGCAATATTTGAAACATTTTCAATCGCCAGAGAAATTACCGCATGCTCTGCGATTGACGAATGGCCGAACCCGACCACCCATTTTTCATGGAATTCAGCTGATTTTTCTTCTGTAAGCTCAGCTACAATTTTATCAAATGGCTCAGGCGACCTTGAGCATTTAGCGAAAGTGACTGCCTTTACCTCGGGCATCAAATTATTCGGCAATGTATAGATTCTCCTTTCTTCTTGCATATTTTTATCCTATTTTATTTAATTTATTGATGACAATTTCTGTAATTTCCTGATGGATTTGTTCTATGGGCCTTTCGCCATTCACAACGCTTACATTTTCAAATTCTTTTGACAATTTATCAAAATTTTCCCACACCTTTGTCAATAATTCCTCTTTTTCAAAAAGTTCAATGCTGTATCTATTTTTATATATTCTTTCTACGCACACTTTTGGAGAAACTTTAAGCAAAATTGTTACATCAGGAAGCAAAAAATTCCTATTTAGACATAAAAGCCAATCCCTATCTTTTATATCCAATGAACCGTAGGCAACGGTTGAAAAAAAATAACGGTCGCAAACTACAATTACACCCTTTTGCAACAAAGGTATAATTTCTTTTTCTAGGTGGTGGGCCCTATCGGCGCAGAAAAGAAGCTGCAGACATTCTTGCGAAGATTTCCAATCATGATTAAGCTGGCTTCTTATAAGCCCGCCGATTAAATTAGGCGTCGGTTCTTTAGTTATTTCAGCGCCAACATATCCAAATTTATCTTTTTGCCTGGTATCATTTAAAAATTGTGCCAATTTTGCTATTTGGGTTCCCTGGCCAGAACCGTCCAGCCCTTCAATTACAATAAATTTTCCCGGATAATTATTTTTTGTCATTAGATTGAATCTATTATTTTTTTTATTTCCTGATAAAATAATTCCTTTGTGCCGTTATTTTCTATTTTAAAATCAGCTTTTGCACCAATGCCTGGAATTTGCAATTCAGTTGAAGCTTTTCCCATTTCTACAAATTTCTCCCAAGGGACATTGTCATCTGCTTTTTCTCCCCTGATTTTAACCCTTTCCCATCTTGTTTTTTGTTCTGCTGTAATATAAATAATTTTACCGCCGGCATCTTTTATTGCCTGTGCCTCTGATTCTGCCCTTACCCCGTTTAGAATAACAATCCCTTCGCTGATGCTATTGGCTTTTTTAATAAGCGCTTTTACTAAAATATCAGTTCCAAACCTTTCCCTTAATGACGAACCAAGCCATTGCTGGTCTTCCCTTTTTACTGCATCAAAAAATATTTTCAGAACATCTGTAAGCGCATCGGAAAACCTCAAAACAAAAACATTTTGGTAATTTTGTTTGGCATATCCGCAAAAAGTATCTTTGCCTGAGCCTATTTCGCCTGTTAGTCCGATTATTTTTTTCGGGTTCATGAGCAGAGCGAATGAATTTGCTTCGAAATTTATGGCGGATATATCTTATACATTACGCCTTAAATTTCGAAGGTTTCATTATTTTTACAAAAATTTTTTTAAATACGACTCATAAACTATTTTCATCCAGACGCTGTGGCTTATTACGTCTTCTGAAAGGTTTTTTTTATCCAGCAGCTTTCCCTCCATTTTGTCGGTTTCTTTCACATTAATGTCCGGGCTATCCCCCGCAAAATGATAAACCAATCCTAAATGTACCTGCTCAACCGGCCTTGATTCATCTTTAACTATCCCCACTAATTTCCTGCTGATTAAACTTCCCTTAAAATCAACCTCTTCATTCCACTCCCTCATCATCCCTGTTTCTAAAATATCTTTACTGCCTGAGGCAATATCTTCCTTATTTATGTGTCCGCCAACGCCCAGCTGATAATCATTATTGACCAATCTTTTTTCTCCGGCGTTTTTTAAATATTTATAAGCGAAAAATTTATTTTCGAAACTGAAAAGCATATATGGAATTATCTGCTGGAAAGACCTGTCGTTTTCCATATCCCCTCTTCGCCTGAATTCGCAATTTTTCTTTATCAGATCAATATAATAATCTAAATTGTCTGTTTTCAATCCCTGCCACTTTCCCGATTTAAAAATAATACCAGATTTTACAACTAAAATCTGCTCGTCATCTTTGTTCACCCCGTTAGAGGCTTGTCTTTATATAACTTAATAGTCAATTTAAGACAACCCTTTATGTGTTATTAAATCCCGTCTGCCCAGCACAGAAAAATTTTTATTAAAATTTTTCTGTCAAAAGCCTCTAACGGGGTTCATGCCTGTTCTATTCCGTTAAAATCTTCTATTTTTCCTTCCTCCATCAAAATTTCTTTCAAACTTTTGAATTCTTTTGCATCTTGGTGGTTATTTCTGACCTCTTCAGCAGATTTCAGATTTTCCTTTATGTTTTGGTCTCTGCCATACTGATACTTATCGTCTAAAATATCCCCCTGCTTCCATTCTGAAACCCAATCTTCCACATGGAAAAGTCTTAAAGACCCGTCGTGAGATGAACCGACAAATTTGCTCAATCCGGCGTTAATAAGCATTTTTTTGCAGATATAGCAAGGCACAGCATCTACTCTCTCTCCTGTTTTTCCATTTTCAGCATACAAATATAATGTTCCGTCCAATACATTAGCTCCTGCCCTGGCAGCATTGATTATCGCGTTTGCTTCGGAGTGCACGCTTCTGCAGATTTCATACTGGGTGCCATGAGGAATTTTCAATTCGTCCCTCAAGCAATATCCTCTTTCAACGCAATCTTTTGTGCCTCTGGGAGCTCCGACATAACCGGCTGAAATAATCTGATCATTTTTTACAATAATCGCACCATATTTAGCCCTAAAGCAAGTACTGCGCTGAGCCACTTCTCTTGCAATATTTAAATAATATTGGTCTTTTGATGGTCTTGGCATATTTTTAAAAATTAAAAAATTATTTAATAATGTATTCCTATTCTACCATTTTCGCTTAAAAAAAAGCAAGCGCTTTTTGCGCTTGATTTTTTTTAAGTTTATTGTATTTTATTCTTTGACCTCTATTCCCATATTTCGTCGCTCGCCTTTTCGCCTCACTAGGTCGGGATTTTCTGCTTCGCGGATAAATCCCGCGACCCTACGCTCGGCGCGCTCTTTCAGGCTATCGGCTCACTCCTTCAAAACCCTCTGTTTTGAATAATTTCCTATACGGGAGGAATCTTTCCTCCCGACCCCTCCTGTGCAGAAATATGGGTAAAAAAATTAAGGACTGCTAGTCCTTAATTTCTATTCCCATGTTTCTCGCAGTCCACAAAATAAATTCCTAGATCACCGAAAGGAAATTCTATCCAAGTTATCAAATTCCTTCCGTCTTTTATATTATTATACTCCGGCAAGAGGCCGTGTCAAATTTTTAGTTCAATCTTTTACGCAAAGCTGTTTCCAAATCCTGATTTTGGATCTGCGTGTATTGAAACGATGACGAGAGCTGGGCGTGACCCAGCGCTTCTGAAATTAGAGAATTATTGAATCCTTTTTTCGCCATGTCAGTGCCGAAATGGTGCCTTAATGAGTGCGCATTCACATATGGCAAGCCTGCTTTGTTTGAATATTTACGAAATATTTCTCCGGCCGCACACATTGCCAGCCGGTTCCCGGCAATTCCCCTGCCACCCTTAAGGCCAATAAATAATGCATCCGGTTGTGGCAAGGTTCTTTCCTTCGCAATTTCAGCCCGCTTTCTAAGCCATTTTTTCATAGAAATCGCACATTCGTTTCCATACGGGACCTTCCTAAACGGCCGCATCCCCCTACTTTTTTCTGTTTTGATAACTATTGCCCGGCCTTTTTGATCCACATCGCCCATATTCAAGGCCACAACCTCGCCCAGCCTGGCGCCCGTGTCCCAAATAAGACTTATCAAACATCTGTTACGGAGGTGATAATATGCGTCGGAATTCTTTGGAATCACGCTTAAGAGTTGTTTGTATGTCTGCTCCGTGCAAACACGCGGCATCGTGAATTCCTTTCTCGGCAATGGGATTAGCCAATAATCAAGCACGTCGTATTTCATTCTGCCGTAGTATTCAAATAATTTCCTCAAAGCCATTGCCTTTTTAAGTACAGTCCATGCCGCAAAATCCAATCGCTTGTACCAACTGAGCC
>Ga0209777_10009281_pt1 | contig 10613 bp, 8 predicted proteins | sample FrelakmetHBP12HB_FD_187147 | JGI IMG/M metagenome (GOLD analysis project Ga0209777, IMG submission 187147) | Freshwater lake sediment microbial communities from the University of Notre Dame, USA, for methane emissions studies -HBP12 HB (SPAdes)... | ecosystem: Environmental > Aquatic >... | reverse complement strand
GTGGTCATAGTCGGCCGAAGCCCACATCTGGCCCCCGACAAACTCAATTTCCTTGTTCATCATCTGTGCCGAGCGGGTCTGCGTGCCCCGGGTCAACAGCGTGGCCACGAAGTTCGCAAGGCCGTCCTGCTCCTGCGGGTCGGCCGCGCTGCCGGCCCGGATGCACATCCTGAGCTGGACCAGCGGCAGGTGATGGTCTTCGCTGGTCAGCATCACGAGCCCGTTCTTCAGGGTGTCACTTCGAATCGGGAACGCGTGCGCGGTTCCGGCCGCAATCATGACAAGCAGCGCCGCGAAGAGTCTTGCCGCCGATAGACGCCGATGAATTCCGATGGGAGTCGGCGGGAGACTCGCCAGCGATGAGCGCCGATGGATGCCGATGGGAATCTGCGTGTATCGGCGGCTGAAGTCTGAACCGGATAACAACCGGCGCATGCTCATTTCCCTTCTCCGCTGGTGTCGGCCGCCGGACTGGGCAGCAGCCGGCCCACGGTCCGGTTGTCCTCGACAAGGTATTTCTTCACGGCCCGCATGATGTCCTGTGCGGTCACTGCTGAAATCCGCGTCGGGTACTGGTTGGCATAGTCAACCGACCCGAACAGCAGATAGGAGCGGGCAATCTGGTAGGCCAGCCCGCCGTTGTCGTCCTGCCCGAACGTGAAGTCGGCAATCACCTGGTTCTTCACCCGGGTCAGTTCGCTGTCCTTCACCGCCAGAGTTTTCAAGGTCTCGATTTCGGCGTAGACCATTTGGAGCACGGTGTCAATCAACTGCTCGCTGCGCGGAATCGCGAAGACGTAGAACTCGCCCGGGTCAACCTCAGTCTCGTTGCCGCCATCTACGCTGAGCGCCTTCTGCCCGGAATAGACTATCCGGTTGTAGAGTCTTGAGGTCACGCCGCGCATCAACAGTGACTGGAGGACCTCGAACGTGTAAAAGTCCGGGTCCGCGACCCCGGGCACGTGCCAGCCGACCATTACGGCCGGGGTCTGAACGTCGCGCTTCACCGTGAAGGTGCGCTCGCCGCGCTGCTCGGCTTCGACCGGATGCCAGAGCGAAACCGGGTGGGATTTGATTGGGCCGAAGCAACCGGCGGCCTGGGCAAAGACCTTCGAGGCCTGCACGTCGCCGACCACGCAGAGCACCGCGTTGGATGGCGAGTAATACTTACGGTAATGCGCGAGGACGCTGCTTTGGTGCAGCCGGCCGATGTCATCCATCCAGCCGATGACCGGGTTGTGGTTCGGGTGGGTCAGGAAGGCCGTGGCAAAGAAGCTCTCCCAGAGCGCGTCATCCGGGTTATTCTCGCCCAGCCGGCGCTCTTCCATCACCACGTTCCGCTCGCGCTCGAGCTCGGCCGAATCCAGCAGCAGGTTCTGCATCCGGTCGGCCTCCAGCTTCATTTCCAGCTCGTAGTGGTCGGCGGACAGGTTGGCCCAGTAGACCGTGTACCGGTCCGAGGTGAAGGCATTCTCCTCACCCCCGAACCCCTCAATCAGCTCCGAGTACCTGCCCTTGGGATACGCTTTGGTGCCGTTGAACATCGAATGTTCGAGCAGGTGCGAGATGCCGGTATATCCGCTCTGCTCGTAATACGCGCCGACCCGGTACCAGACTTCGGTATTCACGACCGGCGCGGCATGATTCTCATACACCACGACCCGCAGGCCGTCGCCCAAGGTCGTGTCCTTGACCTGGAGACCCGTGCCGAAAACGGGCAGAGTCAGGGCAAGCAGAGCCAGGCCGCAAGCCAGGCTTGCCCGGCCGGCATTTCGAGCCCGACTCTTGGGTGTTGGAGCTTGTTTGGTCATTGGGACTCTGGAGTTGGGACTTCTTTCCTAGAAGATGTGTCTCAGCGGCGCGACAATTCCCTTCAGCACCCAGTCGTTAATCAGGAAATAGCAGCGCCCGATGAGCAGGGAGACGCGGGCCATCACCGTGTACCCGAACGACGCACCGAACGAGACCATGATTGCTGCAATCCCGATGCGCGAGCCGACCCCGAACAGACCCTTGTGCTCGCGCGAGAAGTAGAAGTAGAGAATCGTGGCAATCACCGCGATCACGATAATCAGGTTGTCCGCCGCGATCACCGAAAGGGCGGTGCGCAGCCAGCTTACCTTGAGGATGTTGATGAGCACAACATACAGGACCAGCCCGGTCAGGATGCTCCAGAACGTGGCCCAGCTCTGGTTGTTCCGGGTCACGCGGCGGAAGAGCAGAACGTAGCTCAGCACGGTGACAATAATGACAAACAGCACGCCGTGCCCGAACCCGAGTTCGCCCGCCGGATTCACCAGCGGCAGCATCGTGCTCTTGAGCTGGGGCAGCACCAGACCGTGAATCGTACCGGTGATGCCGAGCCCGGCCCCGATGCCGATAATGAAACCCAGCGGAATCCGGGAAACCCAGGCAATCTTGGGCACAAACCGGGTCCACATCAGAATCCCGAGAATCGCCGGCACGATGAGAATCCACGCTTCCAGCTTGTTTCCGGCGCGCAGGAAGTCACCGAAGTTGCCGACCAGCAGGGGCCAGACGTCCTGGTACCAGAAGATGACCACCGTGAACGCGGCCGAGACCCCGACATACAGGTGCTCGGCGAAGCGGTACAGCGGGTTATCCTTGTACAGGAATGAGAGAATCGCAATCGTCAGGGTCGCCGCAATCCACGTGCTGATAATAGTGCCAAGCATGCTGCTAAGAGGGTTTCTGGGGTTGTGCCTTCGGCACGACTGCGCCTTCCGGGGCGCCGGCATTCCGGGGCTGAGGCTCCCTTGACCCCTGACCCCTGGCCCCCGGCCCCCTTTTCTTCGCCCGCCGCTCGAAGTAGAACGTGAGGTTCCCGAGTATCACCAGAATCACGATGAGTACGTGGACGTAGGATTGGGAGTTCATGCCCCAGACCCCGCGATGCGGGTGTTTGATGAGCGTCTCGTATTCGGCCGCGCCGCGCAGGCCGCCGACCAGGCCATCAATCTGCTTGGCGTCGAGATAAGGATACATGCTGGTCGCCATCACGCCGGCCACGCCCAGGATGATGCGCAGCCCGAACTGCGCCCCGGCATACTGGACCCATAGATCGCCCGACGAGCCGGCCTCGAGCCCGACCAGCCGGTCAATCTGCCCGTAGTTATGCACCGTGCGCATGAACGGGAAGCTGTCAATCATCACCCCCCGATAGTCGCGCAGGAAATACTCCCGGAAGCCCGACTTGCCCAGCCCGACCATCAGTGCATTCTGACCCGGCCGGTACCCGAGGTTGACGTAGTCCTGGCCATAGACCTTGTGGTACTCGGCCGCCGCGCTGTCCAGCGCCAACTGGCCGAGCGGCAGGCCCAGCGGCCATTGCGCGGTCATGATGACCCGGATGTTGCGGCTGAAGCAGTGGCGAAGCATCGCCAGCAACATCGGCCCGAGTTCGGCCTCGGACGCTCCGTCGTAGTCAATCGAGAACATCACGATGCCGCCGCCCGGGACTTTGTCAATCGAGTTGTACGCGGCCTGGACCTCAGGGCTGATTTCAATCGGCGGGCTCGATTTCCAGATGAGCGGAATGATGGTCACAATCAGCACCAGCGCGTAGATTATTCGCCGGTCCAGGCTCGCCAGCCACCTCAGCAATCTCATGAGGCGAGCCAAGTCCTTTCAACACCGAGGATAATCCGGATGGACATCGCGATGGCGCCCAGGGATATCCCGAAGTTAATCCCGCGCTTGGCCGCCATCTGCGGCACGGCCAGGACCCAGTTCGTGGGCTCGGACAGGACCTTGGTCTGCGCCAGTTGATTCCCATTCACCGAATGGAAGACCGCGCCAATGAGATGCGCGATCTGGGCCCATATCCAGTTTCCGGCCGGGACCCGGGCGAGCATCACCAGGCAGGCGGTGAGCAGCAGCAGGGTTGACTCCAGCGATTTGACCCGGAACGCGCGATATGCGGCCGAGGTGATGAAGAACGCCAGTATCGCGAACATCGTGCCCTGCAGCGGCAGCAGCACGAAATTGTAAATCCACCCGGTCGGCGAAATCGGCTCCAGCGGCGACTTGAACTTTATCCAGGAATAGAGCCCGAGCGCGAAGGTGATGAAGAAGCTCAGCAGCAGGACAATCGAGTACCCGCTCTCCTTGCGCCGGTCCCGGATCTTCACGAGGTGGTATTGAATCAGGCTGTCCAGCCCGAGCAGGGTCGTGAACCCGGACACGATGATGAACCAGTTGGTGAGCCGGTCCTGCAGCGTGCCGAACGGATTGTGCGGGATCACAAACGTCACGATAATCACGATGCCCGTGACAATCGTGATAACTAGCGGTACTTCGCGCTTCATGATTCCTCGCCAATCGTCATTCGTACTTCGTCATTCGTCATTGTCTAGACCTGCGTAAACCAGTCCACAACCTTCGCGAAGAACTGACTCAGGGGCGACGTTCCCTTCGCGCCCGAGAGTATCACGCCGATGGAACCGACCACGGCCAGAACAATCAGCAGAATCATGATGATCGCCTTCAGGAAATCCTCGCCCTTCAGGCTGCCCATCATCTGCGGTTCCGGGTTCAGGTAGGACGAGGCCGCGAACATCTCCTCGCCGATGAGCGTGTAGTCGCACGCCACCACGAAGAACGGCAACTGCTCAATCGAGGTCGTGCCCGCAATCTGGATTGCGCCGACCGAATGCCCGGTCTCGGCCAGAATCAGCGCCTCGGCATAGAAGTAACCCTGCCAGAACACCGCGCCCGGCTTTTCGCGCATCACGATGCCGTCCACCCCGGCCGCGTATCCGAACTGGTCCGAGGTCAGGAATGAGATGTTGGTCTCGTTGTACAAATCGGGACGCCCGGCCTCGGTGTAGGCCTGCTTCGCGGTCTCCCGCGCCGCGGTCATCACCAGCGGGTCGTTGTTCGGGCACAGGAGCGGCGTCGCATACTCGGCGGACTTGCGCGCCACCCGGCCGAAAATCGAGAGCGCGGCCATGGTCGTCACGTCGTTCAGTACGCTGAGCCCGAAACTGAACAGGATCGGCCGGCCCATTTCAGTCGCCCGACCCACCGCGTCCTCAATCGCGTCCAGCCCGGCAATCCGGCGCACGAACATCTTGCCCTTCTTGGCCCGCTCGATGTAGAGAATCAGCAGGACTCCGAACAGCACCGCCAGCAGCAGGAAATTCAGTCGCCGGGTATGGAACCACTGGGCTGAGGACTTTGCCGGTCCGACCGTGTCGGACAGGGCAAACCCAGCCGGACCGAAGGCTCGAACATAGTAGAAGAACGGCTTCCCGTCCCTGACACTGTCGGTATAGGTGGCGGTTACTGAGAGCGCGCTGTCCTGGGGACCTGACGGCCGCGTAAAACCGACGCTGTCAAAGGGTCCTTCGCGCTTTGACGCGCGGAACACCCGATAGCCCGCGAACGTCTCCAGAGTCCCGGAATCCAGCGGGAATACGTTCCATTCCAGGTCAATGTACCCGCCGCCGTCATTCGGCGCGTCCTTTGCGCTCATATTGAACTTGAACGGCTGGAAGGTCGCATCCGGGGAGGCCGGAGAACTGTCTTGATTAACCGGGACCAACGCTTGCGCCCGCATCCGGCTCGGGCCTGGCAACGCCAGGCAGACCAGAACAGCAAACAGGCTTCTTCGCATCAAACAGTGAATCCTACCGAAAGCCAATGCAGAGTCAAGAACATCACGCAACGCTCGACCTCGAACAGGTTCATGAGCTTCTCTCCCTCGAAATCCCCTCAAGGTTCAAACACCTTCTCTCTGCCTTCCCGGATGAAGCCCCACGACATGTCGCGGGTCGTGTGACCGTAGCCGATATTACCTTTGCGGTCCAGACAAATCACTCCGACCTTGTGCGTGCCGCGGATGGCCGCGTCAATCGCCTGCTGGGCGCGGTGTTTCGCCATCAGGTCGCAGACCCTTTTCGCCAGCAGCAACTCGATAATCTCCTCGCCGAACCCGGTTGCCGACGCTCCGCCGGCCCGACCCGCGAAAGTGCCTGCGCCGTAGATGCCGGTGTCGCCGATTCTGCCGGGCAGCTTGCCCCGGATGCCGCCGGTCGAAGTCGCGACCGCGATTCGGCCATGGGGGTCGAGCGCCACCGCACCCACGGTTCCGAACTTCTTGAACTCGCGCCAGTGCGTGTAGTACGAGAGCTTCGAGCCGCGCTTGAGCTTCGCCAATCGTTCCTGTTCACGCTTTGTTACAGGGTTGTAGTCTGGAAAACTCCAGAACCGCGCCAGCTTCGTTGCCCACTCGCCGGCGATGAGGTAATGGTCGGTCTCGTTCATCACCCGGACCGCGACATCAATCGGATGCCGGACGTTCTCGATTGCACCGACCGCGCCGTAATCGCCGGCCGAAGTCATCACCGACGCATCCATCATCACCCGGCCATTGATGGTGAGCGCCGAACCGGTCCCGCAATTGAACGCCGGGTCGTCTTCCATCGCGCGGACCGCACTCAAAGCGCCCTCCAGCGCGTTGCGCGTGCGCCGCAGAGTATCGTACCCAGCCCTGAGCGCAGCCTGGATTCCGCGCTGGTGGCCAATCCCGTCCACCAGCTTCCCGGCCCCGCCGTGAATGACCAGCGCGTTCATCTTGGACTCATCCGCAGATTGCGCGGACTTGCGGTTCCCCCTGCACGCGAAGCGATACTGCGAGCTTCGCGGTCCCGCATCTAGCGCAGTTCACTGCGGCAATTGCTGGTTCTTCTGTTCGACTGCGGGCTGCGCCGCCCCCGTGAGCTTGTCTCCGAACCGGTCCAACCGTTTGTTACTCTCGTCGTATTTCGAATGGGCGTTGGCCAGATGCTTGCCGACCAGCTCGAAGTCATCACGGAACCGGGTGAAGTCATTGGTCAGGGCCTGCAGAAGGTTCATGATCTCCCGGGCCTGCTTCTCAATCTGCAGGCCGCGCAGCCCGACCGTAATCGCCTGCAGGTAGGCATAGAAGCTGTTGGGCGAGACCGGAATCACTTTCTTCGTCAGGGCATAGGACGAGATTGAGTCGCTGTCCGAGATATCGTCCTTGATGATAGTCTCGTAGTACACATTCTCGGCCGGAATGTACATCAGCGCGAAATCAAACGTGCCCTCGTCCGGCAGGATGTATTTCCGGGCGATGTCGTCTGCGTGCTTCTTCACGTCCCGGGCAAATTGCTTGCGCAGGGCGATGCGTTCGTCATCGGTCTGCGCCGTTTGCAGCTTGCGGAAGTTCTCGAGCGGGAACTTGGCATCCACCGGCACAATGCCCTTGCCCAATCGGATAATTGCATCCACCACTTCGCCCGACTTGAATCGGTGCTGCAGCTCGTAGTGCTCCTGCGGCAGAATCTGGGCAATCAGGTCCGCCAGGAACAGCTCGCCGAGCCCGCCCCGCAATTTCGGGGCCTGGAGTATCTGCTGGAGTTGAGAGATGTCCTTGCCCACGTCGAGAATCCGCTGGGTTGAGCCGCTCAGCTCGCCCAGGCTGCGCTGCACGCCGCGTATGACTTCCGCTGCGGTATCCAGCCGCCTGGAGACGCCTTCGGTCGTGCCCTGCACCTGCTGGGTGATGTTCCCGAGCTGCTGGTTCACCTGCTTCGTAACTTCACTCATCTGCTGCGTCATCTGCGACGCGCTGGTCGCGAGCGAGGTTGCGACCTGCGTCCGCAGACTTTCGAGCTGCTGCTGAATAAGCGCAGCCGACTGGTCCGTCTGCGGCGTCCTCGGTCTGCGCAACATGACCACCACCGCCACGAGCAGCAGGATACTGACCAGAATGCTGATTACGGGAAGAACCACCGACATGATTGTCATGGATTAGTTATACCATCACCCGGCGTGATGTCAAGCGAATCACGTAACCAGGGATTCCGGCCTCAGAAGGACCGCGAACCGATTCCGCTTGCTGCCTGGTCTAATTCTGGTTAATGAGACCAGTTTGATGGACTCAGAGAGTGCGGCCATGCCGCGACCTGGGCGGACCTCGTCCGATGAACTCGGTCATGAACGATTTGTCCGCACAAGTAAGACTCGCCTTCAGGGCCGGCTTGACCCTGAGCAACGAAACCCAAGGAACTACATGAAGTACACTGTAGTAGTGCTCTGTCTGGCCGTCGCTGTGGCTCTGGCTTCGGCCTCACCGCTGGCGGTCACTGCTGTACCGCTGGACCAAGTTCGTCACCAGTCACGCGTGCCCGTGGTGCGCCCGGAATCTCCATTTCCGGCGAGCACGAGTACTGTGCGGGGTGAACTCGATGCCGGACTGGCCCGGCTGGACCCCACCGAACGCGCCAATGCCCGACTGACCATTGACGTCATTAACGCGACGCCCGAACTGCGCGCCGAAGCACGCGCGATTGAACAGCTCTGGAACACCGGCAGCTACGACGCCGCGCTGGCCCGCCTGCACGACCTCGGCCGTCTCGTGGACCCGGCCCGGGTTCAGGTCGGCATGAACTGGCGCACGCCGCTGGCCAGCTCGCAGGGCCTGGACTGGGATGGTAACATCCAGATCGGCGCGCGCGACAGTATACTCTATCATGTCTTCGACTACCACAATGCCACCGGCAAACTGGTGGTCGGAACCGTCCGCCTCGCCGGCTCCAACACCGGCCTTGACGTCTATCTATCCACCGACAATGGTTCGACCTGGGCCGAAACCTATGACGGCTACTGGGGCGCAGCCAACATCATCGGCGACTTCACGGGCGCCTGCCACGGCGACCATGTCTACCTCGGCTACCTGTTCAATCCACTGCCGCAGGACTTGTATTGCGAGCGCTTCAAGCTGGCTGACGGCACAATGGACACGTTCGCCAACGGGGCAGGCAGCGTGCCCACGGTCAGTTGTCCAGCGCCGGAGAGCGTTGCCAAGGCCGCCATGATTGCGTTTGAGGACGACTATCCCGGCCAGCGACTCTATCTTGCTATTGGCACGACTGCGCACAACGTGTACGGCGGCTTCACCTTGACGGACGGGACGACGTGGCATCCCTGGACCATGACCTATCTTAACGGCACCTACTACGGCGGACTGGCCGCCACCGTGAACTCGGGATTCAGCCACAACTACGTCTACTTCACGTACGCCTACGCAACCACCGACAGCACCTGGTACCCCCTGGTGTCCTGGGTCAACACCGGCGACAGCATCGGCGGGGTTTCCATCAACGTGCCGTCCCGCAGCATGGGCCGAACCTCGGTCGCAGTCCGCAACGACTCCCTGATCATGGCCTATGATTACTATAACGGCTCGACGATGTATCCACGCGAACTGCTCAGCCCGAACAACGGCGTGAACTGGTATCTCTACCGGATACCGGGCGACTCGACACTCTGGCGCGAACAGGTGAACATCAACAACCGACGCAACAGCAACACCGTCGCGATCTACCGCGAACGGTCAACCGGCTCGCCGCGCCACATCATGTTCACGTCATGCCCGGGCATGACCGGCGTCCCCTGGGCTACCCCGGATACGACCAGCGACACAATGCCATGGAATATGCCGATAACGGTCCAGTCCCTGACCACGGGTGTCTACGGCGTTACCTACCTCTCCTACCCCGGCTCCGAGCTATGGTTCAGCCGCTCCGACTTCGGCACCGGGATTGCCGATAACCCGGGACCGGCCCGTGCCGTTCCGACCATGCGCGCGATTGCCCGTCTCGGCGGCGCCCGACTGGTCTTCAGCACTCCGGTTGCCGGCGAAATCCGGCTCCGGGTCTATGATGCCGGCGGCCGCCTTGTGACCCGCGCGAACCGTACCGTCAGCGCCGGCTCTCAGAGCTGGGACGTCGCGGTTCCCGTTTCCGGTATCTACTTTGCCACGATTGAAGGAAGCCGATTCAACGGCACCGCCAAGTTCGCCACGACAAAGTAACTACCTCCGACAACTAGTAATCTGCCGCCCGAGTTCAGCGCTCGGGCGGCAGGTGGTCTCTGGCTTGTCCTATCTGGTCAAGACGACCTTGCGCACCTCTCCTTGACCCGCGCCTCCTGGCCCCTGCCCCTTGACGAAATACACGCCCGGGACCAGCCGGCCCACGTCATTCCGCCCGGGGCGCAGTTCCGCGACGCGACGACCGGCCGCATCGAGCAACTCTGCCCTGTACGCCGTATGCTGTCTGCTGTCTAGTGCCAATTCCAGCACCCCCCGAACGATGCTGGCGTTTGGCGTGGAGCGTGATGCGTCCGGCGTCGAGCGTTCCTCGACCGCCCCGGCCGCGCCGTACTTGAGTGCCAGGTAGTCCATCCCGCCGGAGTCGCTGTTCGTCCTGCCGCCGACGAATACGCTGCTGTCCGGGCCGACCGCCAGCATGTAGGCCTCGTCTTCCCCGAACGGCCCGGCGTAGCGTTCGGCCCAGCGCTGGTTACCCGCCGAATCGTACTTCACCGTCACCACGTCCGATCCGCCGGTCGAATCGTAGCTGTAACCGGTGACGTAGAGATTGGCATTCACATCCAGTCCGATGGCGTCGGCAAAGGCACGGTGACTGGCACCGGGGTAGTGGGCGATCCAGCGCTCGGTTCCACCCGGAGCGTACTTTATGGTGGTGAAGTCGTAGTGGCTGGCGTCGGCCCACGTGCTGCCAGTCACGTAGGCGTTACCGGCCGCGTCCAGAACGAGT
>Ga0209777_10009280_pt1 | contig 10614 bp, 10 predicted proteins | sample FrelakmetHBP12HB_FD_187147 | JGI IMG/M metagenome (GOLD analysis project Ga0209777, IMG submission 187147) | Freshwater lake sediment microbial communities from the University of Notre Dame, USA, for methane emissions studies -HBP12 HB (SPAdes)... | ecosystem: Environmental > Aquatic >... | reverse complement strand
TTTGATTAAAGGAATTGCAGCAGGTGCAGGGGCCAGGGATGCCGCCAAAGAGGTCAATAGTCCCACATTTGTCATAGTCAATGAATACGAGGGGCGGTTTGACATTTACCATATAGATGCGTATCGACTCAATTCGGCTGCGGAGTTTGAGATGTTAGGATTTGACGATTTTTGCTATCCTGAATCGGTTGTTCTGATTGAATGGGCGGATAAGGTAAAAGGGGTGTTAAAAAATATAGATTGTATCTGGATAGAGCTTGCGCATGCGGGTCCGACAAAAAGAGCGATTCGTATCGAAGACGTGCCTAAGCATTTACGGATGTGCTGAAGAAAAACCCAGAATTCCTACAATTCAATTTCCTGTGCTCTCATGCCGTCGAGGTCCACCACAACAATATGCGACTGCCCTGTCAGCCAGTCAGTTGATTCCCCTGGGTTAATTACCATCGTCGCTGCGGTCATTTTCATTTCCGGCTTATGGGTATGCCCGTGAATAACAATATCGAAGTTTCCACTGCCTGCTACTTCATTAATCACGCTTGGCCGATGCGTCATAAAAATCCGTTTGCCGTCGATTTTTCCCATATAACAGTCGTCAAAAACCTCTCCGCCGAATTCCTTAATCGCCGCCGAGAGCAATAGCCGTTCGCCGTCGCAATTGCCGAACACTGCGATAAATTTTGCGTTATTAATCGCCGCAAATGTCTTTGCCGTAAACGGCGAAACTATATCTCCTGCGTGAAAGACATATTCGACCTTATGCTGGTTAAAAACGTCTGTCGCTTTAAGGACATTTTTATGATGGTCGTGGCTGTCGCTTATGATGCCGATTTTCATTTTACAATTTCCGAATGTTCTGCACAAAACTCTTTTCTGCCGCACGGTCTGCAGTGCGAGCCGCGCCAGACGTTGTCGAACTGCTCCATAATCCCGGCAACTATTTTTTCATCCCTGGTAATAAATCCCGACTCGAAGTTTCTTTTATTTACACTTTTTGCCCCGATGCCGGCGCCGGTAATATTTGCGCTTCCGCTGTACGCCGATTTTCCGTCAACGATTACGCACTTAAAATGCACCCTTGGACAAAGTATCTGCTCGATTCCTTTTGCCAGGTTCGGATACCTGTCGAAATCCCTGCGAAAATTGGGACCTGGCTCTTTTGAATGCAATAACCTGACTTCGACATTCTTTGCCGCCAAATCGGAGAGTACCTCAAGGAAGGGCACTCGTTTTCTATTCTTATCAACGTACATATCCTTCAGGTCCGCCGTAGCCAGCCACACAAACTGTTTTGCCGCCGGCACGAGGCCGCATATCACCTTTTCGTAAATCTCCCTGTCGGTTACAAATTCCATATAGACCAGGCAATAAGAGCCGCGGGCTTGTCACTGGTTTTTTTTGACTGCGCCCCTGAGCCCTTCCATTTTGAGGTAGCCCTTTTTCCAGACCACAATTGCAGAAATCAGAAAAACAATAACATACACAATCGCCGCATATCTTGTTCTTATCTGGCTCATCATCAGCCCTATCAGTGCATACATCCCTGCCAGCAAATAGCAGATTTTAACCGTTTTTTTCAGGGGTGTGCCGCGGTCTATCATCTGGTCATAAATATGCCCGCGGTCCGAAACGAACAATGGCCTGTGATTAATCAGCCTTCTTACAAGTGCCACAGCGGTATCGAGAATCGGCAGTCCGAAAACGACTATCGAAGCCAGCCACCACCTGGGAATTTGTTTCGAAAATAAAAGCATCAGCGATGCCGCCATAAACCCGAGCAGCATACTTCCGGCATCGCCCATAAAAATCTTGGCTGGGTACCTGTTGAAAGGCAGAAAACCGCATACGCCTCCCACAAGTCCGAGGCAGATTATAATCAGCACAGGGTCGCCCACTTCGCTGGTTCCCCAGGTTGCCAGATGTATCGACAATATCAGCAACGCAATGGTGATAATCGCCGTGACCCCGCCGCAAAGTCCGTCAAGCCCGTCAAGAAGATTCAATGAATTAGAGGCACCAAGCACAAAAAATACCACAATCAATGCCTGCAGAACTATCTCGATATTATAAGGTATCGTTAGATTAACCTGCTCGGCTATTAAACTCAGGTTGGGCATAACTCCCACAAGTATTAGAAAAACCGCAGCCACAATCTGGCCGAGAATTTTCTGTCCCGGCTTCATAACGAGGATATCATCAATCAGTCCGACAACGCATGCTATCGCACCGCCGCCCAGTATTCCGAGCAGCCATTTCAATGCCGTGCCGAAAAATTCCTGGTCTTTCAAATAAATTATGCCGACCATGATGCCGACCGCCAGGCCGACGAATATCCCTACGCCGCCGAGATATGCTATCGGTTCTTTGTGGGTCTTGACCAGGTCGTCCGGCTTATCGACAATTCCGAATTTTATAGCAATTTTTTTGCACAGCCAGGTTGCCCCCAGCGAAACAGCGAAAGAGCAGAGCAGTACCGGCCAGAATTGAAGTGCCCATGAGATGGGTTTTGCCGGTCCGATTATGTTATCGAATATCATTTGTATTCTCTTCTCATCAAAACTTTATCTGCTTCGGCAGTCTATAAATCGTGGCCAGCGTTCAGCCAGACTTCGCTGTCGTAGCGGAGCATAATTAAATTGTTTTTAAAACCGTCAAAACGAATATTAGTCTCTGCCCCCAGCAATTCCTGAAGTATCCATTTTGGAAAGGTCGCACCGGCCTTGATTGACAGAGGCGCTCCGCCCCCAAATCGAGGATTTACTTCGATAAATTTTATTTTCCCTTCGTTGGTCAAAAATAGTTGCAAAGTTATAACTCCGGGACCTGCACCGAGTTTTTCGACCAGTTTTGCAGCTTCAGTCATAATGCCGGTATTTTTAACCACCTGTGCTTTGCTTACCTCGCCGGACCTTATTTCGATGCGTTTTCTGGGAACTACACAGCGTACCTTCATTCCAAAATCAACATATACATCGCACGTGTATTCGGTGCCTTTTATAACTTCCTGCACGATGCAGTTGGGTATCCTTTCGGAAAATACCTCCAGCTCCCGTCGATTCCTGACGACAGCGGTTCCTTTGCTCGCATAGCCATCCCAGGGTTTAAGAAAATAAGGCAGATTGAGTTTCTTTTTTGCCAACGCCTGGCGAGCGCTCATTGTCAGCGGAGTGTCAAAACCATTTTTGAGCAGAAAACTAAATGTCTTCCTCTTGTCCTGACAGATATCAACAACATTTGGTTTTGAGACAAGTACACAACAGCCTGCCGCCGTAAATTTCGCCTTGTTCTCGGCGAGAACTTTCAAGCCCAAATCAATGGTAGGTACAAGCAGTTTTACTCTGTTGGTTTTGACGATTGAAAGCAGTTGTCTGACATAATCGACGTGTACGATCGGCTGGACTACAAACCTCTTATCGCACAACTGCATTGCGGAACTTAGCACCGTGGTGTCAGTGCCGTAAAATCCTGCCTTTATTCCAAGCTGCTTTGCCGCTGTGCGAAAGCTGTTGAGCAAAGAGACTCTTCTGCCTATGCACGTAAACAAAATTCCAATCTTGTCGGCCATTATCCATTCCTGAGAGAAAACTACAAAACTGCGTTTCTATTTTATGATATTAAATAACCTTTACCTGATAGTCAATCGAAAATAATCAGCCCAAAACAGTCTGTTCGTTTTTTCGCTCGATTCTTTTTGACTTTTTGACATATTACATATAAAATCGCCTTGTGATATATCGGCTGAATTTAAGTTGAATGTTTGAGATTTATTTTATGAGAGATTTGAAAAAAAGGATTGCAGCTAAGAAAGTGGTTGTGGGTGTTCTGGGGCTTGGCTATGTGGGACTGCCCCTTGTAAGGGAGTTTACATCCGCAGGCCTTAAAGTGGTCGGTTTCGATATTGACGAAAGAAAGGTCAATACCCTCAATTCAGGCCGAAGCATTATCAAGCATGTCCCCCATTCGCAGGTCAGGGGGATGGTTAAGAGCGGTTTGTTCAAAGCCACCACCGATATGTCGCTCATAAAAACCGTCGATGCGGTAATAATCTGTGTGCCCACACCCCTGACAAAAAATCGCGAGCCTGATATGCAGTTTATCATAACCAGCAGTGAAACCATCGCCGAATACCTCCGGCCCGGACAGCTTATCGTGCTCGAAAGTACCACATACCCTGGAACTACACGCGAGGTGGTCGCTCCGATACTCGAGAAGACAGGCCTAAAGGCGGGCAGGGATTTCTACCTCGCTTTTTCGCCCGAACGGGAAGACCCGGGCAATAAGCATTATACGACGAAAACTATTCCCAAAGTGGTGGGCGGCCTGACAGAAGCCTGCTGTGCCCTGGCGAACAGCCTTTACGGACTTGCAATCGTAAAGACAGTGCCGGTATCCACGCTCGAAGCGGCAGAAGCAGCAAAGATACTCGAGAACGTTTACCGCTGCATAAACATCGCAATGGTCAATGAACTTAAAATGGTATTCGACAGAATGGGCATCGACATCTGGGAAGTCATCAAGGCCGCAAGCACAAAGCCGTTCGGCTTCAATGCGTTTTATCCCGGCCCCGGCCTTGGCGGCCACTGCATCCCCATCGACCCATTCTATCTGACCTGGAAGGCAAGGCAATACGGAATGCCTACTCGATTTATCGAACTGGCCGGCGAAATCAACACCAATATGCCGCACTATGTCGTTGAAAGAACTATGGAGGCATTTAACCAGCGCAAAAAGAGTCTCAACGGCTCAAAGGTTCTTATACTCGGGCTGGCATATAAAAAGGATATTGACGATTTGCGAGAATCTCCTTCCATCGAATTGATTGAACTGTTTAAGAAGCGGGGGGCAAAGGTTGATTATAACGACCCCTATATTCCGAGAACTCATAAACAGCGGGAGCACAATTTGCAAATGACCAGTAAAAAATTATCCGCCAGGATGCTGGCCGGCTACGACGCCGTTGTTATCTCGACTGACCACAGCGATTACGATTATAACTGGATTGTGAAAAATGCCAAACTTGTGATCGATTCCCGTAATGCCACGGCATTAGTCAAGCGGGGTCGAAATAAAATTGTAAAGGCTTAAAATTTGAGAGGCAATGTGATGCAGGTTCCACTGTTGGATTTGAAGGCGCAGTACGCCTCAATCAAAAACGAAGTCATAAAGGCGATAACGGATGTCTGCGAAAGCCAGATGTTGTGTCTTGGGCCGGCGGTTGCGGAATTTGAAAAAAATATCGCCTCGTATTGCGGCTGCAAATACGCTATCGGAGTTTCGAGCGGCTCCGATGCCCTATTGGTTAGTCTCATGGCACTGGATATAAAAAGCGGCGATGAAGTCATTACCACCCCTTTCACCTTCTTTGCTACCGCTGGCGCCGTCGCCAGATTAGGCGCTAAGCCGGTCTTCGTCGATGTGGACACTGATTCTTACAACATCGACCCGTCTCTTATCGAAAAAAAGATAACAAAAAAAACAAAGGCGATTATACCCGTGCATCTTTTCGGGCAGCTTGCCCGGATGAAGCCGATTATGAAAATCGCCCAAAAGCACAATCTGGCCGTCATTGAAGACGCATGCCAAAGCATAGGCGCCTCACAGGACGGCATAAAGTGCGGCAATTTCGGCTGCCTCGGATGCTTTTCTTTTTACCCGACCAAAAATCTCGGCGGCTTCGGCGACGGCGGCCTGGTAACAACCAATGATGAAAAACTCGCTGAAAAAGTAAAGATACTTCGCGACCATGGCCAAAATCCGCGGTATTTCTACCGGGCAATCGGCGGAAATTTCCGCCTCGACGGCATCCAGGGTGCAGTTCTCAATGTAAAGCTCAAACACCTCGACAGTTGGAGTCAAAAACGAAGAGAAAATGCCGCCATTTATGACAAATTCTTCAAAGGTTCCGTGATAAAACCGCAGAAAATCGACAGCAACAATATAAGTATTTACCATCAATATACTATTACCACACCGGATAGAGACCGGCTGCTGAAATTCCTGGCTGATAACCAGATCAGCTCCGCTGTGTTTTATCCAAAACCGCTGCACCTTCAGGAGTGCTTCAAAGAGCTTGGTTACAAAGAAGGGGATTTGCCGACAGCGGAAAAACTTTGCACCCAGGTACTGTCGCTGCCGGTTTATCCTGAACTGACAAAAGACCAGGTTGAATATGTCGCAAAAACAGTCCTTAAATTTTATAGTTAGGATTTGCAAAATAAATAATATCGGGGAAAGAAAAATTGCTTAAGTTAAGCGACAATCCGCCTGTCAGTTGGCCTGAGGGAAAATCAATCTGTGATTTTACCAGCCAATGGTGGGTCGCTCATACAAAAAGCAGAAATGAAAAAGCCCTCGCCGGTGATTTGATTCGCAGGGACATCGGCTATTTTCTTCCGATGTGCCTGAAGACTCGGCGGCAAAAGGGGAGAATAATTCGTTCGCTTTTGCCTCTCTTTGGCGGATACCTGTTTTTCTGCGGCAGTGAGAGCCAGAGGATTGAACTGTTGCGGACCAATCGTGTGGCAAACCTCATCGAAGTAAAAGACCAGAACAAGCTCATTAAGGAACTTTCCCAGATTGAACTTGCCCTTAAAACAGGAGCAAACCTTGTGCCTCATAAATACCTAAGGGCTGGGCAGCGATGCCGCGTTACCGCAGGTGCGATGATTGATTTGCAGGGTATCGTCATAAAAACAAAAGGAGCTACACGGCTGGTATTACAGATTGATATGCTCGGTCAGGCCACCAGTGTCGAGATTGACGCAGATATGATAGAAACTATTGAATAAATTTACTTGTGCATTTGAACAACGGGAGTCGAAAAAATGAAGATTTGCGTGGTTGGAATTGGTTATGTGGGATTAGTTACTGCCGGCTGCTTTGCCGAAGCGGGCAACGACGTGGTATGTGTAGATGTTGATGAAAAGAAAATTGCCGGCCTCAAAAATGGCGCCATCCCGATATATGAACCTGGCCTGGCTGAGATAGTAAAACACAACGAAAAGCTTGGTCGGCTGCACTTTACGACCGACTTGAAATACGGCATCGACAATTCGCTTGTTATATTCCTCGGGGTAGGAACACCTTCAAGGCCGGACGGCTCGGCGGATATATCGGCAGTCCTCGATGTGGTCGGACATATAGCCGACAACCTCAGAGAATACCGAATCATTGTAACCAAAAGCACCGTTCCTATAGGCACCTGCGATAAAGTAACGGACCTTATAAAATCAAAAACACAGGTTCCCTTTGATTATGTCAGCAACCCCGAGTTTCTGAAGGAAGGCGCAGCGGTCGAAGATTTTATGAGTCCTGACAGAATTATCGTTGGAATAATAAATCCGGCCGTGAGGGAAATAATGAAACAGCTATACGCTCCATTTATGCGAAGGAGCAATCGAATAATATTTATGGACCCTGTTTCTGCTGAAATGACCAAATATGCCGCAAATACCATGCTCGCTTCAAGAATCTCCTTTATGAACGAAATCTCGGAGCTGTGCGAAAAACTCGGCGCAGATGTCGAAATGGTAAGGCATGGTCTTGGCAGCGACTCACGAATAGGACAATCTTTCCTGTTTCCGGGACTGGGCTTTGGCGGCAGTTGTTTTCCAAAGGATATTCGCGCCCTTATCCATACAGGCTCGATTAACGGCGTTGAAATGACCATCGCCGGGGCAATACAGGCCGTAAACCTAAACCAGCAGGAACGTTTCGCAAAACGCATCAGGGATTATTTTGCAGGCAGGGAAAACAAAACCACGCTGGCTGCATGGGGACTTGCCTTTAAGGCAAAGACCGACGATACGAGGGAATCTCCCGCAGTTTACTGCATAAATAAACTTCTCGGCTGCGGAATTAAAATCAAGGCCTACGACCCCGAAGCAGCCGCCGGCGAGCTGGAGGGTAAAATCCAGACATTCCAAAACGGATACGACGCCCTCGATGGCGCAGATGCCCTTGTTATTTTAACCGACTGGCAGGAGTTCAGAAATCCCGACTTCGAAATTATCGCAAAACGGCTGAGGAAACCTGTTATCTTTGACGGCAGAAATCTTTACGAGCCCCAGGTTGTCAGAAAAGCAGGCTTTGAATATTATAGTATCGGAAGAAAATAAATGGAGGTGCTTTATGCGAATGACTGTTCAAACCTTAGGTATCCTTTTCATTTGCGCCGGCATTATCTTTTTGGTAAGGCCAGCAATCATTAAAAGCGTGGTTAGCTTCTTCAAAGTCGGAATCCGTCCCCACATCGCAGCATTGATAAGAATAGTAGTGGCGGTGATTCTGTTTCTGGGTGCTCAGCAATGCCGAATACATTGGGTTATAATAACGCTCGGCATAATTTTCCTGCTGTCCGGCCTGATAATCTTTGCGATAGGAGCAAAAAAAGCCGGCTCGTTAATGGGCCGGTTTGAAAATAAACCACTTGCTTTTATCAGGATTTTCTCATTACTCCCGCTGGCTGTCGGAACAATTATTATCTTTTCAGCATAACAAGGAACAATATGAAAGTATTAATTACCGGCGCTGCGGGCTTTATTGGCTCACACTTGAGTCGGCGGCTTCTGGCTGACGGTTTCAACGTTGTCGGAGTTGATAATTTCGACAAGTTTTACGACCCGAAAATAAAACGCCGAAATATAGAAAGCTGCCTTAAAAATAAAAACTTCCGTCTCATCGAAGCCGACATTCGCGATAACGCCGCTATGGATAAAGCCGCCGGCGACAAAATCGATATAATCGCACACCTCGCTGCCCGTGCGGGCGTGAGACCGTCGATTGACCAGCCGCTCCTCTATGCCGATGTCAACATAAATGGAACGATGGTCATGCTCGAGGCCGCAAAAAAATACAAAATACAAAAATTCATTTTCGCCTCAAGCTCAAGCGTGTACGGCAACAATAAAAAACTCCCGTTCTCCGAAGCAGACAACGTCGATTTTCCCATCTCACCTTACGCCGCAACCAAAAAGGCCTGCGAACTCGTCTGCCATACATATCACCACCTCTACAAAATCCCGATAACCTGCCTGCGGTTCTTTACCGTCTATGGCCCTTGCCAGAGGCCCGACCTTGCCATCCACAAATTCGCAAAACTCATCGAGCAGGGTAAACCCATACCCGTCTATGGTGATGGCTCTATGATGCGTGATTTCACTTACATCGATGACATAATTGACGGCGTCGCTGCCGCAATCCAGAAATGCGATGGCTTCCATATCTACAACCTGGGCGAATCAAGACCAATAAGCGTCAACGATTTAATCGCTGAACTCGAAAAAGCCCTCGGCAAAAAAGCAGTCAGGCAAAACATACCCCTTCAGCCGGGCGATGTCGAGAAAACCTTCGCTGATATAACAAAGGCCGCCAATGAACTCGGCTATAACCCAACGACCACCATTCAGGCCGGCCTTGCCGAATTCGTTCAATGGCTGAGGCAGGATAAACAAGACTAAATTTATATGTGGGCGGGAAAAATGTTATTGTTCTAATAAATTTTTGTCGCGAAGAAGATGGTGGTAGTGCTGAGCAAAACGATGGGATTCGTCGCGGACATACTGAAGAAGCTTCAGTGCAGGGGATGTGCGGGGCAATTTCAAATTTCTAATTTCAGATTTCAAATTGGCATTTGGAAATTGAAAATTGGAAATAAAAAGCTCTTCTTCTCGCTTTGCCAGGGCGGCGATTTTCATATCTCGCGGCTCGTGGCTCGCTGTCAACATTTCCTTTAGTGCATGTTCTGCGGCGTGGAGCTGTCCTAAGCCGCCATCGATTAAGATAAGGTCGGGCCAAAGCTCCTGGCCTTCAAGGGCATATTTATAGCGGCGTTTGACGACCTCGGCAATCATCGCATAATCGTCGATACCGGCGACGGTTTTTATTTTGAAACGGCGGTAGCCGTTCTTGAACGCTCTGCCGTCAATGAATTTGACTAACGAACCGACAGACTGCGAGCCGGAGATGTGAGCGATGTCGATGCCCTCGATAATCCGGACGGGCTTGTTGGCATTTAGGATTTTCTGGAGTTGTTCGAGGGCTTCTGATGGTTCTGCGGCGAAGACTTCCGGCTGGACGTTTTCGTCCGGTGTGCCTCGGCGGTCGAGGCGTTCAATTAGCCGGATGCGGTCGCGAAGCATTGCGGCTTTTTCGTATTCGAAGGCGCCGGCGGCAGCGGCCATCTGGTCTTTCAATCGCCCAAGGATGACGGAGCGTTTCGAGCGAAGGAATTTCATAAAGTCGCTGATGATTTTTTTGTATTCAGTTTTTTTGATTTTAGCAGAGCAGGGGGCGGTGCATTGTTTTATGCTGTAAAGGATACAGGGGCGAAAGAACCGAAGGTTTTTGTCTGTTGCGTTGATTTCGAGACGGCAGGTGCGGAATTTGAATATTTTCTGCAATTCCGCCATGACGGCACGCAAGTCTTTTGCACCGGCAAAGGGGCCGAACAATCTGCTGCCCTGCGGTCTTGGTTTTCTGGTTATGTAGACGCCGGCAAAGTCGTCGGCGGTAGTGATTTCGAGGTATGGAAAGGTTTTGTCGTCGGCGAGGTCTGTATTGTACGGCGGGCGGATGTCCTTAATCAGCCGGGCCTCCTGAAGCATCGCATCGACC
>Ga0209777_10009279_pt1 | contig 10614 bp, 7 predicted proteins | sample FrelakmetHBP12HB_FD_187147 | JGI IMG/M metagenome (GOLD analysis project Ga0209777, IMG submission 187147) | Freshwater lake sediment microbial communities from the University of Notre Dame, USA, for methane emissions studies -HBP12 HB (SPAdes)... | ecosystem: Environmental > Aquatic >... | reverse complement strand
TCGCGGCGCGTAGCGCCCTGGCGAAGCCTTTCGGGTCCGGTTGATTGAAGGGTTACACGTCTTCAAGCGCATAAGCCATGTACTTAACCGAGAATGGGAGATGAGGAAACCGTTTGGTCTCTCCGTGCTGGAAGCCGAGGTTCTTGTACCAGCGTTGGATATCGGCGTGCTCGCCAATGACCCCGATGCTTACAGTGTGAATCGATGCGGCACGGGCATGCTCAATGATATGCTTTACAAGGAGGGCCCCGACGCCCCGCCTGCGATGCGCTGGAAGGACCGACAGGCGATTGAGGTACGCCAGCCCGGCGCTTGGATTCTCGTAGGCGACACAGCCAACTGGTTCGACGCCATTCTCAATGACAAAGTAGACCTGCCCCCGTTCGAGATCTGCCTTGGTCCAGTCTTCGGTGCAGAACGAAGGGTGTTTCGGGCAGTTCTCGGCGTTCAGTCCGAACTTGTAAGCTACGTCCTTGTTCGATTCGCTGACGAGCCTAGCAAGGGTTGTCAGGTCTTCTTGTGTTGCTTGTCTGATGTGCATCAGTAATACGCTTGTAGGGCAAGTATCGCAGCCTAACGCCGCGGCTCAGGCTCGGCCGCCCAAAGGTGATGCAACGATCTCGCCGAAGTCTGTCGCGGCGGCCATGGCCTGCAGCCGCATTGTTCCGCCTATCTCGAGGGACGCGGACGCCAAAGGGCCATCTGCATCGGGAGGATCTCCCGGGTCAGTGGATTAAACATCAAGCCGAGCGTCCCGAGCGTTACGGCTCTAGCAATGTGCCGTCGTGCCCTTCCCAGTGGCGCATGCACGTACGTAATGCCCATGGCAGTGAGCGTAGAGCAGGCAATCCGCGGGGTCAACGAAAGCCGTCTTCCAGCAAGCGTGGGCGTGGGGAACGAGTGGGTTGTAATATCCCTTTCGGTGGCAGTAGATAGTTTTGGGAGCGGAGCCATGGGCACGATTACCGACCTTCGCGCGGTCCGCCGGGCGCCGGGACGTTTCATCAGCTGTGAGCACTGCGGCGAGCGTCACCCCATCGTGAAGCTTGCTGGCGGCAGCGTGCGCTGCGTCACCGCCTTCAGCGCCGACGGGCATTGGTTTTGCCGCAATCGCGGCTGCCGCGCCGCGTGGCTGAAGGAACACGCGCCTCAAAAGGATTGAGGAGGACGTGGAGCAGGGGACGTTGCGCCCATTCGGACGTTTGCCGTTGCTCGGTTGCTTTCCGCGCCCACCACGGTGGTCAGCCGTTCCAACAGAGCGCACCGCGGGGCGACGAGGCGTTGGCTACTGCGAGCAAGCACTCTTGGCGCGCGCATTCACTCAGGGTGGACTCGGAACAGTCGGAACTACGTCTCCAACAGGGGCTCGCAATGCGCTGAGCCCTCGCAGATCGCGCGCGCTGAAAATCTAAGCTTGTCCGCGCCCGTTCCGATTCCGCAAGGTGCTGCCAGGCGCATGGCAACACCAACTCACTCCGCGGAGCTGTGTCCTGTCGGACAGACTGCGGCGATGCGCTCCCACCAGGGTTATCGGGTCTTGCGTCGTCGCCCGCCTTTCCTCCCGGCGCAGACCGCAATACATCCAGAGCACGGAACACCACACGGCCAAGCCACCCCACGTGGTGGCGCCGTAGGCCTGGGTGGTGTGGTCGAAGGGCTGGGTGGCGGCGGTGGACAAGAGCAAGACGCTTATCGCCAGCAGCCCGGTCGCCGTCCGCCGGCGCTGTGATCTCGCGGGGGATTCCTGGATGAACGCACAGGCCGTGGTCAGGGGTAAGAGCAACCAGACAAAGTAATACGTGCCGGCCTTGGGCGTGGCGAAAAGCACCAGCCCCAGGGCGAGGGCGTATTCCATCGCGCGGCTTTGTGGCGTGCGGCCGCGCGGGCCCCAGGTCACGGCTGCGAAGGTCAAACCCATTAGGCCCATAAGCGCGTAGAAGACCAGGTTCGACCCTTTGGGGCCTAGGTCCACGAGGTTCACGTAAAATTGCTCGGCGCCGTCACCGACTCGGCTGCCGACGGCGACGTGACGGGTTAGACGATGCACCGTCGAAAGCAGAGATTGATTGCGCCACTGGAACGCAATCTGCGGCTGCTGGGCGATATTTTGGCTAGATTGTTTCATAATCATGGCGTCGAACCACGAGACCAGTTCGGCGTTGTTGCGTTGGAAGCCCCGCACCGCCCCTGGCAGGAGCCAGAGGAGCCCCGCCAGGAACACCACTGTCCAGAGCGCCGCCAGGCATTGTCGCCGCCAGACGAGGTAACCCAGGAGCACGATGGGAAACGCCTTGAGTGCCGCCGCTGTCGCCAGCGCCAGCCCTATCAGCCAGCGTCGGCCTTGCTCCAGCGCCAGAAAGGCGAGCATCAGCAGTCCCAGCAGGATCATGATGGGCGGGCCCAGGAAAAAGATGTCCCATGTGTAGGGCAACGCGATCAAGCCGGGCACGAGATAGAGCAACAGTTCCTGATGAACCCACCGGCCGGTGTAGAGGCGCACGGCCAGGAACAGCGAGCCCAGCCACGCCAGCGACGTCAGGGCGGTCATGGCGACGACCACGCCCGTCGGCCCGAGAAGGCTCGGCGGGGCAAACAGCCCCACGGCGGCGAAGGGCGGATACACGAAGTCAAACGGTCCCCGACCATCCTGGGCTTCGTACAGCGGTCGGCCCTCGATCACGTGGCGGCCGGCCTCGTACCAGCGGGAGTAGTCCTTGTTGTCCAGCGGCTTCCGCACCGCGTTGACCAGCGGCAGGATCGAGAACCCCGCGCACGTCAAGACAAACGCCGTTATCAGGATCGCGCCCCAGATCTCTGGCGTGCCATTGGCAACCTTGGCATCCTTGGGCTCAGCGAAGCCGCTGGCTAGCTTGCGTATCATCCTTGACCCGAGCATAGTTCGTCACAAATTCGGAAATCCAGAGGCTATCGCCTTCGGACCCCGGACCGTTGTCGGCGTCGTGCGGGTCGCTGGAATTGGCTACCACTGCCCAAGCTGTCCTTCTTCTCCCACGTCAGGCCTGTCTGATGGTCGGTGACTGTGCCGTCAGCGTTGTCCACGAAGCGCTCGGCAAAAACAACCGCTGGTGTCGAAGACAGAGCCGGCTCCGCGTTCAGTGCGCCGCCCGGCAGGACTGGTGTCCGTGGTGGTCCGCGTCGCCGCGTCGTAGCTGCGCCGGATCGTGCGCTCGTTCACCACCACCGTGTCCGTGTGGTTCGTCAGGCTCGATGGATCGTCGGGGTTGCTCAACGTCACCGTACGTGAGCCGGTCACGTTCGCAGTCAGTCCGTCCGGCGTGGTCACCGGCACCTGCATCCCGAAACGCGGGTCGCCGGCTTGCACCGCCGTCTGGTTGGTCCCGTCCGGCGCCGTCGTCTGCACCGTGCCGTCGATCCGGTTCAGCGTCGTCTGCGTCGGCCGTCGGGCAACACCGTCGTGCTTTGTTGATCTCCGCTGCCCAGGGTCTCTACTTGATACGTCCTCGCGATCCCCCTTCCGGCCAGCACCCCAGTTTGGACCCGCCCTTGCACTACACAGAGAGACCTTGTCAACTGGTAGGTCGTCGCGGTAGTGGTGCATTGCACCACTACCGTCGTCGCCAGTCCGAGCAGCCGTCCCTCCACCGCCGCATCTCCGAGAACGGCGGGATGACGTATGTCAATATCATAGCTGATAGTTTACGCGACGAATAATTTGCAAGCCGTTTTGGCCTTGGCAGGGGCGGGGACGTATGCCGGTGTTTCGGTTGGCCCAGACGCCTCTTTGCATGGTCGCTCGCGGACGCTGGTAACGCTTCAGCTTCCCGCCAACAGGGGTGTAGCAGACGCAGGACGCGTGCCCGCAACGCCAACGGCATGCCGCCGACCTCGCCGAGCAAAACCGTCCCCCCCGCGGCCGCGGAGAATAGCTCGTCGTGATCGGCGGGCATACCGCCCCCCTGGCACTGCGGCCTCGGTGCATGACCGGTGCCACCGGCCGGCTGCTGCCTGGGCGCCGCGGTCGGCCGACAGCGGCGGCGGACGGTGGCTGCCACGGTGGACGCCGTGTGTCCTGGAGGCAGCGTGTAGCAGCTGAGGGTTTCATTTTCAGTCCGATTAGGGTTAAAGAAGGTCGCCTGTATGGACGCGCCGACGCTTGATGTCCTAGCCCGAGAACGTGACCTGTACCTGCGCCTACTGCATCTCAGTCCGCAGCTGGCGATTGCGCCGCTTCTGAAAGAGGCATTGGCGGTGCTCGTCGAGCTGAGCGCGGCGCGTCAGGGCTACATCGAGGTTTACGACAACGAGGCGCCAGGTGGAGAGCCGCGCTGGTGGGTGGCACACGCGCTGTCAGAAGAAGAGGTCGACGACGTCAGGGCGGTGATTTCGCGCGGCATCATCGCCGAGGCGCTCGCCACCGGCCAGACCATCGTGACGCCGTCCGCTGTGCTCGACCCGCGCTTCAGCGCGCGGGCCAGCGTTCAGGGGAACCGCATTGAGGCCGTGTTGTGCGCGCCCATCGGCGATGATCCCCCGCGTGGCGTGCTGTACTTGCAAGGGGCACCCTCCTCGAGCGTGTTTTCGGATGAGGGGCGGGCACGCGCCGAGCTGGTCACACGTCACTTGGCGCCACTGGTCGACCGCCTGCTAGATCAGGAGCGGCGGCACCTTGCCGCCGATGCGACCCAGCCGATGCGGCGCGCGCTGCGTGCCGAGACCGTCATCGGGCACAGCCCCGCACTGGCGGGGGTGCTCAAGCAGACGGCGCAGGTGGCGCCCCTCGAGATCAGCGTGTTGCTCACCGGTGATTCCGGCACGGGCAAGACGCACGTGGCCCGCGTGCTGCACGACAACAGTCCGCGGGCGGGAGGGCCGTTTGTCGTGGTCAACTGCGGCGCCCTGCCCGATACGCTCATCGAAAGCGAGCTGTTCGGCGCCTTGCCGGGCGCGCACTCCACTGCCGTGCGCCGTGTCGAGGGCAAGGTGGCGGCGGCGGAGCACGGCACGTTGTTGTTCGACGAAATCAGCGACCTCTCGCCGGCGGCGCAGGCGAAGCTGCTGCAGCTGCTGCAGTCGAAGGAGTACTATCCGCTCGGCGGCGCACAGCCGGTGACGGCCGACGTGCGCGTCATTGCCGCCACCAACACCGATCTCAAGCGCGCCATGGCGGAGCGGCGCTTCCGCGAGGATCTCTTCTACCGTTTGCAGGTCATCAGCATCCGCCTTCCATCGCTGGCGGAGCGGCGCGAGGATATTGCGGAGCTGGTTGCCCACTTTTGTGCCCGCGCGGTTGAGCGGCACGGACTGCCGCACCTGCAATTCTCCCGTAATGCGCTGCGCGCAGCGGAGTCGGCCGACTGGCCCGGCAACGTGCGGCAGCTCGCACACGCGGTGGAGGCCGCTGCCATCCGCGCCGCTGGCGAGGAGGCCACCCAAGCCGAGCGGCATCACCTCTTCGCCGACGGCGACGCTCCCGACAGCGAACCGAACGGGGTGCTGACCTTCCAGCAGGCGACGCGGCGTTTCCACACGCAGCTGCTCGAACGTACGCTTACGGAGACGGATTGGAACGTCGCCGAAGCCGCGCGCCGGCTCGATGTCACGCGCTCGTACATGTACAAATTGATTCGTGGTTTTGGACTCGAACGTCAGCGTGGTTGAGGTAGGTGTCTAGGGGAACAGTCGCGCCGCTGTAAACGCGAGCACGAATGACCGGTCCTGATCAGCGACTCGGCGCGGCTGCGGACGCCATCACGTTCAGTGGAACGGGGCGGTTCCGGACCGTGGGATGTCTGGGCCGCGGCAGCATCGGTGCGGTGTACCGGGTCTACGACAGGGAAACGGACTCCGAAGTTGCGCTGAAAACCCTGGGGGCGCCCGCGCCCGAGCAACTGTATCACCTGAAACAGGAATTCCGTGCGCTCGCCGGTATCGTGCATCCGAACCTCGTCGAGTTGTGCGAGCTCGTGGTGACGGATCGGGAATGCTTCTTCACCATGGAGCTGGTGGATGGTGTGGAGTTCGTCGCGCATGTGCGCAGAGAAGCCGGGCGGCTGTCCGGCGGCCCGCTCATCGGGGATGGGCTCCGCCCCTTTCTCGATGCGGCGCGCCAGCTCGTACAAGGGCTTGCGGCGGTGCACAGCGCCGGCAAGCTCCACCGAGATGTGAAGCCCCCTAACATCTTGATCACGCAAGAGGGCCGCGTCGTGCTGCTCGACTTCGGGCTGGCGACGGCGTTGCACCGCACGGGGCCCGCCGACGCGGATGTAAACGGCTTCAACGGCACGCTCGCTTACATGGCGCCGGAGCAGGCGTGGGGTAAGCCCCCACATCCGGCCGCCGATTGGTACAGTGTCGGCGTTGTGTTCTACGAGGCGCTGGCCGGCCGGCTGCCGTTCGGAGGATCCCCAGCCCGTTTGCTGATGAGCAAAGCCCGCAGTGCACCGCCGGGCGTGCGCACGCTCGTGCCGGCGCTCCCCGAGCGCCTCGACGCGTTGATCACCGCACTGTTGAGCCCCGACCCCAGCTGTCGGCCGAGTGCAAGAGAGACTCTTGCAGCTTTGGACGGATCTTCCTGCACGTTGCACCTCTCAAGCGAGAGTACCGGTGAATGCGCGGCGGATGCTTCGACACACTCAGCACGAGCGGTTGGTATTTCGTTTCCAGGAGAACCTTCCGCTCACCGTGCGCTTGTCGAAGGGTCGGCTGCACGAGCGTCGAACGCCAGTGATATCCCGTTCGTCGGCCGCGCTGCTGAGCTGGCCAAACTGCAGACGGCGTTCGAGCGCGTGCGAGGCGGGCAGGCAGCAGTCGTGCACATCCTCGGTCCTTCCGGCATCGGCAAGAGTGAGCTGGTCCGTCGCTTTCTCGCTGCAATCGAACAGGGGCGGCACGCGCTGATCCTGCGCGGCCGTTGCCAGCCCCAGGAATCTCTATCCTACAACGCGGTTGACGCGGTGATCGATGCGTTGAGCCGCTGGCTCGTCTCTCTGCCGCAAGCCGAGGTGCAGCCTCTCATCCCGCAGCATGCCGACGCGCTCACCCGGCTGTTTCCGGTGCTCGGGCGCGTGGTGGCATTAGAGAGATCGGCACCGCAGGAAGGAGCGGCCGAGCCGCGCGAGATGCGGCGCCGCGGCGTCAGCGCGTTGCGCGCGCTTTTGGGGCGCCTGGTCGATCGGCAGCCGCTGATCCTGTGGATCGACGACTTGCAGTGGAGCGACGCGGACAGCGCGGCGCTGTTGCGCGAGTTGCTGCGGCCGCCGGACGCTCCCGCGATGCTGGTGCTGCTTTCCTACCGCAGTGAAGATCGCGATCACATCCGATTGCTGCGGAAGGCAGAGGCGCGCGCCGACGAAGCCGCGCTCATGCCGGATGAGGAAATCGTGCTCGGGCCGCTGGACGCGAGCGAGGCTCACGAGTTGGCCGCACGACTCTGTGCGGCGCAGATCGAGTCGGACCGCTGTCTCACCGAGATCGTTGCCGAGTCTGCCGGGAACCCGTTCTTCATCGGTGAGCTGGCCCGGTCCGTCGGTGCGCGCTCCCATTTGGCCGGGGACGCGCCGGCAACTGGTTCGCTGCGTCTGGCGGACGTCATGGCAGAACGGACGCAGCAGCTCTCGGCGCCGGCGCGCCAGCTCCTGGAGGTGGTCTCCATCGCCGGCGGTCCGGTGCAACGAAGCATCGCGCTAGCCGCTGCAGCGGTCGGAGAGCGCGGCCGCCGACTGGTCGCCGCGCTGGAGCAACGCTCCCTGTTGCGGACGATCACGCTGAAGGATCAAGTAGCGGTCGAGGTCTACCACGACCGTATCCGCGAGGCGCTGGTGGCCTCGCTGGCAACCGACGTGCGGCAAGCGCGGCACGGCGGCCTCGCCGATGTCCTGGGGAAGCAGCCGGTGCTCGATGCGGAGGCGTTGTTCCGGCATAATCTCGGTGCTGGCCGGCGCGGGCGCGCCGCCGAGTGGGCGGTGCAGGCGGCCGAGCGCGCGGCTGAGACGCTGGCGTTCGCGCGTGCGGCGGAGTTGTATGGCCGCGCTCTCGATCTCAAGGAGTGGGATGAGGCGCGAGTGGCGGCATTCAAGATCGGACGGGCCGAGGCGCTGGTCAATGCGGGGCGTGGCGCGGAGGCGGCAGCGGTCTTCCTGTCGGCGGCCGCGCACGTGCCGTCAAGCGAGCAGCTCGATCTGCGCCGACGGGCGGCGGAGCAGTACCTGCTCACTGGCCACATAGACGAAGGGACCGCGGTCATCCGCGGCGTGCTGGGGGACATAGGACTTAGGTATCCCCAAACTTTTAGTGCCCTTGCCGTCGGGCTCAGTGCCCACCTGATACCGCTGTGGTTGCGGGGCGCGCGGATCCCGAACCGTGCGGCCGCCGACACAGCAGCAGAGGCCGCGGTGCGTATGGAGGCCTGTCACTCGGCGGCGAAGGGCCTAGCTCTCGTGGATCCGATACGCGGGCTGTACTTTGCCGTGCTGAGCCTCTGGCTCGCATTGCGGTCGGGCGACAGGGAGCGGGTTGCGCTCGCCTTTGCGTCGGCCGGCATCGCATTGCTGCCTATTGGCGGAGCGCTCGGCCGTTTGGCGGCGCGCCTGATCAACAGTGCACGTGAAATCGCCGCCACAACAACCAACCACTATTTGCGCGATTTCACTGTGATCAGCATGGCTCAGGTCCGAATGCTAGAAGGCCGCTGGCGAGAGATGTTGGCCCTCTGCGATGCCGGTAGAGATGCTCTGCGAGAGCACTGCCGGGGAGTTACTTGGGAAGTGGACGGCGCGTACGCCGGGTCCTTTCGCGCGCTCGAAGAGATCGGCGAGATCAAGGCGATGGGGCGACGTGCTGATGAGTTGTTACGTCAGGCGGAGCAAAGAGGTGACCTGTACGGCGTCGTCACGGCATTGCTGAACCAAGCATTGTATCGGCTCCTCAAGCGCGACCCCGTTGGTGTTCGCCGGTTGGCAAGGCGCATCCTTGCATCCTGGACGCCAGCCGGCTTTAACATACAGCACTTTTACGTTTTCCGCCTTGAGGCATACTGTGACATATGCGAGGGGCGGCCGTCTGAGGCGTGGCGACGCATTCAGGACACGTGGCCGAAACTGCAGCGCTCGAACCTCCTACGCCACGCGCTGCTTCGCAACGATAGTCAGCTGTTGCGCGCGCGTACCGCACTGGCCGTCGCCTGTCGCGACAGCGCCGATCGTAGTGCAATGTCCGCTTGCGCCGAGCGCGATGCTGCACGGTTCGCACGTGAGAGTCGACCCGACATGAACGCGCACGCTTTGCTCATACGGGCCGGAACCGCCGCGCTGCGTGGCGATCGGCAGAAAGCCATCAGTCAGCTCACAGAAGCGTCGAGGCGCTTTGAAGCCGCGGGGATGCAACTCCTCCTCGCACTGACGCGGCGGCGCACCGGGGAGCTGATCGGCGGTGAGACAGGGAGGCAGTTGCTTGCGCAAACAGACGAGTACTTCCAGCGCGAAGGGATCACCGACCCGCAAGCACCGCTCGCGATGTACGCGCCAGGGTTCGACTGAGCGGGTGAAACGGAACAGCGGGCGGCCTTCCGATCTTACGCCAAGCGCGACAGACGCTCGAGCAAAAACCCAAGGAACCGCGGAGCATCCACCGCAACCGCTATCTCGAACTCGGGCGCACCGGGCTCGGGGATGAGCTGAAAATTGCCATCGACGATCGCCGGCCGCAGCCGCAGGCGCTCGAAGGTGAGGAAGGAGCGGTCGATGAGCACAGCCATAGTGAGCGGATCATGCAGAAAAGCGACCGCGTCCGGCTGAAAGCTCGAGAGCGCACGCTGTATCGGCGCCCACACCTCGATTGCAGCACAGAGTGTCTGCACCAGCTGTGAACGAGTGGCGCGCAGGCGCGCCAATTCGGCGCCGGTGAAGAACACCTTGCACGTGGTATCGACCGGCACCAGGGTCGTCGGAATCCCCGCATTCAAGACGACCACGGCGGCCTCGGCATCGCTGCCGAGATTGTAGTCCAGCAGCGGCATGCCGGGATCGCGCTGCAGCAAGCCGCCCATGACGGTGAGGTGCGGGATCGACGTGATCACCGCCGGTTCCTTCATGATCGCGACGGCAAGATTCGACAGCGGACCGATGGCGACAACGTGTGGCCGGTCGCGCAGCACCGTGTCGATCAAGAGGTCCACCGCGTGGGCGTCGGCCAGACGCAGCTCCTCATCAGGCTCGACGATGCGTTGCCCTTCGTGCCCGAGCCAGAGGAAATTTCGCTGGCGCAAGACCGGCTCACGGATCCCTGCAGCCACCGGCACATCGGGGCGGCCACCCAGCAGCAACAGCTTCCTGGCGATGCGCCCACGAAGTTGGGTGTCGCCTGAGACGATGGTGACGGCGCGCAGGTTGATCTCAGGCGACGCCAGAATCAGCCCGATCGCAATGGCGTCATCGACATCGGTGCCGACATCAGTGTCGAGGAGAGCAGGGCAGGGCAGGGCAGGGGACCGTCATTGCCGCACCTGCGCAGCCGAATTCAGCGGAACAGGTCGAACTCGCGGGCGCGGATGAGGCGCTTACCGTCGCCCTCCGCCGGCGTGAATTGGTAGCCCCGCACCAGAGCGGCCGGAACACCATCGCCTTTGCGCATCACCAG
>Ga0209777_10009278_pt1 | contig 10614 bp, 12 predicted proteins | sample FrelakmetHBP12HB_FD_187147 | JGI IMG/M metagenome (GOLD analysis project Ga0209777, IMG submission 187147) | Freshwater lake sediment microbial communities from the University of Notre Dame, USA, for methane emissions studies -HBP12 HB (SPAdes)... | ecosystem: Environmental > Aquatic >... | reverse complement strand
CCACCGATGATAAGCAGCCAGAGCAGCGGATTGATAATCGAGGAAATTATCCTAGATCGCTCACGCAGGAACACTTTGGTTTCTCGATACCACAACGCGTAAATTCCTTTCAGTTCGCTCATTTTTTCTCACTCGCATTCATCGCTTTCTCAGCCCAACCACCCTCAGGGGTATCCTCTCGAATAGCCCTTCCGGTATAATGTAAAAACACATCATCAAGGGTAGGTGACCGGATTTCTACAGAATCTATCTTTCCAACGACGTTTAATATTTCTTGCAAATGGATATTTGCATTCTCCAAGGTTAAACACACTTCACCATCGCATGGGTTGATTTCTTTTACATACGGTAATTTCTTTAATGCATCAAGGTCTAGTGTCTGTGCTTTTAAGCGAATAATATCTCCGCCTAAGTCGTTTTTTAATTGTTTCGGGGAGCCGAGCACAACGATTTTTCCTTTATCAATTATCGCAAGTCGGTCACAGAGTTTATCTGCTTCATCCATGTAATGTGTTGTGATGATTATGGTCATGTTTTTTTCTTTTGCAAGATTTTCGATATACTTCCAAATATGGTCTCGTGATTGCGGGTCCAGTCCGAGTGTTGGCTCATCTAAGAATAACACCTTAGGATGATGCATGAGTCCTCGTGCGAGTTCTAATCTGCGTCGCATCCCTCCAGAGTATTTTTTCACTCGGTCATTTTTTCGGTCAGTAAGGTCGACGAGTTTGAGGACTTCCTTGATTCGATCCTCTCGTAACTCATCGGGCATGTCATACAGCCAACCGTGTAATTTTAAATTCTCATATCCGGTTAAGATTTCATCCGAGCTTGGATCCTGAAACACGATACCAATGGATTTCCGTACTTTATCAGGTTGTTTTACAATATCAAAGCCATTGATCGTTGCAGTCCCGGATGTTGGTGGCTTGAGTGTTACCAGCATGAGAAGCGTCGTTGTTTTTCCTGCGCCATTTGGTCCCAGTAACCCGAAGATCTCACCTTCTTTTATTTCAAGGTTGAGGTTATCAACCGCGGTCATTTTTTCGAATTTCTTTGTCAAGTTTTTTATTTCTATGATATTCATGAAATGCACCATCACTTGGTTGTTTCACTATTTTTTATTTGGTTAATGAATTCTGTGACCTTGGCGGAGGCATTCGACCTTAATGGTTCCCCATGACCGCTAAGCATAACAGTGAAATCAAGACCTTTAAGTTTTTCAATCGATTTATAGGCTTGCATCATATCCATGGTGACACTTTTCGACGGGCTTTGTACGACTCCATCACGATATCCGAGTGTGTCCCCAATGAACAGCACCTTTCGCTTAGGGTCGTACAGCGCGATACTTCCCATAGTATGACCCGGCATATGAAGGACGGTGAGACCAGAGAGGGTGTCTCCTTCATTTATCATCATATCAACTTGAAAAGGCTGTACTCTCATAAATGGTCCAAGCAATTTGAATAGGATTTTCATTCCGCTCTTCGGGGTCGTGCGGGTTTTTTTCCCCTCGATTACCTCAGCGTCCTGCGGATGAGCAGCTATTTTCGCACCGGTGAGGTTCCGTAGTTCGAGAGCGTTTCCTGTATGATCCATATCGCAATGAGTTAGAACAATTGTTTTCAGGTCTGATGGTGTTCTCTGAAGTTCATCGGTGATATATTGTAGTATTTTTTTTGTGTTGTGCGGCATGCCGGTATCAATAAGCGTTAACTCCTTGTCAACCGCGATGTAGCAGTGTGCAGTGATACCTTCAATCCAGTGGATTCCAGGAACAATCTCCATTGTACTCCCCAGGTATCCTGAGATAGAGGAACTCCTATTTAAACCATACAAATCTTTACTATGCAATAAAGGCTAAGAATTTGCTCACTCAATAGGTAAATTCCAGAATTTTACTTCTGGTGTAGAGATATGTTAATCTTTTTTTATTTGTATAGATAGAATAAAGAAGGAAAAAAATAAGTATCACGATAGGGTCATAGAAATTTTTAATAACCAACTATCATTGTAAGATTCCTACCTATGGCGGAGGTAGTCTCATGAACATATCAGTGAAAAATAATGTTACTTGGGTCGGAAAAATCGATTGGGATTTACGTAAGTTCCATGGTAATGAGCTTTCCACACATCGTGGCTCAACCTATAATTCTTATTTAATTAAGGAAGAAAAAATTGCGTTGATTGATACCGTCTGGACGCTGTTTGCAAAGGAATTTGTGAAAAATCTTTCCACAGAAATCGACCTGAAAAAGATTGATTATGTTATCGCGAACCATGGGGAAAGCGATCATAGCGGCGCGCTCCCTGAGCTGATGAGACTGATACCTAAAACACCAGTCTACTGCACTGCGAATGGTGTAAAATCGTTGAAAGGTCATTATCATGAGGATTGGGATTTTAAGGTCGTGAAAACCGGTGATCATCTTAGTCTTGGCAAAAAAGAACTCATTTTTATCGAAGCACCCATGTTACACTGGCCTGACTCGATGTTTTGTTATCTTACGGGTGATAACATCCTCTTTAGTAATGATGCATTCGGGGAGCATCTCGCATCAGAGTTTCTGTTCAACGACCTGGTAGATCAATCAGAGCTTATGTACGAAGCACTGAAGTATTACGCAAACATCCTTACCCCGTTCAGCGGGCTTGTGGAAAAGAAAATCAAGGATGTCCTCGCACTCAACCTCCCCGTTGACCTGATCTGTACGAGCCATGGGGTCATCTGGCGGAAAAACCCAAACGACATCATTGAAACCTACCTTAAATGGGCGAACAAATACAAAGAAAATCAAATTACCATTCTCTACGACACCATGTGGAGCGGCACCCGAGTCATGGCTGAACACATCGCAAAAGGAATCGCTCACGCGGATAAATCCGTCACCGTCAAACTCTACAACATCGGACATACTGATAAAAACGATGTCATCACCGAGATCTTCAAATCCAAGGGAATCGTGTTTGGATCTCCAACGATTAATAAGGGAATCCTCACCTCGGTTGCATCCATGCTTGAAGAACTCCGTGGGCTAGGCTTTAAAGATAAAAAAGCAGCAGCGTTTGGTTGTTATGGCTGGAGTGGTGAATCAGTGCAAGTAATGAATGAGCATTTGAAAGCAGCAGGGTTCACGGTGGTCGACGAAGGACTTAAAGTAATCTGGAACCCTGATAGCCCCAGCAGGAAAGCCTGTTTTGAGTACGGACAGAACCTGGCAAAGAAACTCTAACTAGAAAGTCATTTCAAAACCCTCCTCAACACGATGAGTGCACATGCCAGATGAAAGAAGCCTGCATAGCTAACAATGTCTCTGTCCCATCGGATAGTTATTCTTCTGAAGTTACCTAGCCACCCAATGGATCTTTCCACGATCCATCGCCTTCTATATCGCCTCAGCTTTCGTCCATCTTGGTCTGTGGCGACCTTGTTGTTGCAACGGGCAGGGATGATAGGCTCGATATGTCGTTTCTTGAGAGCTTTTCGAATTTTGTTGCTGTCGTACCCTCGATCGGCAATGAGCCGCTCTGGTCTGGTTCGCGGTCGACCAGGACCAGAACGTTTTACTTTGACGGTTTCGAGTGTTTTTTCGAGGAGTTTGACCTCCGATGGGGACGCCGAGTCCAGGTATGCTCCCAGCGGAGTACCCGCGCCATCGACCAGTACCATCCACTTTGTTCCCTTCCCGCGTTTGGTTTTACCCACATAGAGTCCCCCTTTTTTGCAGGGGAAAAACTCCCATCGGCAAAGCATTCGTTCCATCGAAGTTTGTCCTTATCCTGAAGTTGAGTGAGAAACGCCCGCCAGAGTTCAAGGAGCGTTCCAGCCTGTTCCCACTGCTGAAGTCGTCTCCAGCAGGTGCTGGGGCTACTGTATTCTTTCGGCAGTTCGCTCCAGGGTGCTCCAGTCCATAGGATCCAGAGGATTCCTTCAAAACATTTCCTTTCATCCACCGGCGGTCGCCCTCCTTTCGGGCGAAGAGGGCGCGGTGGAAGATGAACCTTGATTTTTTCCCACTGTTTATCTGTAAAATGTCTCCAACTCATCATCCCATCCTCGAAAAGAGAATGGGACTATTTCGTAATTAAGGTTTTGAAATAGCTTCTAGTAAATTCTAGTTCTTCTCCAATCAGAAGCCACCTATCAATCATTGTCATGCCGGTATTCTTGTGATCAAATCCCTTCCCCTACACTTAACAACATATCCTTAGAAACTCAGATTTAAGTCAAGCATTAACACGGTTTTAAGCTCAGGTTTTATACCGATCGTTGTAAAAAAAAGAAAAAAATTCGGTTTGTGTCCTCCATCGTTATGATATTTTATTCTTCAAATTCATCGGTGATTTTTCGTAAAGAGTCGATGACAACATCAATTGGTTTTATTATTCTTAGTGCTTCCATTTTGCTTCCCTTTAGTTTCAACCTGTTTCTGAGAAGAGCCATTGCCAGACTCATGCCCCCTTTGATAATATCTTTGTATGTCCCATAAAGCCCTGTTATCACGAACACTGCTTCTTTTTCTGTAAACGTATCACCAGTGTTGACGATAATGTCAGTTAATTTTCCCTGTTGAAACTCCAAATATAAATTCATCGTTGTTTCATTGGAGGGGACATTTTCTATGACGCAAAGTAATGATGTTGTTATATTTTTCAGGTCTTTTTCTGGATCGAGTTTTTCGAGTATAAAATTTTTACCATAGGTAATCCATTCTTCTGAAAGAAATTTTACCAAGTTTCTTCACCTCCTAAAACACTTTCAAGCAACTGTCTAAACACAACTTGATCATCTTTTGAAATACCCTCAGGTATAGGATACAGAACATGCTCTTTCCGATACATCCCTTTAAACAAATAATCAAGAAGTGTGATTACCTTCCCCATTACATAGGACTGCTCCATCGTCTCAATAAATGTTTTACTTATTTTATGACCAAGTTCAGGATCATTATGGTCAAAAAAATAATCATATTCCATATACACAAAATTTCCATGATCTAAAGGAGTAATAAATCCAAGAGAATGTTCTAACTGATATTTATCACCAACATCGGCGAACATCTGAATCCACTTCAAAATGTGATCCATATCACCGCTCCATATCGACCCTCCAGGTCCCGAAAACATCCGCTGTCTTAACATTCGCGTAGGTAATATTCGAAATGCATGAAGCCACACAACATCCGTCATTTCTGGTTTAGAATACACTTTTTTGAAAAAATCCTGTAAATCTGTATCATACACTTTCGCCACTTGTTCAGGTGAAGGATCCAGGCTTTTTTCCAAATGTTTTCTCATGGGTCCCGAAAAGAGAGCTTTAAGGGGATCATCTTCTTCAGAAAGTATCCTTAAAAATTCACTATCCTTCAAAGCGGAAAACCGTGGTGCACCCAAGATTAAACTCTTCAGCAACGATTGATCCATCGTATATTCAGCCATTTCCTCAACGATTTTTATATCATCTTTCGTACCAATGACAGATACAACCCAATTAAGTTTCATATAGTTTTTACAAATATATTCAAAGTCTCTTGAAATCTGAAATGTTGGACTGAGAAACTCAGCAAGATATTTCGCAGAAAGAACAGCAAGGGATAAACCCACATCACGCTTCCCAAGTTTTAATAACATACTCAGAGCGTCCTTTAAGTGAGTAAAGGGAACAAAAACAGCAACTTCATCATCAAAAATAGGATGTAGTTTCACAATAGCTTCAGTAATAATTTTTGAGGGAGTCATAGTAACATTAGCAAATCCAGTTTCAGCAGAATAAGGATTTAATATACCAATATCACTATGTTTTGTAATTATTCCTTTTTCATCGACTTGAGTGACATCAACAAAATTATCTGCAAAACTCCCATAGTTATTTCCCCACGTAGAAATGATGCCAGTTGTCGCAATATTTGAACAATAATGAGCCCCCGCCTCAGCAGCAAGCGCTCGTAATTTATGAGTATAGGCTGCTTTTTGGAGTTCAAAAGTAGTGATCCCAGCACCAACAGTTGCTGTAGAACTTTCAGGATGAATTTCAAGTTTTTTGAGTCGTAAAAGATCGATAACAATACCGTGATCCAAGCTAAAAGCTTTTACTAAAACGTATGACGCAGTTACTGAACATGTTGTTCCACCACTTCGCGCTAGGAAAGGGATATTATGTTTATTTGCGAATTTGATAATTTTAGATACCTGCTCTGTGCTTTCCGGCATGGTAATATAATACTTTAGTTCAGAATCTGGAGGAATTATTGACATCGTATATGAGACGATAATATTTGGATCGTTTGTAGCCCACTCGTCTCCAACAATCTCACGTAGTCCTCGGAGAATATCATCCTCAGGAACATTCTGAAATTCGCTCTTATCTAGATTTTTGACGTATTCTTTTAATGCCTTTGCAACTTTCTCCGGTCGCAATTGTGTGGTAAAATTACACTGCTTATCACAGATACCGCAAAGAGTACAGGAATTTGCAATCTCAAGGAGTTTTTCTGTAGGTTTGATTCGACCTTCGTTTAAATGTTTCACAAGTTCCATGCGACCCTGTGGCCAGTACGCTAAATAACCATGTTTTTTCCCAGACGGACATAGACCTGTTCCAAGAAAATCGATTCTACACATTCCACAATGGGTACCTTTCCTCGCGATAGCAACTGCGTCTTCTAAACCAGTTTTTTTCAATGTAATAACTTTATTATTAGCCATTTTTTTCTCTAAGTAACTATTTTTAAGATTTTTTCATATGGAGACCCCCTTTTAAATGTTGTTATCAGCAGGTTCTGTCCCTTTTCGGGTGATTTTGAATCTTTGTTTTTAGGTTGTAACAAATCGGGTGATTTACCCAACGGTTGTATTCGAGTGTTTTCAAACCAACAGATAAAATAGAGTCTATGATTTATTAATAGTTTTCCACAAGAACCGCAATATTTGGAATCAGAAAAAACATATCTGTTGCATAATTCACAATATTTTCTTATTCTACAATGTAAAGACATCTAGATCACGGATTAAGTTCTTGTCCACAGTTTCCACAAAAATTATTTTCATGTGGATTTAATTTTCCACATGTTTTGCATTGAATAGTATTTAGTTCACCTTCAAAAATAAGACTTTGTTTTGTAATATCCATTGCAGTTTTTTTCGCTTCATTTTGAGCAATTCTTATCGTGTCTTTTTTAATTTCATCCAGCAATTTATTATCAACAATATCTATTTTTGAAGAGTTATTTGATTCTATATCATAAAAGTATAAAATATGAAGAAGCCGATATATGATACTTAATTCATTAAAATATTCATGCCAAATTTGTGATTCATGTACGAGAGTTTTATGGTCTAAAAATTTTTCATGTTTTAATCTTTCCTCTAATATTTTTAAATTTTCAAACGATTTATCTAAATAACTTATTCGTTGATTGATTATTTCTTGAGCGTCCTTAGATACTTTTTTAGTAGTCTCTATCATTTGTTTACCTTCATTTTTGTTTTTTTCTATCCCAATATGGGCTTTTACATCGAGGGCATACTCTAGGTGTATCTTTTATGTTTCTCGGAACCCATTTGTGTTTACATCTCTCGCATTGAAATCCTTCTACTTCAAACTTTACCATCTCGGGCATATAATACAGGGTATATACTTATGTAGTATATAAGTGTATGGGAATATCTTTAAATACTCATAAGGTATATACCTATATAGTAATATATTAAAAGAGTAAATGGTGATGAAAAATGAACACATGGAAAGACCAAAACACACCCGCCCTTGCGATAGTCGCACGAGGCGACCAAATAACCCCTATTGATAATAATTCATTCTCGGTTAAATCGCAAAGCAACCCAGAAAAAACATACCAGATACAAAAACACGGAAAAGGATACACATGCACATGCGAACACTACCAACAAACACAAACATGCATCCATGCCCTTGCCATTAAATTCAGAAGCGATCTCTTACAATCAGCAGAAAAAATCATGCAGAACAAAACAACATGCGAACAATGCAATAGTGATAATGTAGTAAAGAACGGAAAACGAAAAAACAAAAGTGGAATCATTAACCGATACCTCTGTAAAAACTGTGGACATCGATTCACCGATAACCAGGGATTCCAGAAGAAACGAGCCGACCCAGAAAAGATAGCACTCGCACTCGATCTCTATTACCGTGGTCTATCTGTTCGCAAAGTAGCAGAGCATTTCCAACAGGTTCAAAACCTAGATATTAGTCATATGACTGTTTACCGATGGATAGAACAGTATAGTCGTCTTGCTTCTGAATGGATGAATAAACAGGAGATACATACGAGTGAGCGATGGCATTTCGATGAAACAGTCGTGAATGTGAATGGGAAAGCACGGTTCCTATGGAATATCCTCGACAGTCGAAGCCGTTACTTACTTGCGATACATGTAAGCGAGAATCGCAGTTTACAGAACGCAAGAATACCATTAAAGAAAGCAAAACAAGTTACAAACGATAGACCCAGCGAGATTTACACTGATGGTATGATGTCATATCCCAAAGCAATCATAAAAGAGTTTGGTAGAAGCGGTGGTCCTACTGGTTATACTTCTCCCCATGTTCGTGTTGCGTCTATTCGCGCTCGTATGAGCAACAATCTTATAGAACGGTTTCATGGAAGCGAAAAAGAACGTGTTAAGGTTATGCGTGGTTTTGATAAAGAAGATGGTTGTAAAACCATAATGGAAGGTTTCCGTGTTCATTACAACCTTATCAGAAATCATCAAACTCTTGGTATTACTCCTGGAGAGATTGTAGGGTTACCGAAAATAGATGGTTTCCGGTGGCTTGAGGTTTTGAAGAAAGCAACAAACAAATACTAATTAAAAAATATTTTTTATCGTAATTCATTTTTTGATGTATTTGTTTTTTTGAGAATCGCAAGTAATAAACCTGGTTTTAGTTCTTCGTGCAATGGGATGGTGATGATTGTTGGTTTTTTTCCATGTTTAACCAAGGTAATATGACTTCCGTTTGTGTTACTCCATACATATCCCTTTTTTGTTAATACTTTAATTAAATCAAGACCAGACACTACTGGTAATTTCGGCATAAAAACATCAACCAGTAGGATCATTTTCTAATTTTATCACCGCAGTAAGATATGAAAGAATAGCATCTCTTACGTTATTAACAAGTTCTTCATACGAATCTGCTTGAGTATAACAACCATCCAATTTAGGTACTTCAACAGTATAACCATCTTTTTCTCTCAGGATATTAACGGTATATCCTAAAATTTTTTTTGTAATGGTATTTCCAACAGGAATTTCATTTGTTTTTGGCATAGAAATCTCCTTTAGATATTCGTTTAAATTTATTAAACCCCATTTTTTTGTTTTTAAAAATAAATCTGAGTTTTTAGTAAAAGAAATTAATGTTTTTGTCGGAATATATTTCCAATCTCTAATAATATTCTCCAAGATAAAAAAATCTTTTTCAGTAAAAGCAAAATCCATTTTTTTAACATTCGGCTTTATGAAAGTACAAGAATGACCATCTTTAGTTTCACTTTCTTCTAATTTAATCTGACTTCCAGCTATAACCGCAGTAGTCATCTCAATATCTGGACTCCAAGGACCATAATGCCATTTATAAAAATCAGCATCAGATATTCTATGTTTATGATATTGAATGTTATATAGTTCTGATAGATAAATGAGTTTAACGAGTCTTATTTGAGATAAATAATTTAAAGTCAAAGTAAAGTAAGAAATTAAGTTAGCAACCTTATCAGAATATTTACCCTTTAATTCGGTTTTTACAATTATGACGTCATCGTCCATAATTATTCACCTATAATATTATAATAACTACTATATTTGTCTTTCCTCGCAGGATTAACAGAAGGAGTCAATATCATATATCACCTAAAGAATGAAGTAATTTGAATATGATATGACTTTCTTATTAATTAAATATCCTATCACCCGACTTGTTACATGCATTTTTTCTCATAGCCAATCACCCGATTATGTGACAGAACCTTATCAGCACAAAATAAATAATGGTACTTTTTTATTTTGTATAAAAAAAAGTGGAGATGTTACTAGAAGCTATTTCAAAACCTTAATTACGAAATAGTCCCATTCTCTTTTCGAGGATGGGATGATGAGTTGGAGACATTTTACAGATAAACAGTGGGAAAAAATCAAGGTTCATCTTCCACCGCGCCCTCTTCGCCCGAAAGGAGGGCGACCGCCGGTGGATGAAAGGAAATGTTTTGAAGGAATCCTCTGGATCCTATGGACTGGAGCACCCTGGAGCGAACTGCCGAAAGAATACAGTAGCCCCAGCACCTGCTGGAGACGACTTCAGCAGTGGGAACAGGCTGGAACGCTCCTTGAACTCTGGCGGGCGTTTCTCACTCAACTTCAGGATAAGGACAAACTTCGATGGAACGAATGCTTTGCCGATGGGAGTTTTTCCCCTGCAAAAAAGGGGGACTCTATGTGGGTAAAACCAAACGCGGGAAGGGAACAAAGTGGATGGTACTGGTCGATGGCGCGGGTACTCCGCTGGGAGCATACCTGGACTCGGCGTCCCCATCGGAGGTCAAACTCCTCGAAAAAACACTCGAAACC
>Ga0209777_10009277_pt1 | contig 10614 bp, 7 predicted proteins | sample FrelakmetHBP12HB_FD_187147 | JGI IMG/M metagenome (GOLD analysis project Ga0209777, IMG submission 187147) | Freshwater lake sediment microbial communities from the University of Notre Dame, USA, for methane emissions studies -HBP12 HB (SPAdes)... | ecosystem: Environmental > Aquatic >... | reverse complement strand
TGGCCTGCCCCCATTTTGAGTACAACCTGTAATGTTACATTCCCCCCGTTGAAATTTGTTGGTTTCAAGTTAAATTAGTTTCTGCCTGCGCGGAGGACCTGTCCGTAAGCGAAGCGGGGATAGGGCAACGCTGGAGAGCGACCTGAGCGCCGACGCAGGTGGATATACGGATGGGCAGGGCTGTTTGCTCTGCCTTTCCTTTTCTGGGCTGTCGGTGGCCGATCCCTGCCCATCCGGTATCCCGGAAAGCGATAAACTCATCTTCTTCCGCTCTTTAGATTGCTCCCAATCTGCCTTGAACTCCAGAGGCGTCATATAGTTTAAACTGCTATGCGGCCGCTGCTCGTTATATTCGCGCCGCCACATTTCCGTGATTACCTTTGCTTCCGCGACCGAGTGAAACACTTCCATATTCAGGCATTCATCGCGCAATCTGCTGTGGAAGCTTTCCTCGTAGGCATTTTGCCACGGGCTGCCCGGATCAATATATATCGGCCCGGCGCCTTTTTCCATAAGGCGTTGCTTGACCTTATTTGCGATAAATTCCGGGCCGTTGTCGCTGCGGATAAACATCGGCGCGCCGTTCTTTTCAAATAGAAGTTCCAAAATCCGGACCACCTTGTCAGACCTGATGGATCGGTCAGGTTCAATCCTTACGCATTCTCTCGTAAACTCGTCTTCCACCGTGAGCATCTTCAGTTTTCGCCCGTTTTCGCAAGCGTCGTGGATAAAATCGTAAGTCCACACGTGGTTTGGGTATACGGCCTTGCATGGAACCTCACCACTCCCCCTCCTTCGTTTTCTCGGTCTCCGCCTTGGCAGCACGAGTCCTTCTTTCACCCAGATACGTCTCACACGCTTGTGATTAACGGCCATTCCGTCTCTACGCAAAAGCGCCCATGCCCGCCGATACCCGTATCGCTTGTGTCTATCCGCTATCGCCTTTATGCGCTCCGTCAACGTCACATTATCCCTTGGGTGCGGAACATACCGAAAACTCGATCGGCTTATCCTCACCAATCCACAGGCGCGATTTTCCGGCTCTCCCTTATCTTTCATGAACCGCGCCGCTTCCCGCCGTTGCAGAGCGCCTACCAGTTTTTTGATAGCGCTTCCTTCAGCACGTCGTTGTCGAGGCATAGCTGCGCCACCAGTTTCTTGAGCCGCGCGTTTTCTTTCACCAACTCCCGGTACCTCCTAACCTCCGACACTTCCATCTCTCCGTACCTATTCCTCCATAGGTAATACGTGTTCTTGCTCACCCCATACGCCCGGCTTATTTCCGCTATCGTCTTATCCCCTTGCCTCGCTTCCCTCAAAATCTGGACTATCTGCTCCTCTTTGAATCGCTTCTTTTTCACTCCTAACCTCCTCGTTAGGAGAGTGTAACATTTCTAGTTGTACTGTTTTAGGGGAGCATGCCCTGTCAATAATCAATCAACTTATCCAACTTTGGGCAAAACATAATAAAAATAACAGCTGATTTAAACCCTAAACCTCTGAAATATGGAGGCGGAAATGAAAAAGGTTGTGTTTGCTCTTGCTCTGATTCTGGCGCTTCAAGCAGGATATTCCCCTGCCTTTCACGATTTCTCGAAATATAGAGATCAAGAGGTTGCTTACATCCTCTCTGCAAGCCCTTCCGTGCCCACGAGAATCGCTGCCATAAGGACATTGGGCGTCAGGGGAAGCACAATTGCAACGCCTTACCTGATTTCGCTCTGCCAAGACCAAAGCCGGGAAATCAGGACAGCGGCCATTCAGGCATTGGGCATGATAAAGGCAAAGGAAGCGCTTACCACTTACTATTCCATTGTCTGGAGCAATTCAAAATACTTTACGGTCTGGGATAAGATTTCAGCGGTATGGGCGCTCGGAAATTACCCCGAAACCAACATCATTTCTCTCATAGACATAATGGACTTTCACTCGGACTTCCGCGTTTGTCTGGCAGCGGCCCGAAGCCTTCAAAAAAGACCAGAGATAGAAGCAAAATACGCTTCCAATTATTGGCAGCCAATTCTATCAATGCTTCCGAAATAATTTCTCGAACTGGCGGTTTTTAAAGAGGAGAGGAGCGCAAAAGTATGAAAAAGATTATCATCTATTTTGTATTCATTCAAATTTGTTTGCTTTTCAATATTCCGATTTTATATGCCAATTCGAACGTGGCAGCCGGAAAAGTTCATATTGAAACTGGTTTAACCAATGATGGGTGGGTGTATGATCTTCCTTACGAACAAATCTATACAACAGACCACAAAAATTGTAATATTTCATGCGATGAACAAACCAGTCAGGAGGAATTTTATTGCCTTAATTGGATTGCTCCCGGCGAACCGGAGTGCACAAAATGGATTCATTGTAGTTACGGTTCTTCCGCCTTTTATGTATCTTGCCCGGAAGAATCAAGTTGTATTATTTGCATATGTGATTATGAAGCTTCCCAATATACTAATGGTCATGACTATTGGAATGGTTGCGCAGATTCAGAAAGTTTAGTTGACTCTTATGCCCGAACATTTCTAAGCGAAAAAATAAATAATACACTTGATTGCCTTCATGTTGACAGTGATTTCGAAGATGGCCAAAATGTTTACAATAACTACGCGCTTCAAAACGATCAAGACAATGATGGAGTGCCTGATTGCGTTGATAACTGCCCCGTTGTATATAACCTTCATCAAGAAGATTGGGATGGAGACGGGGTTGGCGATGCTTGCAGCAAGGAGATTTGCGGCGACGGCAAATCCAATGTTGGCTTCTGTGGCTTGTACACGCCGGATACAAATGGACCAGAGGGTTGGTGCGGTAGCGCAGGGCCATTCCATGGTGAACCTATACCTGACGCTCAATGTTCTTGTGATGACAAATGCGCTCTTAAGGTGGGCCAGCCTGTTGACACATATTTCGGAGAGATGAATCATACTATAAATCTTATTAGAACCAGTCTACCGGGGCCGGATTTTTCATTTTCGCTGACGTATCGCAGCATGCTTAACCGGTCAGGCCCAATGGGTTATGGATGGACGCACAATTACGAATATAATCTTAATCTTAGTGCAAGCAGTATAAGTATTTTTACCGGTTCGGGTGAAACAAATTCTTTCCATTACAACAGTGGAACAGGCAAGTATGATGAAGGTAAGGGCGGCACATCTCATGTTCAGGCATGTCCCAACCAGACCAGTGATGATTATTGGTGCTGGTACCAAACTAGTGGCGATATATATCATTTCAAGCAAAGTGGATATCTTGCAAAAATTGAAGATACGGCAGGAAAAACAGTAAGCCTGAGCTACAACCAAGATGGAACAATAAGCATGGTTGATAATGACCAGACCGCCGCATCAATAACCATCTCTTATGCCCCCAGCACCGTAACTGTCAGGGACCCAGGTGGAAATTCCTACGTTCTTAGCAAGGATACAAATAACGATCTTACGTCTATCTCCATCCCCGGCGGCGGATATAATTATCCGGCAAACCTCGCTTATCAATTAAACTATTCTTCTACCTTGGGATGCGGTCATAGCCTATACAACGGCGGATTAGCGCATAACCTTACGAAGCTTTCCATTCCGATAGATGGAAGCTTATATAAAGATATTTGCTGGTCTTACAACGAAAGGGACCAGGCTGTACTTTCCTCTCTTGGCAATGGCGCTGCAGACCTGAGCATATCTTATCCGACCGTTTCGGAGGGTGGCAGCAGCATAATCACAAATGTTTCTTCCTCAGGATATTCACATAATTATAAGTTTTCATCATCCAATGGAAACGATACTTTTGAATCTGCGCGTTGCTCCTCGTGCGGCTCTGTGTCAAACACTATCAGAAAAAAGTATGATTCTCAGGGAAGGACTATCGAGGAAACCGATTTAACTACAGGCTTGAAGAAGATATGGACTTATGACGGCGTCTGTGCGGGAAACTCCACCATCGAATTTACTATTTCCGGCCAGCAATTGGCGCTTCCCCCAAATTCAGCAGGGATTCAGACAAAGCAATATTATCTCAAGGACGCGAATATTCTCGTGGCTGAGGCGCGCGATAGCCTTGCTGAAAACCCATCTTTCAATGACGTTACGATTTATGATTATGACGGTGAAACAGACCCATTCGATAACGATGACCCTTGCAGCTTCAACACAAGCCCTGCACGGCCATACCTTATGCGAAAATTGATAAAAAAAGGTTACGTTGATTCCGATGGCGACGGAATTCTTGACAATTACTCAACAATTGTCACGAGATACGATTACAATCAGCAGAATCTCCTTTATCGTACTTATCAACCGGTTACCACCAACAGTTGGACCAACGCCCCTTACACAGAGTACCAATACTACACAAACGGCAGCAAAAATCAGAAAATCGAGACGATCTTCTACAGAAAAGGCAATGGAGCCAACATATTCAATAATCCGAATTTTAACGATTATATTTACTTCAGTTATGACGATTACGGAAATCCTTATCACATGGTTGACCTGAACACTGTCCACACTTACACTAATTACGACAACCCATTTGGCAAATTGACTTTAAAGAAGATCATTGCCGATGAGACGGATATTGAAAGAACACAGTATTATTATGACGGTCAAGGGCTTCTGCAATTCGTTGCGAACATGGTCAACAGCACAACGGTTCACGACTACATTGATTACCGTTACGACAGCGCAGGCAGAATGATAGGCACGACTCTGGCAAATCCATCACAACAGCTAAAGGTTTCGTCCCCGACAGTAAAACTGGACGCCACATCCGGCGAAACCATGATGCAGATCCAGGACTCCCAGGACCGCCCATCAAGCGTTTATACGCTGGCCAACCCAAATGACCCGGTCAGCAGCGTAACACGCTTTGAAAGATACACTTACTCGACGATTACTTTGGATAGCACAAACTATCAAGTCAAAAGAACATTTTTTGACCCGGCGAATACCATTTACCACAAGGAGGAATACACCGATGGCGCTGGCAACCTCGCGGGTGTGCTCAACGAAAACGGCAACCTCACGTGGAACACTTACGACGGGTTAAACAGGCTTATAAAGGTCGTATCTTACGTAGGCGGCTCCACTACGGAATCCAAGGCGCAGCAAACGGCATATTCATATGACCTCCACGGCAACCTAGCATCCGTCAGCGCATATCCCGACCTGAATAACACCTCAAATTCAATTAATACCACTTACAAATACGACGACTTCGACCGCCTTATCCAGGCAAGTTCCATTGATACGAACGTCACACGCTACGAATACGACGCGGCGGGAAACCTGATTCATAAAATGGAAAACGCCACAATGGCGGAGTCTTCATCATCTGTTCATACATGCTACTTTTACGATGAATTAAATCGCATTACACAACTGAACCGCTGGAATCCTGGCGATTGGACCGGAAGCTGCGATTCAGAGCAAGTGTCAGACCCCGGCGACACGTGGTATACATACGACGGAAAAGCAGTAATTCTACCTACCGAATACAACGGCGGGACTCCAAAGAGCTATTCTTATCCATACAGCACAACCGAAAGCAAGCCCGTGGGACGGCTCACGGGAGTTGTCACAGACCTCACACCCAACGGTTACTGGATCACTTTTTACAAATACGACCCACGCGGACTGGTCACCGAAACCAAAAGAATTCTGGTGTATGACGACGCAAGCGATTCGAACGAATACTACCCCGCCTACACCACATATACCTACGATCTTAACGGAAATATCACGAAAATACATTACCCAAGCGGCTACTACGTCCAATACAATTATTCAGCCACCAACCACGTCACTTCAATACAATACTCCACAGACGATTCAACATATACAACCCTGGTTGATAATATCACATACTCACCATTCGGCGATGTAAGCTCCATGAGGTACGAGCACGCGACCACGGGCGAATTCGACCAAGTCACATTTGAACGAAACTACCGATACGCTGTCACAGACATTTCGGCGGTTTCGAGCAGCGAAGCAAGTCTCTTCCATGCAAATTATACATACGACAGCGCCGGAGAAATGAGCGATATTGATATGCCGGGATCAACTCTCGATGAAAGCTATGTATACACCGCCCTTGGGATGCTCGCCACAGCGGAAGGCGCATACGGGCGCGGCTCAGCCAAATTCCAATACGCATACGACGGCGTAGGGAACCGAGCCACATCGGCTTTTGACGGCCCCTCGACAGCAACGTCGTTCACTTATAATTACGTGAGCGGAAAAAACCGACTCGACCACGTGAACACTTACCCGACATACACAAACGACGCCTTGGGGAACGTCGTCGAGATAGCGGAGGGCGCTTCAACCGTGTATGAGTTGAGCTATCATCTCTCCAACCAGCTTGCCACTGTAGTATTTAATAGCACAACATTGCTTTACAACTTTTACGACCATCAGGGGCAGAGAATTGCCACAGGAGGGGAACTTACTCACCCGAAGCTCTATAACTACGACCTCTCGGGACGGATGATTATCGAGGTGCATCTCACAGAAATGAGTACTACCACGCCCGAAGACGCCGTGCTTGATTACGTCTACCTCGGCAATCACAGGATAGCGGTTTTGACGGGCACGATAAATCCCGGGACGGGGTGCTTTGTTGCGACGGCGGCCTATGGCACGAGCATGTCGGTTGATATACAGGCTTTGAGGGAATTGAGAGATAAGTTGCTTTTGCATTTCAACATGGGGCGGGATTTTGTGAAGTGGTATTACAGAAACGGGCCGGGGTACGCGAGATGGCTGATGAGCAATCCTGATTGGAAGCCGATCGTGAGGGCGGGGCTGGTCGTTCCGGTGGGGTTTAGTACGATTGTTTTCTACAAACAGCTTGAGGGAATTTTGCTGGTGGGGACTTGTGTACTTTGCGCCTTTGCGGTTGGAAGAAAACGCGGCTGGAGAAATGGCAAAATAGCGCTTGGCGCATTTGTGTTGACATTTGCGGCGCTGCTGGTGTATTCTTTGTTTGTGCATGTTCCAGAAGCGAGGGCGACGAGGCCGGATACGGGGCTTGTGCCGGGAAGGGCTTATTTCCTTTACGAAGACCATATCGGTAGACCCGTAAGAATGACAGAATACGCCGATTATGACAGTGACGGATCGTATGAGCATGACGACAATGCGAGCGGCAACCCATACTGGAAGGCATCATATAAACCGTTCGGTCAAGTATATAGCAATTTTAATTCAACGGGCATAACAGTCGGCACATCTCCGAATGACATCACATGGACTCCGCCATTCAGATTCCCCGGTCAATACGAAGACCCTGAATTGGATACATATATCGAAATGTTCTACAACCACTACAGGTTCTATGTGCCGGGGCTGGGAAGATATACAAGTGCAGACCAATTGAATTTAGCCTCAACTAATATTAATAAAATCAGAGAGAAACAACTCTTTGAATTTTTTTGGGTCAATAAATCACTTAGGTGTAATTATCAATCTTTACTTACGTCAATACTTACCAATTATATTTTTGCTGATACATATAATATGTTGTTTAAAAATAATCCAGCTTTTCAAAATCAATATATATATACTGAATAACCCAATCCGGTATTTTGATAAAGACGGTATAGCAGTTGAGATACCTCCTGAAATAATTATAGAAATAGAACATTGTAATAAAAAAGACTTTTCCCCTTGTGTGGAGTGTTGCAGAAATGTAGGTATAGCGTGCCGTATTCTCCATATGGTTATGCTTTGTACTATTGTCGAGGCGGAATGTATTAGCGGATGTGACCCCGGCAAAGGAGCGTGTAAATAATGAAAAGATCTAAAATAAAAGTGCTGAGAGAAACACTGCCAATTATAATTATTATTATTATTTCAATATTTTCTCCTGCAATCCATGGCTATTCCAGGATGGCTTTCGACACATTTCCTTTTGCTTCTAAAAATACTTTTTTCCCAGCCAGATTTATTCTACCATTTTTATATTTTTTACCTAATTCTTTTGCTTACTTTTTTATATCACTTATTTTATATATAGTTTTTAAACCAAGAATCGCATATGCTTTTGTTTTGCCAATTATCGCGTTTGCTTTTGAAGATATATATATATATATGTATACAGGTAAATTATTTTATTCGGCCCATTCATATCTAACCCTACCGCTTACATGTATTATAATTTTAGCTGTTATTTTTAGCATATTGGGTGCTTTTATAGCAATAAAAATAAAGAATTTTGAAAAGGACGGAAATAGGTGACGTTTACCTATTTAGATATTGTTGATAATATAACAATTATTCTATCGGTATACCGAGCAATACAACATACAATGAAGCATACACATACAACGCCATGGGAATGCTTGCCACTGCAAGCGGGGCGTATGACCTGCCAAATACCGTTTTCTCATACACTTATGACGGCGTTGGGAACCGAGCCACGTCTGATTATGACGGCCCCTCGACGGCCACGTCGTTCACTTATAATTACGAGAGCGGGAAAAACCGTTTCGACCACGTGAATACTTACCCGACATACACAAACGATGCGCTTGGGAACGTCGTCGAGATATCGGAAGGCGCGTCAACCGTTTTTGAGTTGAGCTATACTCTCTCCAACCAGCTTTTCACTGTAACATTGAACGGCACAGGGCTGCTTTACAATATTTACGATCATCAGGGGCAGAGAATTGTTTCACTGGGGGATCTCACGCACCCGAAGCTTTTCAACTACGACCTCGCGGGACGGATGATTAGTGAGGCGCATCTCACGGATTCGAGTCCTACCACGCCCGATGATGCCGTGCTTGATTACGTCTACCTCGGCAACCACAGGGTTGCGGTTTTGACGGGGACGATAAATCCAGGCCCGGGGGTGGGGTGTTTTGTCGCGACGGCGGCCTATGGCACAGCCATGAGTGTTGACATTCAGGCGCTTCGAGAATTAAGAGATAATTTACTAAACAAAATATCGCTGGGAAGGGGTTTTATCGAGTGGTATTACCTAAACGGTCCGAGATATGCTAGATGGCTTCAATCAAATCCTGTTTGGAAATCTCCGGTGAGATGGGGGCTGAGAATCCCGGTGGGGATGACGCTTGTCGGTTTTTACGGCCATGCGATTGTCTGGGTTCCGCTTGTGTCGCTGGGAGTGCTCGGCTTCACTTATATAGGCAGAAAGCGAGGATGGAAGAAACTTTTAATTGCGAGCGGAGCGTTCTTTATTGCATTTGGCATAATAATTGTGTACTCTTTCTTTGTGCATGTTCCAGAAGCTAGAGCTACGAGGCCAAATACGGAGCTTGTGCCGGGTGGCGCCTATTTCATTTACGAGGATCACATCGGAAGGCCGGTGTTGATGAGCCAGTACGAGGACACTGACGGGAACGGGAATTATCTGACTACAGGTACGGGGCAGAATGAACATTACTTCTGGAAGGCATCGTATAAGCCGTTCGGGCAGGTTCAAGATGATTTCGATTCCGTAGGTATAACCGTCGGGACAGGCAACAACGAAATACACTGGCTCCCACCATTCAGATTCCCTGGCCAATACGAAGACCCTGAACTCAACGGATACATTGAAATGTTCTATAACCACTATAGATTCTATGTGCTTGGGTTGGGAAGATACAGCAATTCCGATCCGCTTGATTTCCAAGATGGGATTTCACCATACAATTATTCTTTTAATAACCCATCTACATTTATTGATCCCAAGGGTCTTTATTTTACTCCTACTCATGGTCTACTTGTGGGACAATTAGCTAAATGTAACAAATATGCCTTAATAAAAGGGGCCATGAGACCGGATACAGATTGTGATAAGTCACCGAAAAGAGGAAAGTGTGAAGGAGCATGCAAAAGATATTGGCATTTTAGTTCACCCGATGATGTGCATACTGATTTGGACGTATTTCTTGATATCTTTGCAAAAAATGGCTGTGATCCCATTTTTTATGGCATGCAAATACATAGATTAATGGATTCTTATTCTCATTATATGAGATGGTGGCCCGCTGTACCACCTCAGCGGCTTAAACATCCATCAAGACCGTCAGATGTTCATTGGCCTACAACTGCTGATAGCTTTAATCCGGACCCAAACAGTAACAGCTGGAGCCAAATTGATTATCAAATGTACATTGATTTGATTTCATATATGGACACATACAATCAGATGTGTTGCAGCAAATAGGAGTATTTTTATGAATAATATTAAATTAAATTTAATTGTGTTTTTATTTATTTTCCTTGTTTCGTTAACATCTATATCGTATTCTAATAATAATTATTTTCCTAGTTTGAGTCAATTAAAAAATCCAAACACTTCGGGGGGCGGCCCAATGCACGCCATAGTAATGGGAAAAGTTTTGAGAATTGCAAGAATGCCTTTTTATGAGCAAAGACCCTTAAGACAATTTTTTGCACATTCATGGGATTTTTACAGATTCGTGGCGAATATTAAGGTTTTTAATGTCTTAAAATGTTATACTAACTTTCACGCCTACCCCATAAAAGGGAAACAACTAGAGGCTGTCCCAATCCTAGTTGAAGGTTGATAAAGGTGGCGGTTCTTTCCCGCTGATTTATGTAAAATCAGCGATAGGAAAAAACCATTTAAAAGGAG
>Ga0209777_10009276_pt1 | contig 10615 bp, 11 predicted proteins | sample FrelakmetHBP12HB_FD_187147 | JGI IMG/M metagenome (GOLD analysis project Ga0209777, IMG submission 187147) | Freshwater lake sediment microbial communities from the University of Notre Dame, USA, for methane emissions studies -HBP12 HB (SPAdes)... | ecosystem: Environmental > Aquatic >... | reverse complement strand
AAAGAGAAAGGAATGAAGAGCTGATAAAAGATTCGATGAGTTATATAGACCGGAGTATAGAATTTTTAACGGAGCCCTCCGTCATACCTTATTTAAAGTACCCCTCGCACAATCAGGCAAAGGCAAAACCTCCTTTTGTATTAGATAGAGTGGGGTAAAAAAATCAGGAAGATAAGTCTATGGTTGACATATACACAGGGATCGGTGGATTAAAAAGGGTTAGTTCCCTTTTAAAAGGGAAGGTGAATTCGTCCCGGATCCTGATTGAAAAAAGCCAGCGCGTATCTACTTCAAATCAGGTAAAATCAACTACCGGTTCTGAGAAAATTACCACATCTAAAATAAGATTGAATAATGGCATTCATACAGCTGGAGTCAAGGATAAGAAAATCCAGGAACTGATTTGCCATAGGCTTGCCTGCGAAAAAGCCATTCGTCTAAAACAGGAGATCAAAAATTTTTCCTCGGCCTGGCTTTCTCGCTTAAGCTGAAAAATGTCTGTAAATTTCAAGAGGAGAAGTAAAGATGTTGATTCTTACCAGAAAATTAGGGGAGAGCATCACCATCGGGGATGACGTCAAGATAACGGTCCTGGGAATTCACGGTAGGCAGGTCAGACTGGGGGTGATTGCACCTCAAAAGGTGGTGGTTCACCGGGAGGAGGTCTATTTCAAGATACAGGAGGAAAACAAAAAGGCATCCCAGGCAGGCAAGGAGGAAGCTGCCGAGTTAGCCAAAACTATCAGGGAAAAATTAAAGGATAGACCTAAGAGAAAACAGGAATATCCGGAGTAGACTGTCGTTTTGTTCAAGACATATACTGCTTTAGACTAAGACCCCCCTTTGACTCAGGTAGTTAAAAAAATCAGTCGGTCCTACTTGGTAAAAATATGTTCTTCAGAAACAAAAATAAACTTAACCATCAAACCCAGAAGAAAGCTGGTTTTTCCTCCAGGAAGGAAAAGGAGCAACTAAGCACCAGGCTGAACAAGCTGGGAGGTCAGAGAACTCCTTTTTCATCTGAGGCGATCGATACCAGCTTTGTTTACTTCGAGGAGAAATAGCCCCCATTTTCTCTGATTGCAAAAGGGGGGGGCAAATGGAGATTTTGACTTCTCGTTTTGGCAAAATCTCTTTCTCTTCAAGAGAGGTTTACAATTTCAGCAGGGGAATTTACGGTTTCCCTCAGGAAAAGAAGTACGTTTTTCTGAAGCTGAAAGAGTTCGAGCCTTTTTTATGGCTGCAGTCTGTGCAGAAACCGGATTTAGCCATTCTTTTAATTAACCCTCTCATTTTTCTCAGGGATTATAAACCAGAGATACCGAAGAAGGAGCTTGAGGATATAGAGATACTGGATTTAAAAAAAGCTGAAATCTACGTTACAGTTACTCCATCCGGTAGACTAAAACAATCCTCACTTGATCTCTTAGCTCCCATTATAATCAATCCAGCCAAAAGGTCAGGGAAGCAGGTAGTGCTGAAAAGCGGTGATTATAGAATCCAGCATCCTATCTTTGAGAGGTTTGGAAAAAATTCTAAAAAACTATAAAGCTTCTCGGAATAGTATGAGGTTTAAATTCTAAGGAGCTGGGGTCAAAAAGGGTGGTGAGGAGTCCTTCATTTTTACGGAACTCAGCCTGCTTCGAGTGGTATACTAACGCAGACTAAAGTCTGCGGCTACCATCTATTCTATAAGCAAAAACAGCTCCCTGTGATATATCAAGGGCGTATAGCTCTTAATAGGAGAATTAAAATTTAAGTTTTAAATCTTAAAGACGATAATCATAATAGAGGTAAAAGAAGATGAAAATTCAAAAAGTAGGTCTGAATTTCAAGATCACTTCGAACAGAATTAAGGATCTCTCAAGTTCAAAAGTTGTTCCTTCAGATAAGGCGGAATTGCCTACCTCCAAGGATGTCAAAGGATTACAAGTAAGAACGGATATAGATCAAATCCACACACAAACCGGAGTTAAAGCCAATTCACCCAGGATAAATCTTCTAAACTCCGTTTATTCCCGGCATGAAATTCAGGGTAAAAAGATTGATAACTTAAAGAAGCCGACTCTACAAGAACTGTCACCACCTGGTAAAGATAAAATTATCTCCTCTAGTGCTGATGTTCGTCAGGAAAAGATCATAGAGGTAAAAAAGAAGTTAGCTCAGGGATATTATTCCAGGATTGAGGTTTATTCTAAAGTGGCTGATAAAATCCTGGATATTTTGATTTAACAGGCTCGCCCTTTTTTTTATTTAAGCCCCCTTAGACAATTCAAAAGATGGAAGAATCCTTTTCTGAACAGAAGGAAGATCAGTCTGCTTTTGACAAAACCGAGGGAAACCTGCCTACTCCTAATCTGGTTTTCCAGGAAATCATTCATTTGATCACTGACCCTTTTAGCTCCATCTACGAGATCGTTTCGCTTATTTCGGAAGACCCGGCAATGTCTTTTAAAACTTTAAGACTGGTCAACCGTTCGGAGAGTCAAAAAGGAGAAGGCCCGACCAGTGTCAAGCAGGCTTTGTCCGTTCTGAGCAGAGGGGAAATCAAAACTCTGGTCTTGTCCACTTACGTGACCTCCATTGAACAGGAATACCAGGAGGTTTTATTTCGTCATTCTTTAGCCTGCGCCTGTGCTTCCAGAATGATCGGACGCTATCTTTATCCGCATAAACCTTTGAAGTTGGATATTCTGTTTACCTTGGGTCTTCTTCATGATCTGGGTAAGCTGGTTATTTTCTCCTCTTACAATCAGGAGAACAATCCAGAAGATAACAAGTCGGTTCTGGGAAAAACCAAAAAAAGCTCAAATCCTCCGGAGATGGATCATACAGAGATAGGTGCCGAATTCATCGCTAAAAGCCATCTTTCGAAGGAGCTTTATCAGGTGGTTCGATTTCACCACCTGCCCAGGCAGGCTTCTTCTCATAAGGAATCAGTGATGATCATTCATCTGGCGGATTATTTAGCCAATCTTCTTAATGTCGATCTGGAGCACAGCAGTCTTAGCCCGACAGATGAAGAATGCTGGACAATCCTGGGACTGGAAAAAGCAAAAATCCTCGATTACCTTTCTCAATTAAAAGAAGAATTCCAAAAATCTGAGGTCTTTCTAAAGCTTTCTACAGGACAAAACTAAGTCAATAAATTCAGTATTCTACTTTTTCTCTCCATACAGTTAAGCGTTATTTTCTTCTTTTCAAGCAATGAAGTCCAAATCCGGTTACTATTCTTTTTCAGACATAAGGTAGGATAAAACTATTAGGTCGAATATAAATTCTCACAGGTTAGCGAAAAATTCAAACAGATCTCGATTATTCCGATATAACATAAGTAAGTTTATTTTCACTTGACAGGAGATGAGCTTAAATTTATATTAGCTTGCCTGAAAAAGAGTTAAGTTCTAAAGGAAGTTCAAAGGCTCAAAAGTTCAATAGTTCAAAGGTAGAAAAGCAAGATTAAACTCATAAACTTTTAAACTCTTAAACTGTATTAAGGGGCGATTAGCTCAGATGGTTAGAGTGCTTGCTTGACATGCAAGAGGTCACTGGTTCGATTCCAGTATCGCCCACCATGAAAAAACAGTTAATGGTTCATAGTTCGTAGTAGAGAAAGATGCAAGGGAGTACCTGACCCCTGTTTCGGGGTAATTTTTTATAAGTTTTTCTGGATGGAGAAAATGAAGAAAAATCCTAAATGGGATGATTTTGTGGAGTGGTCGGCTCGCGCCGGATGCAAGGAAAAACCGGGTAGTTATCTAATAGCCAGGCTGAATGGTGAGCTGAAAGACTTGTCTGTTGTTATTGGCTCAGAACCGAAATGTGGCCTGAAGCTTTTGACCTTTGAGGATCCAGAAGGCAGAGATGCTTACTGGCACAGCACTTCGCACATCATGGCATCGGCGGTGCAAGAGCTTTTTCCCGGTACCAAATTAGGGATAGGTCCGGCGATAGATGAAGGATTTTATTATGATTTCGATAAAAAGGAGCCCTTTACCCCTGAGGATTTAGAGAAAATCGAAAAAAGAATGGCTGAGATTATCAGGGAAGACCTTCCCTTTGAAAGAGAAGAACTCTCTAATGACGAGGCTTCAAATCTTTTTAGAGAAAAAGGTGAAAAATATAAATTGGAATTGATTGCCGAGCTGGACAGCGAAAAAGTCAGTATCTACAAACAGGGAGATTTTGTGGATCTTTGCCACGGTCCTCACCTTTTCTCAGCCGGAAAGGTGAAGGCTTTTAAGCTGTTGCAAGTTGCCGGTGCTTACTGGAAAGGCTCTGAAAAAAATCCGATGCTTCAAAGGATCTATGGGGTATCATTCCCCAGCCAGAAAGAATTAGACGATTTCCTCAAAAGACTTGAAGAGGCAAAGAGAAGGGATCACAGAAAATTGGGCCGGGAGTTAGACCTCTTCGACATTTACGATGAGGTGGGAGGAGGACTGGTCTTCTGGCATCCTAAGGGAGCCCTGATTCGCAGACTGATTGAGGATTTCTGGGTAAGGGAACATTATAAGGCAGGTTATGAGCTTTTAAATACGCCGCATATCGCAAAATTAGACCTCTGGAAAAAGAGCGGCCATACAGATTTCTACACCGAATATATGTACTCTCCTATGAAAATCGAGGAGGAGGAGTATGAGATCAAGCCGATGAACTGTCCTTTTCACATACTGGTATACAAATCGAAATTAAGGAGCTATAAGGAGCTTCCCATTAAATGGGCAGAATTAGGCACGGTTTACAGATATGAGCGCTCAGGAGTTCTGCACGGTTTGTTAAGAGTTAGAGGATTTACCCAGGATGATGCACATATTTTCTGCCAATTAGAACAGTTAGAGGAAGAGATCATTAAACTGCTGGATTTCACTCTGTTTTTCCTCAAGTCTTTCGGTTTTCAAGAGTATGAGGTGTACTTAGCTACCAGGCCGGGAAAGTATATAGGTGATCCAGCTACCTGGGAGAAAGCTACTGAAGCTTTGAAGCAAGCCCTGATTAAACATAATTTACCCTATAAGGTAGATGAGGGTGGTGGTGCTTTTTACGGTCCCAAGATCGACTTAAAGGTTAAAGACCTTTTAGGCAGAGCCTGGCAATGCACCACCCTGCAGTTCGATTTTAACCTGCCGGAAAGGTTTGACCTGCACTTTGTCGGAAAAGATGGAGCCTTTCAAAGGCCCATAATGATTCACCGGGCACTTTTGGGTTCGCTGGAGCGTTTTTTCGGACTCCTGATCGAGCACTATGCTGGAGCTTTTCCGGTCTGGCTCTCACCGGTTCAGATTTCACTTTTACCTATAACCGAAGAGCAACAGGCCTACGCCAGGGAGATAAAAAAGATTCTGGAACAGAAAGGATTTAGAGTCAGATCAGATGAGCGTAACGAAAAGATAAATTTCAAGATCAGAGAATCCGAAGTCGAAAAAATCCCTTATATGTTCATCCTGGGCAAAAAGGAAGCGGGAAAAAGAACTGTTTCGGTGCGCAGACATGGAGCCGGTGACTTAGGAGAGTCCAGCTTAGAAAATATAATTACAAGAATCGAACAAGAGGTTGTCTCTAAACAGTAAAAACCGCAGAGGAGGTGAGAAATATAGCAGATAAATATATCAGGATCAACGAAAGGATAAGAGTCCCTCAGGTCAGGTTGATCGATACCACCGGCGAACAGATAGGGATAGTTCCCACCCGCGAAGCATTAAGAATGGCTTTAGAAAAAGGATTTGACCTGGTGGAGATCTCACCCACTGCCAAGCCGCCGGTGTGCAAGATTATGGATTATGGAAAATACAAATACGAATTGAACAAGAAAGCAAAAAATGCCAAGAAGAAACAGCATATCATCCAGATGAAAGAGATGAGGCTGAGACCTAAGATAGAAGAACACGACTACCAGTTCAAGCTCAAGCACATCCGGGGGTTTTTAGAAGAAGGGAACAAGGTAAAAGTATTCGTGGAGTTCCGCGGCAGGGAAATGGCCCACCAGGAAATAGGCCAGAAGATCATCCAGAGACTGGAGGAGGACTTGAAGGACCTGGGAATAATCGAGCAGAAAGCCAAGATGGAAGGTAGAAACCTCTCACTGACTTTCATGCCCAAAGGATAAACTATAAAAAAGAGATATTTAAAATGCCCAAAATCAAATCATCCCGAAGCGCCAAAAAGAGGTTCAAATTTACAGGCACAGGCAAGATCAAAAGGAACAAAGCCTTCAGGCGCCACATCCTCAGCAGCAAGACCACCAAAAGAAAGAGAAAATTAAGAAAAAGGGTCTTGGTCAGCAAGGGAGATCATTCGAGGATAAAAAAACTTATCACTCCCTGATAAGGTAAACTTTCTTGCGAACAGGATAGAAAGGAGGAGAAATGCCCAGAGCTACCCACAGGGTCGCCACCAGAAGAAGAAAAAAGAAGGTACTTAAAGCAGCCAGGGGCTATTACGGAGGCCGAAGAAAACTGCTTCGTACTGCAAAGGAGACGGTTGTCAGAGCAGGGGTCTACGCTTACCGGGACCGGAGAAACAAGAAAAGAGATTTTCGCAAACTCTGGATCACCAGAATAAATGCGGCAGCCAGATTATTCGGCTTAACTTATGCGGCTTTTATCTCCGGCTTAAAAAAGGCTGGAGTGATGCTTGACCGGAAAATACTTTCGGAGATAGCAGTCAAAGACCTCAACACTTTTGAGAGCCTGGTAAAACTTGTCAAATCAAATAACGGTGCGGCATAAAATCTAAATGAATTAAGAATGACTTTTTCAGAAAGATTAGAGGAGCTCGAAAAAGCAGTAATCGGCAGATTAGAATCAGCTTCAACTCTAAAAGAACTTGAAGAGCTTAAAGCTGAATACCTCAGCCGGAAAGGTAAGTTCTCTCTGCTGCTCAGGGAGTTAAAGGAGCTGCCTGCAGAGGAAAAACCCAAGGCCGGCGAAAGCGCAAATTCTCTCAAGAAAAAGTTAGATGAGCTTCTACAGTCAAGACTCCTGGCACTTAAGGAAAAAGGGCAGAAATCTCCAAAGGAATTTTTAGATTTCACTCTTCCCGGACGCAGGAGCTGGGAAGGAAAACTTCATCCTCTTACCCAGGTTCTTGACCGGATAATTGAGATATTCTACGGGATGGGTTTTGAGGTGGCAAAAGGTCCGGACATAGAGACGAATTATTATAACTTCGACTCCCTGAATTTCCCCCAGGACCATCCAGCCAGGGATATGCAGGACACTTTTTATCTGGCAAACGATTTGATTCTCCGGACCCATACTTCGCCGGTGCAGGTCCGGGTTTTCGAGAAAAGAAAACCTCCAGTCAAAATCCTTGCCCCGGGAAGAGTATACCGGCACGAGGCTATAAATGCCAGGAGCTACTGTCTTTTTTATCAGGTTGAAGGTTTCTATGTGGATGAGGATGTGACCTTTGCTGATCTAAAGGGGGTTCTGGTAGCCTTCGTAAAAGAGTTTTTCGGCAGGGATGTAGAGCTCCGGTTCCGGGCAAGTTTCTTTCCTTTTACTGAGCCTTCGGCTGAAGTGGATATCAGGTGCATTATCTGCATGGGAAAAGGATGCAGTGTTTGCAAATATCGTGGCTGGCTGGAGATTTTGGGAGCAGGAATGATCGATCCTGAAGTTTTCAAATCTGTGGGTTATGACCCGGAAAAGTATACCGGATACGCCTTCGGGCTGGGGGTTGATCGGATCGCCATGCTGAAATACCGGATCGATGATATCCGCCTGTTCTATGAGAACGACCTGAGATTTTTGAGACAGTTCTGAGTACAATCTTTTCATTGACCTATTCTTGTCAAGTTTGATTACCCGAAAAGGTTTGAGTAAGAGATGAAAGTTAGCTATAAATGGCTTAAGGAATTGGTCGATTTCGACTGGTCAGCCGAAGAGCTGGCAGATAAGCTGACTTTTGCCGGCCTGGAGGCCGAATCAATTGAGTCCTGGGGCACAAATTTAGATAAAGTTATCGTAGGGCAGATAAAGAAGATTGAAAAACATCCGGATGCAGAAAAGCTTTCCGTCTGCTTAGTCGATACTGGCAAAGAGACCTTACGGATAATCTGCGGGGCAAAAAACGTAAAAGCAGGAGTGAAAATTCCTTTGGCTTTGATCGGGGCAAAGCTTCCTGCAGGTTTGCTGATTGAAAAGGCAGTTTTAAAAGGGGTTGAATCACTCGGGATGCTTTGTTCTGAAAAGGAGCTGGGAATTGGAGAGGAATCAGAAGGAATAATGATTCTGGACCCGGATACAAAAATCGGTGAACCTTTGACCAGTGCCTTAGATTTAGAGGATTTCATCCTGGACATAGATATAACCCCGAATAGACCGGATGCTTTGTCTATGATTGGAATAGCCAGAGACGTATCCGCACTCTCCGGAGGTAAGCTCAAAAAACCTGAATTTCAGCTGAAAGAAATCGAAGAGCCTGTGTCAAAATGGATCGAGGTTATAATCGACGACCCCATAGGTTGTCCGCGATATGCTGCCAGGGTAATAAAGGACGTAAAAATTGGAAAATCTCCTTTCTGGCTTAGAAGAAGATTGGAATGCTGCGGAATGAGAGCGATCAATAACGTGGTTGATGCGACCAATTATGTTCTGCTCGAAACCGGACATCCGCTGCATGCTTTTGATTACAGTCTTCTTTCCGCACTTCCTAAAGAACAGGCAAAAAAAATTCTTGTGCGCAGGGCAAAGGATAAGGAGAAATTCTTCACCTTAGACGGAATTGAAAGGACTTTAAATCGAGAGATCCTTCTTATAACTGACGGAGGCAGACCTGTGGCTATTGCCGGGATTATGGGTGGAATGGAAAGCGAAGTCACTGAGAAAACTAAAGACGTTCTTCTGGAAAGCGCCTATTTCGACCCTCGAGTCATTCGCCGGGGTAGAATGTCCTTAGGGCTTATCACCGAAGCTTCCTACCGTTTTGAAAGAGGGGCTGATCCGAATGTCATAATCAAAGCGGCTGACCAGGCAGCATATCTTATGCAGAATCTCTGCGAAGGTAAGGTCTTAAAAGGTGTCGTGGATAACTATCCGGAACCTGTTCGTCCCGCAAGAATAACTTTCAGACCTCAAAGGTGCTCCAAGGTTTTAGGGATAGGCATAGGAGAAAAGGAAATCGAGGATATCCTCAGCAATTTAGAAATAAGTGTCAGTGAAAAAAGCTCTTCTGGCTTGTCAGTCGAGGTTCCTACTTTTAGACCGGATTTGACCAGGGAAATAGATTTGATCGAGGAGATAGCCAGGATTTATGGCTATGATAAGATAGAAAGCGCTTTCCGGGCAGGTGGAGAGCTTTTCACCTCGATTTCTGAAGAAGAGAGACTGATAAGAAAAATAAAGAGCTTCTTAACAGGCAGAGGTCTGTTCGAGGTCATCTCCAACAACCTGGTAGATCCGGTGAAGATGTCCAGGATTAATCCTTCTAAAGAAGCGGTTAAAGTCCTCAATCCCTTAAACGAGGGACTTTCCATCCTGACTACATCGTTAAGCTATAACTTGCTCTCCATCATCTCCTGGAATCTAAACAGGAAAGAAAAGGACCTGAGGATATTTGAATTAGGGAAAGTCTTCTGGTCAACTATAGAAAATCAGTCAGTAGAAAGGTTGAAGTTGGAAATTGCCCTTGGCGGAAGAAAAACCCCGGCTTTCTGGGGAGAGAAAGAAAAGCAGACTGATTTTTATGACTTGAAAGGCATTTTGGAAGACCTACTTTATGAGCTGAAGATAGAAGGAATAAACTTTTCTCCAAAAGTGTCGAATCTTTTCACAGAAGAGGTAAGTTTTGAACTTCAGAGTCAGGACCAGGTTTTGGGAAGTCTGGGAAAGGTAAATGAAGAGATTTTAAAGCTCTTTGAGATTGAACAGGAGGTATTTCTGGCGGAGTTAGATTTTCAAACACTTTCCGAACTGATTCCTCCAGCAGGGTTTTTTACCCCATTGCCCAAATTTCCCAGAGTTGAAAGGGATATCTCAATTTTAGTCGACGAAGCTATTCTGTCTTCTGAACTGGAGAAGATCATCAGGGAATCAGGAGGTGAGCTGGTTGAGAAGATTTACCTTTTTGACCTTTACAGGGGTGCTCAGGTGCCAATAGGTAAAAAGAGTTTAGCTTTTGCCATCTGGTATTGCTCAGAGGAAAAGACCCTTACGGATGAGGAAGTCGAAAAGGTGCACAAAAGAATAATAGAGGGGCTTAAAACAGGTTTCGGAGCCGAGCTCAGGGAGTAAAAAAGGAGGTTTTCTATGCAATGGGAGAGCTTTGAAAAGTTAGAACAGAAGATAAAGCAGGTTCTGGAACAAGTCGATAAATTTAAAGAGGAGAATGAACAGGTAACCAATTCCTACAACAACCTGTCATCCAAGTTCTTTGAGATTGAGGAAAAGAATAAGAGCCTGGTTAAGGAGAATATCCAGTTGAAAGCTCAAATAAAAGAGAGGGAGGAGAGTATAAAGAGTAAGGAGGAGAAAGTTAAGAGGAAGATAGACAGTCTCTTAACTCGGATTGAAGGCATTAAATAAATTTTTTACTTGACAAGTTTAAATTAATACTTTATAATTTTCAGGTACAAATATAATATAAATCAAGTTAAGTGGAAAAAGAAGGTATC
>Ga0209777_10009274_pt1 | contig 10619 bp, 9 predicted proteins | sample FrelakmetHBP12HB_FD_187147 | JGI IMG/M metagenome (GOLD analysis project Ga0209777, IMG submission 187147) | Freshwater lake sediment microbial communities from the University of Notre Dame, USA, for methane emissions studies -HBP12 HB (SPAdes)... | ecosystem: Environmental > Aquatic >... | reverse complement strand
ATCGCCAGCGCCTGCGCCAGGGCGATCTGCCCGCCAGCGTAGCCCGAGGCGATGATCAGCAGCGTCACCGCCTTGATCAGCACCTCCAGGGCGATCAGCACCCGGATCAGGTTCCTCGTGGCCACCAGGCCGTAGAAGCCCACGATCAGCGTCAGCGCCACGCCGATGACGAAATAGGTATAAAGCTGGGCCGTTTCACCGTTCATGGCGCGAACCCTTCAGTAATACGACCACCGCAAACGCCCCGCCCAGCAGGACGACCACCTGGCCCAGCAGGTCCTCGTGCCGTTGGTTCCACAGCACGTTGCGCACTTGATCCTGGGAGGCCGGCGGCAGGGCGAAACCCAGCGGCAGATGAACCTGCAGCAGCGCCACCGCCGCCAGGACCACGATCACCGGCAGCGGCCAGTACCTCTTGAGCTTCTCCCGCTTGCGGTCTGTCAGCGCCTCGGGCGTCAGCCGCTGCGTCAGGCTGATGGCGCTGATGAGGATCGCCGGGATCAGCCCCGCACAGACCGACAGCTCAAACACCGCCGCGATGGGCGAGTCGAGGCGGAACATCAGCACCGTCAGGATCGCGCTGGTTACGGCCAGGCCGATCACCGCCCGCAGCAGCCGGGCCGACATCACCGTCCCCAGCGCCGCCAGGACCAGCGCCACCAGGAGCGCCGCGTTAATTCGCATGTCCGTCGTCATAAGGACCTTGCCGGTTTGGGCTCACAGAATGGTCTTCAGCGGCAGCAGAAAGCTGTCCAGCATCCAGGGCAGCAGCACGCCCACGCCGGAGGTGATTGCCGCCAGCACCACCGCCGGGAAGACCAGGGCGAAGCTGGCCTCGTGGACCTCCGCCAACTCCCGCGAGACCTTCCCGAAGAACACCTTTCTCTGAAGCACCAGGAAATACGCCAGCGTCACCACGCTCATCAGCACCGCGATCCACGCGTAGGCGTAATCCTGCGCCTTCCACAGCGCGATGATGATGATCAGCTTGCTCCAGAAGCCCGCAAAGGGCGGCACGCCGGAGGTCGATAACGCCGCCACCGTCGAGGTCACGCCGGTCCAGGGCATCCTCGAACCCAGCCCGCCCATGCGGTTCATATCCGTCGTCCCCAACCGCTGCTCCAGGGCCGCAGAATTCACGAACAGCAGGCTCTTGAAGATCGCGTGATTGAACAGGTGGAACACGGCCCCCGCGACGGCCAGTTCCGTCCCGCAGCCCAGGGCCAGGACGATATAGCCCACCTGGCTGATGCTGGAATAGGCCAGCATTCGCTTCATGTCGCTCTGGCCCAGCGCTGCCAGCGCGCCGACGACGATGGAGACCGCTCCCACCAGCATCAGCACGTGGTTCAGCGGCCCGCTGGGGGGGAAGACCGACGTGGCCAATCGCACCAGGGCGTAGATGCCGGAGACCTTGGTCACGATGCCCGCCAACAGCACCGACACCGGCGCTGGCGCCGCCGAGTACGCCCCGGGCAGCCAGCCGTGGAAGGGCACCAGCCCGCCCTTGATGAACAGGCCGCACACGAAGCCGCCCACCGCGATCTTGGCCAGCAGGTTGGCGTTGGTCCCGGCCAGCGTGAGGCGGATGGTCTCAAAGCCCGTTCCCCCGGCCATCAGCATCAGCAGCGCCACGGCCGTCAGCATCAGCACCGTCGCCACGGCCGACAGCACGATGTACTTGAACGCGCCTTCCAGGGCGTCGCGGTCCCGGTTGAACGCGATCAGGACGAACGAGGCCACCGACGTGACTTCCAGGAACACGTACAGCGAGAACAGGTCGGTCACCAGCACCGCCCCGTTCATGCCGATCAGCGAGATCAGCAGGACGTTGATGAAGTTGAACCACGGGCGCGGACCCTGGATCATGGGCTTGGCCACCAGCAGCGCCGTGAACATGACGATGCCGATGCACAGCAGCAGGACCAGGCTGAGGTTGCCGGCCTGGAGCGTCAGGGAGACCAACTGCTCCAGGAAGGGCGATGCGCTTCGCAGGGACGACGGCGCAAACAGGACCGTGCCGACCTGGGCCAGCGCGATCGCCAGCGCCAGCGGGAACGCCCATTTCCTGAGCGCCTCCTTCAGCGGAAGGTTGAGCAGGATCAGCGCTGCCAGCGGCACCAGTATGAGCAAGGAAAGCATAGAAATCCTGTTCAGACAGCCATTGCCAGAAACACGATCACCGCCGCCGCGCCGGCGACGCACCAGAGCGCGTAGGTGGCGTAATCGCCGGTGTGGGCCAGGCGGATCCCCCTGGAGAACGTGCCGGCGATGGCCACGGCCAGCCGGTCGTAACACCAGTCGATTCCTCGATCGACGCCCCAAAGCCCGCGGGAAATCGCCATCGCGAACTTCATCCCGATGTCGTAGGGGTCGAAGTAGCGCTGCTCGGCCCGGGCGTAAATCCCCGACAGCACCGGGGCGTGGTGGATGTGGTCCGCCGCGTGCAGCCCGCCCCCGCCGATCCGGGCGCCCAGCAGGTGGTTCAGCAGCGCCGCAGCCAGCGAGATCAGCGTCAGAATCACCAGGATCGCGTTGAGGTGCCAGCCGGCGAAGCTGTGCGGCTCGGTCCAGTGCTGCGCGGCGAAGGCGGAGTTCCGCACCGCCGGCTCGATCAGGTGGCGCACCGGGATGGCGTCAACCAGGCCGAATAAGGCGCACGAGCCGGCGATCACGATCATCGGCAGCAGCATGGAGGGCGGGGCTTCCTTCACGCCGTCGTTTTCCGCCCTGCGCCGGCCCAGGAACGCCGAGTGCCCCAGCTTCAGGAACGAGGCGGCCGTGAAAAACGACCCCACCAGCGCCGCCAGGTAAAACGCCACGTGCCGCGACCGGGCCGCGTCGTAAACCATCTCCTTGGAAAAAAAGCCGTTGAAGGGGGGCACGCCGCTGATGGACAGCGCCGCCACGAAGAAGCAGGCGAACGTCACGGGCATCTTCCGCGCCAGGCCGCCCAGCTTCTCCAGGTCCGTCGTGCCGGCCTGCTTCTCCACCGAGCCAGCCGTCAGGAACAGGCAGCTCTTGTACATCGCGTTATTGAGCATGTGGAACAGCCCGCCGACGATCCCGATGGGCACGGCCGTGCCGATGCCCAGGATCATGTATCCCACCTGGCTGATGGCGTGGTAGCTCAGCAGCCGCTTGTAGTCCTTCTGCACCAGGGCCATCATCACCGCCAACACGATGGTCGCCGCGCCGATGATCATCATCACCATGCTGATCCAGGCCCCGGGGGTCATCTGGAACAGGTCGAGCGAAATCCGCGCCAGGAAGTAGATGCCCAACAACTTCTCGAGGCTGCCGGGCATGAAGGCCATGAACGGCAGGGGGGCGTCCACCGCCGCGTCGGGGATCCAGCTATGGAAGGGCATCGCCCCGGCCTTGGAGATCGCCCCGATCATCATCAGGAGCATCGCCGCACTGGCCAGCGAATCCAGCGGCAGGCGGATCTTCGAGAGGATCAGGGTACCGGCCGCCACGCCGGTCAGCGCGATGCCCAGCAGCAGGCAAAGGTCCGTGATGCCCACGATGATCAGGGCCTTGGTGGCCGTCTTGAAGGCCCCGGGCCGCCCGATGGCGATCATGCCGAACGTCGTGGCCAGCAGCCCCTCCCAGAAGAACAGCAACACGACCAGGTGATCGGCCAAGACCGCGCCGCTCAGCGACGCCAGCGACAGCAGCAGGTAGCAGTAGAACTGGCCGGGGTAGCGCCGGCCGATCATGAACTTGAACGAGTACAGCGTCACCAGCAAGGCCAAGGCCGCCGCCGAAAGCAGGATGAAGGCGCTGAATCGGTCCGCCCGCAGCGCGAACGCCATCCCCATCCCGCCCCAGGGCAGCGAGCAGGACAGGTCCTTGCTGAACAGGTAGATCGCCGTCAGCAGCGACCCGATCGTCGCCAGCAGGGCCAGGGCGCCCTGGGCCCGGCCCGAAGACCACCGCACCAGCAGCACGAGCACACCGGCCGCGAGAGGAATCAGGATCGGGAGCAGTAATAACGCAGTCGGGCTCATCGAATCAACCCCAGCATTTGCTGAACTGCCGTCTGGGCCAGATGGAAAGGCGGGTTGATCACCAGGCCCGCCGCCAGTGAAAGCGCCGCCAGCAGCGCCACGCAGGCCACCATCACGGGGGAGCCCTCCTTCACCGGCTCCAGTTGTGGCCGGCCCAGGAAAACGGCGTTAAACAGCCGCATCAGGTAGAGGATCGTCAGGAACGCCCCGATCACGAACACCGCCGCCACCCAGGGATGACCGGCCTGGACGGCGCCGCTGATGACCATGTACTTACTGAAAAAGCCGCCAAAGGGCGGCAGCCCCATCACCGAAAACGCGCAGAACAGGAACGACACCGCCGTGATCGGCATGGTCTTGATCAGCCCGCCCATCTGCGTGATGTCCTTGGTGTGCGTCTTCTGCTCCACGATGCCGGCACAGAGGAACAGCCCGCCCTTGGCCAGCCCGTGCATCAGGATGTACAACAGCGCCCCGGCGATGGCCAGTTCGTTGCGTCCGGCCGCCAGGCCCAGGAAGATGAAGGCGATCTGGCTGACGGTGCTGTAGGCGATGATCCGCTTCAGGTCGGTCTCGATCATCGCCGCCCCCGCCGACACCAGCGCGCTGGCCGCAGCGACCACCAGGATCGTCGTCTGGCAGGCGTCGCTGACGGCGAAGGTGACGATGAACAGCCGCGCAAAGACGTACACCCCGATCTTGACCAGCACGGCCGCGTGCAGCAGGGCCGTCACCGGCGAGGGGGCAACGCCCGCGTCAGGCAGCCAGGTGTGGAACGGCAGCGTCGCCGACTTGGACAGGATGCCCAGCATAATCAGCGCCACGGTCAGACCAGGCAGGGGAGCGCCCTTGAGGGCCTCTTTGATCTTCAGCAGGTCGAACGAGCCGGTCTGGACATAGATGCTCACGAATGCCAGCAGCATCGACAAGGCGCCAAAGACGGTCACCAGGAAGGCCTTGTCGGCCCGGATGACGTGCAGCTTTTCGCGGAAAAAGCCGATCAGCCTCCAACTGGCGATGGCCGTGAGCTCCCAGAAGACGTACAGCAGGATCAGATTGCCGGCGAACACCAGCCCCATCATCGAGCCCAAAAACAGCACCACCATCAGGTAATACTCGTTCTGGTGCTCGTAATGCCTGATATAAGCCGTTGAATACAAAAGGATTACGCTGCTGACCAGCGAGGAGACGATGGCCACGAATACGGCTAGGCCGTCGGCCTGAAACCTGAAGTCCAGCGGCAGGGCAACCGTGACGCCCCCTCCGCCGGGCAGCACCGCCGGTATCAAGGCCAGTGAGCAGACCAGCGAAGCGGCCACCATGCAGAAGGCCAAGGCGTTGCGAGCCCTGAGGGAAACAAGCCCGATCAGGGGCAGAAAAAGCGAGCCGATTGTCGGAACGAACACGTCCAGCAACAGCAACACTTGGTTTTTCATGTCCTCGCACTCGCGACAAATAAATAACCGACCGGTACCAATAGACGGTCAGATCCCAGCAGCGTAGGCCTGGATCTACGGTGGCCGGTCGCAACGAGCTACCTTGATGGTGCAGCCTGTACCGCTCTTAACAATACGGGTTTTCTCAAGCTTAGCAAGTTCGGAATTGGATGTAAACGGCTTTCCGGAGGCCGGCATCGGTCGGCATCAGCATAGGGGGCGCAGGAGCGAGATCGCTTTCTTAATATCGAGAATCTGCTGCGGGCCGCCGATTTCCCGCTCGATGGTCAGCGCGCCGGCGAAGCCCAGGCTCTTGAGCTTGGGCACCAGGACGGGGAAGTTGACCTTCCCATCGCCCAGTGGCACCTCCTTGCCCAGCTTGGTGCCGTCGGTGGGATAAAGCCCGTCTTTGGCGTGCACGTCCCGGACAAACTTGCCAAAGACGTCCAGGGCATCGACGGGGTTGGCCTTGCCGTAGAGGATCAGGTTTGCCCCGTCGAGGTTGATGCCCAGGTTGCCCGTGTTGACGGCCTCGATCGTCCGCAGGAGCGTCACCGGCGTTTCCTGGCCGGTCTCGAACCAAAAACCGATCCCCAGCTCCGCGCAGCGCCCGGCTACCTGCTTGAGGGCCTCGACGGTGCCGGCAAACTTGGGATCGCTGGGGTCCTCGGGAATGAAGCCGACATGCGTGGTGATGGAGGGCAGCTTGAACCTGGCCGCGAAGGCGGCGGCCTTTTTCAGCGCCTCGACCCGCATGGCCCTGTGCTCGGGCGGCACCAGGCCGATCGTGGCGGGTCCCTGGATGAAGTTCCATACCGCCGGGCCGGGGTAGCCCGACCAGAACGTGGTGATGTTGACCCCCAGCTTTGCCGCTGCGGCAACGAGCTTCCCGCCCGTCTGGTCGGTCCAGACGGCCGGGTCCCACGAGCAGACCTGGCAACTGTGCAGGCCCAGGTCGATCACCTTTTTCAGTTCCGGCTCCGGGTCGGCCACCAGGCCCACCAGTACGCCGATCTCCAGTTTGGGCATAACCTGGCTCCTTATGGGGGAATAGGCAGACAGGAATTAGACCGGATTGCCGGCCGCGAGGCCACAAGAAAGCTGCCGGCCCAACCTACAGGCGGTCTATCTTGGCCGCCAGGATGAAGTCGTTCTCGCTGAGGCCGTTGATCTTATGCGTCCACAGCTCGATGGTCGCCCTTCCCCAGGTCAGGTGAATCAACGGATGGTGATTCTCCTCCTGGGCGAGCCGCCCCACGCGGTTGACGAACTCTAACGCCTTGACGAAGTTCGGGAACCTGAACTCCTTTTCCAGACGGCTGTCATCGATGACTTTCCAATCCTTGATCTGCTCGTGCAGCCGCTCGAGCTGCCGGCCCTTAATAGGGGGCGTGCCTTCCCTGCAGGGGGCGCATTTCCTGTCGGCCAACGATTCCACTTGCGTCGCCATCCTGCGCCTCATCTTTCCTCGGGATATTTGAATTGTATGCGCCTTGGGACCCGGAGCTTGGAAGGCGATCGGGAAATGGAAAAGGCCTGGTCACTTAAGTGGCCAGGCCTTGGGGTCAAAACGAGTCAGACCACCGTCGAGCCCATTGCGGAATCACACCTGCGAGACGCGCTGGGCGATCTGGACGTACTGCATGCGGGTTTCGTAGAGCACCTGATCCAGGAGCTTTTTCTCCTCCTCGGTCAGGTTGCCCTTGGTCTTTTCTTCCAGCATGGCCAACGTGTCGATGTAGTGCTTGGCCAAATCCAGGTCCACGTATCGACGCTTGGTCTGCGGGTCCTGGTAGCCGCCCAGCGACATGAGGATCTGCGTGGCCAGGAAGCTCACCAGCGTTGAAAAGCTCGCCGGCGGGATTTCCCTGGGCTCGCCCTCGGCCCCCGCGCCGGCCTCGCCGGGGCCCACGCCGGGGGCGCCGGCGGAGGGCTTCTGCTCGACCTCCTTGGCCAATCTCTCCTTCTCGGCCTGCGCCTGGGTCTTCCAGTCGTCGTCGATGATGATCTTCGGTTTTTCCTGTTTATCTTCGCCCATAATCAACCTCTGTCATTCATTCTATGGCCTGCACCGTTGCGTTCGCGAATCCCCACGACCTCTCGGGGATTGCATTAGCCCGAGACGATCAAACCAGAAACGCGGGCCGATGGCAACCTGAAATGGCTGTCCGGCTCTTGTGGCGCGTTCTTCATCACCAACTCAACCAGCGTAGGACCAAGAAGTCTCTGCACGGATTAACGCGACAGGGAAGAGGCCAAGAGGTGTGCCGCGGCTGCGTCATTCACTTGGCGCCGGCACGTCCTCCTTGCCCCTGTTCCGCAGGGCGCCGAACAGTTCGCCCAGTTCCGGCGCCCGCAGCAGCCAGGCCGTCGCCACAAAGGCGGCCGCGCCGGCCGGTACGGCCGCCGTGACCACCGCCCAGTTGGGCACAGCCCCCAGGCCGATGACGTGCCTGAGCATGGGGCCGATGCTCAGGACGTGCGGAATGAGCCAGTATTCGTCACCGGTCAACTCGCAGAGCAGCCAGGTCAGCACCAGCGCCATGACGCCGCAGGCGGCCAGCGACCGCGCGACGCTGCGCACAAGCTTCCGGCCGCCGATCCGTCCCAGCCGCCGGCGCAGCAGGACCGACAGGATGACCGTGTTGAGGCTCATCGTGGTCGCCGTGGCGATGCCGAACGCCCCGGCTCCGAACCGCCACACCAGCGACAGCACGATCGCCACGTACAGCAGGATCATGGTGCAGGAGACCTTCAGCGGCGTGGTGGTGTCCTTGAGCGAGTAGAAGGCCCGCGTGAAGATCTGGTAGCTGCAATAGGCCCACATCCCCAGCAGGTACATCTGGAGGATGAACACGGCCTGGACGGTGTCCTCGGTGCGGAACCTGCCGTGCTGGAAGATCAGCCGGATGATCGGCTCGGCCAACACCATCAGGCCCGTGGCGCTGGCCAGCCCCTCCATGATGGCCAGGCGCAGGGCCCGGTTGAGGCTCTCCCGGAGGTTAGGCAGGTCGTTGCGGGCGGCGTAGCGGCTCATTAGCGGGAAGACCGCTACCCCCAGGGAAATCGCCAGCACGCCCATGGGGAACTGGTAAAGCCGGTTGGCTGCGTTGTAGCGGACCAGCACGCCGGCGGTCAATGGCCTGACTGTCTCCCAGCCCAGTAGCGACACCGTCGGATTGTCCTTCGTCCAGGTCAGGACCCACGCGGCCACATAGTCAAACAGCGAGGAAATCTGAAGCAGCCCCACTCCCAGCAGCATGGGGGCCATCAGGCGGAACATCTGGCGGATGCCGCTCTCCACCGGCCAGAGCCTCGGGCGGATAGAAAAGCCGCCCCGCTTCAGCAGCCACAGGACCCCGGCCACCTGCGCCGCGCCGGCGGCGCTGACGCTGAGGGCGATGATGAACAGTTGCTGCTGGACCCGACCGCGCCAGTAGGGGGCCACCACCAGGGCCGCGGCGATCATGAAGACGTTCAAGATATTGGGCGCCAAGGCAAAGTAGGTGAAATGGCCCCGGCAATTCAGCGCCGCTGTGCCCAGGCCCAGCAGGCAGGTGAAGACCATGAAGGGCATCATCACGTTCAGGAGCGTGATCAGCAGTTGCCGGTCGGCCTTGCCCGGGTCCAGATGGCCCCAGGCCAGCAGCCCCAGCATCACCAGGATCATCACGCCCAGCAGGAACACTGTCAGCAGGCCCAGGGCGTTGGCCAGCAGCCGGGCGGCCTTGGCAAAGCCGCTCTTCTCGGTTGTCTCGGTGAACACCGGCACGAAGGCCGATGCCAGCGCCCCCTCGCCGAAGAGCCGGCGGAAAAGGTTGGGAATGGCAAAGGCTACTTGGAATGCGTCCGTGGTGCGGGTGGCGCCCAGCCAGGTAATGGCCATGTCCCGCACCATGCCCAGCACGCGCGACGTCAGCGTCAGGGCGGCCATGATCTTCGCCGCGCCGAAGAAGTGCTCGCGCTCCTGTTGTTCGCTCTGCCGCGTCACGGCGGGGATTATGACGCCCCTGGCCAGAAACAAAAAGACCCTAGATGCAAAGAAGCTGCCTGGCTCGCCTGGCAGCGCTTCCGGAAAAGGGAAAGAAGAATCCCCCCTTTCATATCGATCCCGCAATCATCTACCGCGGCCTCACCGGAGGTGCCGGTGGTGATGGCGCACTACCCCGGCAAGGCTGATTCGGAATGCGCGGCCCAGTCATGCCCGGCCGCCTCCATCGGCACTTGCACCCACCCAATGGCATGCTTGAGTAGGTCGGTTGCGTTGGCCAGTTTGAGCTTGTTCTTGATGTGTTCGCGGTGGGAGCCGACCGTCTTGACGCTCACATGGAGCCTCTTGGCGATCTCCCGCGTGGTCAGGCCGCGCCCGATCAGCTCGAAGATCTCCATCTCCCGATCGGTCAGGTTCCGCATCAGCGGCATGCCGCCCTCCGCCCTGCTGCTGACGAAATTGCCGATCACCTTGGAGGCCGTCTTGTCGCTGACGTAAATCTCTCCGGCCAGGACCTTGCGGAGGCCTTCCATCACCTTGTCGGTGCCGTCCTCCCTGGTGATATAGCCCATAGCGCCGGCGCGCAGCACGCGCTGGGCGTAAAACGGCTCCTCCCGCATCGACAGCGCCAGGATCCGAAGCCGCGGGAATCGAAGACTCATGTCCCGGAGGAGTTCCAGGCCGCTGATATCTCTAAGGGACAGGTCCACGATCGCCAGGTCCGGCCGCAACTGCGCAGCGGCTTTGAGGGCATCGGTGGCCGTTGCCGCCTCGCCGCAAATGGCCAAATCCTGCTCCTGCGCCACCAGCAGCCTGATCCCTTGGCGCATGATTGGATGGTCCTCGACGACCAGGATTCTGATCTTTTGCTGGCCATTGGGGGCAACGTTTCTCGCCCGGGCGTTGGACATGGCTTCTCCTTGTCAGGTCGATTGCCCCAGACTGCCACGATGTCTTGAGTTCTTCAGGGCCGGGCGCCTCAAGGCGCAGCGAAGACCGACCAGCGCCGCCCGGCGAAGCAGTCTGACCGTCGCCGCCGCCGGCGCGGTTGCAGAGCCTTCAACATCGCACAACTCATCCTATTCTAGGCCGGGGACGCGGGGCTTTCGCAAATTCGGTCGCTAAAGTCTCCGCATGAGGCGGGCTCGTCAGATATGATCTCCCCGCGGCACGTCATTT
>Ga0209777_10009273_pt1 | contig 10620 bp, 9 predicted proteins | sample FrelakmetHBP12HB_FD_187147 | JGI IMG/M metagenome (GOLD analysis project Ga0209777, IMG submission 187147) | Freshwater lake sediment microbial communities from the University of Notre Dame, USA, for methane emissions studies -HBP12 HB (SPAdes)... | ecosystem: Environmental > Aquatic >... | reverse complement strand
TGCAGTGAAGCGCATTGCAGAAAAGAACGCTCGCAACGTTAGGATGATCTATTTCACGGGGAGTGGAACGAGCTATCATGCCTGCATTGCTGCGAACTACATGGTTTCGAGTGTAACCGACTATCTCTCAAGCACGCTGCCTGCATCAGAATTCTCAGCGTGGACTGGCAGGACTAAACATCAGTCGGGCACTTGGCTGATTGCGATTTCACAATCTGGAGAAAGCCGAGACGTTATCGACGCGGTAAGATCAGCAAAGCTCTCTAGAATGCGAGTCTTGGCTGTAACTAACGACGCCCAAAGTAGACTCGCAAAACTTGCTGATTTCTCCATCGCGTCGCAAGCTGGAAAGGAAGAAGCAGTAACGGCAACCAAAAGCTTCACAGCGACACTACTTGCCACTTATGAGTTTATTACCGCTTTGACTAAGCGAGATGAGCTAAAGACCGAACTACAAGAATTACCCAACTTAGTCGATGAAACTTTGCGAAGCTGTGAGAAGAAATGCAGAAAGCTAGCATCCAAGTTCCGCAATAGAGAATTTTTCTTCCTCTTAGGAAGCGGAGCAAATTACGCTTCGGCTCTAGAAGGGGCGTTGAAGCTAAAGGAGAGTTGCAACCTTTATGCAGAGGGTTTCGCAACCAGAGAATTTCTGCATGGACCGATGCAACTTGTAGATAGAAGAACTCCAATCTTCATCCTGCAACGCGAATTTTCTGACGAATTATCGGAATTGACTGATCGGTTCAAACGACTTGGGGCACCCACTATAATAGTTGGGCCTCATACTGGAGTTAGTGAGAGTGACACTATCGAAATCGCTGGCGGTGTTAACGAAATGTTCCAACCTTTGACGTACGTCATTCCGCTCCAACTCTTCGCGTATTATTCCTCCATATCGCGAGGATTGAATCCTGATCAACCGACCAAACTCAAGAAGGTAGTCAGATGAGCTCGAAATTGAAAGCGATAATATTCGGAATCGATGATGTTCTCTATGATGCAACACTCCAGAGTTCAAGCGCACGCCTTAGCGCCGTTAAGGCCATGATCGAAGCTGGCCTTCCAGTGGATGTGGAGACAGGCTACCGTACCCTGGAAGAGATAGTCAAGACCGTCGGCCCAGACAACACAAAACACTTCGATATGCTCTTAGAAAAACTGGGATTAAACTGGACTCCATCTGTCGTAGCTGCAGGCGTCGTTGCTTATCGGAGCACCAGCCCGGTTTTTCTCAAGCCATATCCTGATACCGTTCCTACACTACTAACGTTGAGGGACCAGCGGTACAAACTTGGCGTTGCTTCAGAAGGCAAATCAGTAAAGCAGTGGCAAAAACTCTTAAGCCTAGGTCTACAGCACCTGTTTGATTCCGTTGTGACTTCGGAAGATCTCAAACTCGAGCACTTAACAGAAACAGTACTAAAAAGAGAACTTGACGAACTGGGAGCACAACCATCGAATACACTCTTCGTGACCGTCAACCTAGACAAAATAGACATCGCCAATCGAGTAGGCTTAATCACCGTTCGTTTGAGGAAAGGAGAAGCAAAGCTCGAAAAACCAAAAGGAAGTCAACCCAGATACGAAATTAAAACGTTAAGTGAAATTCTCCAAATACTTGCTAAACTATGATTTCTCTTTACCCAGCAGCAGGTTGATAATTCTAAACGTTAGTCCCCAAATTACAATTCTTCTGTAAATGTATGAGCTAACGGTGAGTTCTCCCCCCTCAACTCTAACCTGACTTTTTGTTACTGCACTGTTTGCTAGTTCGTTAACTGGCACCCAGAACACGTCTGCAACTTCCATGTTTGAACGAATCTCGACACTGGCCATCAACTGAAAGACGAACGGAGCAATCCTAACACGACGACCACGTGCATACACCAAAGGTAGAACTCCAAGCACGACATGTTTTTTCAGCGAAATCCCGACTTCTTCATTGGCCTCTCGTATCGCTGTCTCCAGAAACGAGCGATCACTAGGAGCCTTGTGTCCGCCTGGGAAAGCGATTTGACCAGACCAAGGGTCATCACTTCGTTCCGTCCTCCGAATTAGAAGAAGTGAGCTGCCTGTCTGAGACGAATCGATTATGACTGCTACGGCAGCGTGAGGGGGATGAGTTTCTTTTGATTTCAGATCCGTGTCCGTAGGAAGGAGACGACGACGCAACAAGTCTATGCTGAATGTACTGGTCAAACTCCCGCCTAAGCCCTGCCTTTGAAGTATTAATCCGATATTTACACTGAACCAGTCAAGTTTTATCTTTAGTACATCTTACGCTCAAATTGAGTGAAAGCACATGTCCGTATCGCTCGCGTTACAGAATATCGACAATTCGCGCCAAGACATGATCCAATTCATGGTTGACATGCTGAAGATTAAGGCCGTTAACCCTGATGGTGGAGGAAGAGGCGAATATGAACGCGCTCTTTTCGTGCAGAAATGGTTAGAGAACTTTGGAGCCAAAGTCTCGCGATACGATTTCGCAGATAGTCGCGTACCAGAAGGCATTCGAGTAAATCTCACTACTATCATCGACGGGAAAGACCAAAGCAAGACACTATGGTTTGCCGCCCATCTAGATACTGTACCAGAAGGTGCACGGGAACTTTGGAGCACAGATCCATATGATCCAGTGGTGAAAGACGGGAAAATATTCGGCAGAGGTTCGGAAGACAACGGACAAGCGGTTGCTTCCACACTCCTCGCATTCAAAGCACTGAAGACTCTAAATGCAAAACCGACCATCAATGTAGGTTTCGCCTTCGTATCTGATGAAGAGTCGGGAAGCAAATATGGCGTAATCCCAATGGTCGAGAAGAACGTGTTCAAACCTCAAGACATGGCAATAGTTCCCGACACAGGAAGTCCAGATGGTAAAGAGATAGAAGTTGCCGAGAAAAACATTCTTTGGCTAAAAATAACGACTAAAGGAAAGCAAGTCCACGGAGCCCTTCCATACAAAGGACTGAATGCTCACCGCGTCGGCATGAAGTTCGCATTGCAGATCGATGAACTCTTGCACACCAAGTATACAGGAGCCGATCAACTCTTCGACCCCCCAACCTCCACATTCGAACCTACTAAACATGAGTTGAACGTTGACAACATAAACACGGTTCCAGGTTTGGATGTGCTATATTTTGACTGTAGAATCCTCACACGGTACCATCTAAAGGAAGTCATGAAAGATATTGAATCTGTCAAAGCAAAGATGGAGAAAGATACTGGGGCGAGAATCGAACTAACACCAGTCCAATTCGAAGAGAATGTTGCGCCAACCCCGACTAATTGTGAAGTGGTTCAAAAACTGATAAACGCTTTGAAGGAACTGCGGGGCATAGAAGGCAAGCCAATTGGAATTGGTGGAGGAACAGTTGGCTTATACTTCAGGCGAAAAGGAATCAACACAGTCGTTTGGTCCACGCTCGATGACATGGCACATCAGCCGAACGAATACTGCAAGATAGACAATTTTGTCAACGACGCGAAAGTCTTCGTGCATGTTGCTCTGAACTGAGAACCTATGACAGAGGCTGACTTTTCGTTAGAGGTCAGCGTTGCTCGACCATCCGATCACAAGTCTATAGAACGCCTTTGCACAAGAGCAGTTGGTCCAGATGATTACGTTCTATGGGTGTTGCGCAGCGTTATCAAGGACAGAGGATTGTACCTGGCTTGGGTTGGTGACCTGCTAGTCGGAATGACCAACTTCGACGAATGCATCGATGGAAGCGGGTGGTTGAGCATGGCACGCACAGATCCCGACTGGCAAGGTCGAGGAGTAGCTAGATTTCTTCAGCGTGAATTAGCTAAACATGCAAAGAAGCACGAGATCAGAATATTGCGTCTATGGACCTTATCAAGTAACCATGCTTCCATACGCGCTTGCAAGAAAGGGGGATTCCGTCCAGTCTGCGAATCGGTGCATGTGTCACATAGTTTCAGATCCAAGATACGCCGTCAGTACTCGCATTCAACTAACAATGTGATTACGATGAGAACAATCCTCAAATCGTCCTATCTGTTGAAAATGCAAGGATACATTGCCTACAAATGGCATTTCGTTAAAGCTAACGACACACTAATTGAGAAGATTCGACGAAAGCGCGAACTACATTCTTTTGATGAGTTGACATTTATCCTGACCAAGCCCGAGAGAAGTTTCCACAGACTGTCCTGCAGTTTTTCGCTCTTGGAAGGTAAACCGATGCAGTCTATGCATCTTATCGTTTCTAAAGCGAAGAGTCTTGGAGTAGATCGGGTTGGAGGTTACTTGCCATATGATCGCCATCTCTTAGCTGTGGCATCGAAGATTGGTTTCAATGTCGACAGTTGGGGTGAACACTGCTTAGTTTTCGAGAAATCAATCTGAATATCATTGAAGCTATCGTGATTTCTTCCTGAGATGTTCTCCCAGTTCAATCCCATTTCCGTCAGGATCTTTCAAGTAAGCGAGAATCCAACTACCTTCTTTGAATGGTTCAATTGCCCTCTGACACTTCTTTGAGAGTTTCTTGTATTCCGCGGCTACGTCTTTGACCTCAATGCCAAGTGATCCAAGCCAGACTTCCCTCCATACCGATACTTCTTTGGATACCAGTTAAGTTCGAGAGTTTGCCGCGAACCTTTTGATCTAAGCCAAGCAACCTTGCCGCCAGTTTCTTTGATTTCAGTTTTAAAAAGCAGCTTCATACCTAATGATTTTGTATAGAAAGTGATGGATCTCTCTAGATTCGATACATGTATTCCAGTGTAGAAGAACTTGTTCAAACCATCACGCCAGATGGACTATTTTGTGGTGAATCCAATAGAGGATACTGGGACCTCTAAGGCTTTGCTCTCTCACGCAACAACAAGACTTTGAGACGCATCGACTTAAATCTCAAAATGTCATCGTACTTATGAGGAATTTGTAGTGAAATTCGGCATACAGCATCCGAACTTCTCCTATGACGGTAAAGGTGCTGAAATCGTTGATTCAATTTGTCGAGTTGCAATAGAAGCTGAACATAACAATTTTGATTCGTTCTGGGTTATGGATCACTTTCATCAGATTGGGAACGTTGGCGAAGTGCATGAACCCATGCTTGAAGGGTGGACTACGCTTGGAGTCATGGCGGGTGTCACATCGAAAATCAAGCTCGGGACAATGGTGACTGGAATCGTCTATCGGTATCCAGCTGTTCTGGCAAAAATAGGTGCCACTCTTGACGTTCTCAGCAAAGGAAGATTGTATATGGGGATCGGTGCTGCATGGAACGCGGAAGAATCTGCTGCTTATGGCATTCATTTTCCTTCCACGAAAGAACGTTTTCGTCGTTTAGAAGAAGCGGTCCAAATAATCCAGAAGATGTGGACCGAAGATCGGGCTACTTTCAAAGGAGAATTCTATCAGATCAAGGATGCCTACTGTAATCCTAAACCGATCCAGAAGCCTCACCCACCGATTCTTATCGGTGGCAGCGGCGAACGACAAACATTGAGACTTGTAGCCAAGTATGCGAATGCCTGCAATGTCTTCGGTTCGCCAGAGACGGTGAAGCGGAAGTTCAGGATACTACGTGAACATTGTAAGGCAGTTGGAAGAGACTACAATGACATTGTCAAGACCAAACTCGGAGTCGTGGCCATCGATAAGAATGCAGATACAGTGAAAAAACGGCTTGCCGAAACATTCAAGCAAGTACCTGAGGAAATGCGCGACGAATTCATTATTGCCGGTAATTCAGAAGAAGTTCGTCGAAAAATCGAAACGTTCAGAGAAGCTGGAGTCGATTACATGATAGTGAGTTTCGAACCGCAACGAGAATTAGAATCACTAAGACTCTTTGGAGAAGAAATCTCAAAGAAATTCTGATCACTAAGTGCTGAAGTGTCCTTTCCATCTCGTCCATAACAGAGCGACAATTGAGATCGACAGTGGGAACAAGACATATTCTCCAACAAAAACGAAGACAATTATTGACACTACGAGAGTCATGTACGGGAAGCTTCGGCGGACTCCCTGAAGCTTCAATAGTCTAACGGCAGACGCTGATCCAAGAATATACACTACCATGAACCCTGCTCCAGAGAGCAAGAAGAGTTGATCAAGTTTCGAGGCAATTACCAGTTCGGCTTTAGGCTACGAACGAGAAAAGAGGAAGTTTTCATTTCTAAAAATCAATAGTTGTCCCAATATAACCTAACGACGGCTTCAGACAGTGATCCCCATGACAGATGCATGCGAAGAGGGCCGCCACAATCAGTGCAAGTGCGATGGCGAGAATTGTGCATGTTCTTGCCACGCCTGGTGGAACTGACACCAAAGTAACCTCTGGATTATCGACCTAGACTCTACCAACTTGCGGCATATGATAGCTAATCTCTGTTTGCTAGGTCTCTTATCTGATAGTGATTGTCAGTTTCCCCAATAGAATTATGGCAAGAAAGATTGTTAGAAAGATGGCCATCATAGCGACTTTGGCAATCTGAATGTATAATTCTAGCTTCTCCATCCATAGTCAACCCGGTTCAACAATCTTGCAACAACCATTCTTTAGTGTTGATATATCGTATTAACTCTGGCCTATTTGTGAATCGAAGAATTGAGAATGGGTCGATATGAAGAAGCTTTTCGGGACAGACGGTATTCGCGGCGCGGTTGACAAGGATCTAACAACGGAACTAGTCTTCAGGCTTGGGCGAGTTTTCGGGTTGATCATTGAGCAAAAATACCCTTCTGGTCCTTGGAACGTGGTTATCGGAAGAGATACTCGATTATCCTGCGAAGCGTTAGAGGGAGCTCTAAGCTCCGGGTTGAAGTCGCAAGGAGTCAACATGACTCTGGTGAACGTTATACCTACACCAGGACTCGCATTTCTCACAAGAACAGCTGGATTTAACGCAGGGGTGATGATTTCAGCGTCTCATAACCCAGCAGAATACAACGGGATAAAATTCGTATCACATAATGGATTCAAGCTTACCGATGAAGAAGAATCCGAAATCGAGAAGGCGATAGGAAATTATGACCAAATTCATTTTCCTGACAAACAGCACGGAATGATCGAACACGATACCACTCTCTCCACAAAGTACCTAGAGTATTTGAAACAGATCGACAAGATTTCTTTAAGTGACATGAAAGTGGTTGTGGATTTAGCGAACGGAGCAACATATTCAATCGCGCCTCAATTGTTTGCCGCCCTCGGAGCGAACGTTGTACCGATCTCTAACAAACCCGACGGTCTGAACATCAACCTAAACTGCGGCTCAACCCATTTGGATACTCTGCAGAAGGCAGTGGTTGCGCATCAAGCGGATGTAGGTCTGGCCTTCGATGGAGACGGGGACCGCGTGCTCGCGGTTGATGAGAATGGCGAGATTGTTGATGGAGATCAGATAGTCTTGATCGAGGCTCTCGAGCTGGCTCGCAGTGGAAACTTACGTAACAACACGGTTGTGGCAACCGTAATGTCAAATTACGGGTTTGAGGAAGCACTTCAAAAACGAGCCATTACTCTGAAGCGTACCCCAGTTGGGGACAGATACGTTGTAGAGGAGATGGTGAGAAGCGGAGCAGCACTCGGTGGAGAACAGTCAGGGCACGTAGTCTTTCTTGATTACAATACCACAGGAGACGGTCTGATAACTGGGCTAAAGCTTCTCGCAACGCTGAAGAGAAGTGGCCGGAAGCTTTCTGTTCTCGCCGCGGAGATGGAACGTTTTCCACAGGTTCAACTGAACGTGAGTGTCAGAACTACGAAGGATTGGGACCGAAACCTCGCAATACAAACTGCCATTTCGACTGCAGAACGTCATATTCAAGGAAGGGGACGCGTTGTTGTACGCGCGTCAGGCACCGAACCGTTGATTCGCATAATGGTAGAGGGAAAAGACTATTCCCTGATCAATCAATTGGCAAGAGATATAGCAAATACTATTCAAACTGAAGTCAGCGCTAGTAGACTTTAAGAACAATTCATCGAATCTAGATAGATTAGGTTTCTCTAATGATCACAGCCTTTGTGATGATGAATGCGGAAAGGGAAAGGCTCTCTGCAATTCCAGACGAGATATTGAAAATTCCTGGCGTAACAGAGGTTTATTCCGTGGCAGGAGATTATGACATCATAGCAATAGTCCGGGTCAAAGAAGCAGAAGATCTCGCCAAGACAGTGACAGAGAACTTCGCCAAGATCAACGGCATAACCAAAACCAAGACTCAGATCGCATTCGCCTGTTTCAGCAACTACGATCTTGAACACATGTTTTCAGTCGGAATGACTAACAGTAGGAAATAAGAGAAATTCAATTTACTTCTCCTGTACTTTCCATTGATGCATATTAGATTCATGAGTTACGACATTAATCTTAGTTCTATGGAGCTACTTGACCTGCAAAAGCCCCCTCATAGGCCGTAGCGCCAACTGCCTCCTCAAGAATTACTTGACATATCGCTGTACCTGGGTGTAAGGCGAGTGGGAGCGGCGAGACGTTGAGGATCTCCAAAACGACTTTTCCTGTGCTACCTGGTTGAATGAATCCGCTGCTGAGGTGTATGAGGAGGCCTACTCTCGCGAATCGTGATCTTCCTTCGATTCTCCCGCTTAGACTCGCAGGGAGAGATAGATTTTCCTCCGTAATACCTTGAACGAGTTCGTTCGGCATAATGAGGAAGTAATTGTCCTTTTCCACTCTTACGATTCTGGTAAGCTGTTTGTAATCTGAGTCTTCGCGGATATGAAACACGTCTCGAGTCTTCTCGAAGACGCGAAATGTGTCTCCTAGATGGAGATTTATCGAAGCAGGACCGACCTGGTCTCTACTGAAAGGTTCGATTTTGATCAGCCCGTCTTCAATTAACTTGAAGATACGGTCTTTGCCCAGTGTTGCCAAACTTGTGCCCTTGTTAACTCTATTCTCCCGTCATATCTTGTTTTGCATAATCACTTCTCAAGAATGAAGATTCGAGATTTCTTAACCAGAACTCATTGCCGACTCATTATTGCTCGAAACATCTGTCTTCATTCTCCTCCCGATTCTCGTCATGATATTCTTGGGAATCAGACACACTCTGGCAATAGTTCGCTTCTAAAGCTACGAATCTCGTCTAGAGGACAGAATCATCGCGTGATTTGTTGTTTGCCGAGTCGGCTGTAACGGCTGTACCAATTCGACGTCCCTTTGGTCCAGTATCCAGGCGGTCTAGGTTTTGGTTTGGACCGCATCTGCTTTTACCTCACCCTGCCACTTTTACCCATCTTGCTCCCCATCTTTTTCCGCTTTTTCTGCCATTCCGGTTTCGTCAAATCAAACACTGATATTCATGTTGCAGTTTGATTACGCTAATATTTCGAAGTAGTGTCGTGTGCCTTTCGTATCTTCTTCGTAATCATATTTTTTCCTTGTTCGCCGATCGATGTAGAGACCTGAGCCTAAGTGTTCTATTTGCATGCCCATGATTCGTGCCGTTTGAGTATTGAGGATGTCAACATAATTCCTGCCTTCTTCGGCTTTCCACTCTAGAACGGGTTGTGGTTCACTCATGGTTATTACTTTCACGAAGTTTCGTGGAGAACCGTCTTGTACATGTCCACTTGGGCAAGTGTAAGTTCTCGAGTTCATGAATTCGTTAAACTTCTCATATGTTCCAACAAATGGAAACTCTTTACCGCATTTTTGGCAGTTGCACTGAAAAGTCCGATCTGACATGGGCTATAATAGCCTCCGCACCTAATATGTATCCCTGTAACCATGCATTAGTAGGAATCGATTGTTGAATGGCCTGCATGATGCCCAAAATACTTTCTCCGAAAACGCGCAACAGGAGAAATGTTCAACATTCAGTCTGTTTCAATGAGTAGCATCTTGGGATCTTCGAGATATTGCTTGATTGAATTCATGAACCTCGCCGCCATCACACCATCTAGCACGCGATGGTCGAAGGAGACTGAGAGATAGGTCATGTCTCGGATTACGATTTGATTTTCTTTGACGACCGGTCTCTTGGTTATCTTGTGAACTCCTAGAATGCCAACTTCCGGCCAGTTAATGATTGGAGTGGCGAAGACCCCTCCGACTCCACCAACATTTGTAATCGTGAAGGTCCCTCCTTGAACTTCTTCGAGGGATAGCTGACCCGCTCTAGCTTTTTCACTCAATTGGGAGATTTCTTCTGCCAACTGCTTGATGGATTTATGATCCGCATTCTTCACAACATCGGTAATTCGACCCCCAGGTCCGGTGGCATGAACTAGAGTCAAATCGATTCCGAGATCTCTGGCCAGTTTTCTGGCCGCAGGAGTTGCGAGAACTTCGTGTAGTTTGGGTCGTGTGCCATCAGCAGCAAATGGAGGTGTTAAAATCTTGCTCGTGGGTGTTGTTGATGTCACCCTGGTGACCGTCGGTGCCGGAACAGGAGGCGGTTGACCTTTCTCAACAATTACTACGAGTACTTGACCCACTTTGATTGCTTCTCCTTCCTTAGCCATGAGTCTCAGGACGGTCCCAGCTTTGGGCGACGGTATCTCAACGTTGACAAGCATAGCTCCGTAAGCAAAAACCACAACATCATTTCCTTCACGAACAACGTTTGCTTTACCTATTGGGATTGAATATTCTTCATCT
>Ga0209777_10009272_pt1 | contig 10620 bp, 9 predicted proteins | sample FrelakmetHBP12HB_FD_187147 | JGI IMG/M metagenome (GOLD analysis project Ga0209777, IMG submission 187147) | Freshwater lake sediment microbial communities from the University of Notre Dame, USA, for methane emissions studies -HBP12 HB (SPAdes)... | ecosystem: Environmental > Aquatic >... | reverse complement strand
TTACTCGCTGGACGGAACGAATTGGGTAGTCATCGGTAGCTATAGTCCAGCTTTTGTGAACCCGCGTTTGTGCATTTGGGCCGGTGCCTCCGACGGTTCACACCCAGATTGCGATTTGCGCCGGCTTGACGTCGTGGTATCGAATCCGGTGCCGGTGCTTAGGTACCAGTTGGTCAACGCCCCGGCCGGGGCGAGCATAGATGGCAACGGCGTCATCACCTGGACGCCCACCGAGGCCCAGGGGCCGGGCACGAACGTGATCACAACGGTCGTCACCGACAACGGCGACCCGGTGCGGAGAGCAACGAACAGCTTTGTCGTGATTGTGAACGAGGTGAACATGTCGCCCGTACTGACCTTGCCGGGGAACACTAATATCACGGCTTTAGTACCATGGAGCGCCCAAGCGACTGCGACGGATGCTGACATTCCGGCCAATCCTCTGACTTTTACGCTGGTATCGGGGCCATCGGGGATGACGGTGGACCCTAGCGGACTGATTTCGTGGGCGCCGAACCAGACGCAAGGAGGGACGACAAATACGGTATTCATCAGCGTAACGGATACAAACCCTGCGGCTCTAAACGCAATGTCGCTGAGCGTCACGGGTAGCTTCCAAATTATTGTGGCGCCGTTGTCGGGGGTAGTCGCGATCGCTGGCACGGTCGCCTATTATCCGACGAATTATCCCTCGAGTGATCTGTCAGGGAAAGGTGTGGGCAACGTGACGATGACCCTGACGGGGGACGCGAACCTGAGCGGGTTCACGCTGGCTGACGGCAGCTATGGCCTGAGCAATATTTCCGCTGGCGGGACCTATTGTGTCACGCCGAGCAAGACCGATGACAGCCCGACGAAGAACGGCGTCAGTGCGTATGACTTGGGCTTGATTCAGGCGCACATTCTAAAACGGGTCCCGGAGCAGTTGGATTCGCCTTACAAGCTGCTGGCGGCCGACGTCAGCGGTGACGGGAAAATTGATCCCTTTGATCTGGGCTTGATTCAGGCGTTTCTTTTGAGTCGGACCAACCAGTTCCCCGCGGGCTTGTGGCGGTTTGTGCCGACCAATTATGTTTTCCTCGACCCGCAGCATCCGTGGAATGCGCCGAGCAACCTTTGGTACACCAATTTGTTGGCGGATGTGACCAATGGGGACTTTGTGGCGATCAAACTGGGGGATGTGGACAATTCCTGGAGGGACCCGGCGGCGGGGCAGAGTCTGCTGGCAAAGAGCGATCGAGGGTCGCAGGCCATGGCGAAGAACGCCTTGCCGGAGGTCGTGTTCGCGGTGAGCCAGCAGAGCGCGCAACTGGGGCAGAGAGTGACCGTGGGGGTGACCGTCAGCGGGTTCAGCCAGGTGACCAGCGCGCAGTTTGGCTTGGCTTGGGACCCGGCGGTGTTGCGTTATGTGGGGACTGGGAGCTACGGGCTCAAGGGGCTGTCGGCGGGGAGCTTTGGCACCACGGTGGCCGAGAGCGGGGAGCTGGCGTTCGCGTGGTACGATCCGGCGGCGGTTGGCGTGACGTTGGCCGACGGCACCGTGCTCTTCACCGTGAGTTTTGAGGTTATCGGCAAGGTTGGCACCGTCTCCGCCGTGGCGCTGGCGGGTTCACCGATCGCGCAGCAGGTGAGCGTGGACTTGGCGCTGGCCGCCTTTGGCGCGCAGGACGGGAGCGTCGCCGTGGTTGGGCCGGGAGTGCTGGTCAATAACCCGGGTTACGCCAATGGCGTGTTCCGTTTGTCGGTGCCGACAGTGAAGGGGCGCTCGTACACCCTGGAGTTTACCGATGCATTGGCCCCGGCCAACTGGACGGCGCTGCCCGCGATAGCGGGCGACGGGACGGTGAATGTCCTGGTGGACCCAGCCGCCACCAACCAACAGCGCTTTTACCGAGTCCATGTCCAGTAGGCCCCCGTGGAGAGGCTCGAATAGTGCTTGCGTCCGCTTGCGAATCGGTTATAAAACCAGCAAGCGAGACAACCAAAAACCGAAGCATGAAGAATAAACGCCTTTTGAGCCGCGTCTGCAATCCTCTTGGGCTGGGAGGAGTGGCCGCAGCCCAGGTGCCTGGGAGCCACACACGGCTCTGCCAGCGCGGCGTCGTCCGCTCGTTTAAGACGGCAGGATTTGTTTTGGTGCTGACAAGAGTGCTTGTAGCCTCCGTTTGTCTTTCACCATCCTTGCACGCTGGGATCATTTTCACGGCCGACACCGGCTCTGGAACCGTCGGCCTGGGGGGCACCGTGAGCGTGCCAATTACGGTGACGGTGACTTCTGACCTAAGCAGCAAGAAATGGACGGATGCCGGGTTCGTCCTGACCTGGAATCCAAGCGTGCTGGTCTTGCAGCCTACTACGCCGCTCACCAGCGGGTCCCCGCTTCCCTTGGACTTGGACCTCCTGACCGGTAACTTTTCTAGCCCTAACGCCGGAGAATTGGATTTCGCTTGGTTTGGCTCTACGGCAGTGCCTAATTCCAGCACGATTTTCACGGTGAATTTTCAAGTCGTCGGAAATTGGGGAGACTCTACATCGCTGAGCGGCACGGACCTTTCCCAGATTTTCTTCAGTGATTTAACGTCTGCGCAACCCACTTTCCAGAACGGGGCTCTCACCGTCGTTCCCGAACCGGTTAACTGGGCGCTTGGCTTGTTCGCGTGCCTCTTCATCGGCAGCGCGACGGTGCGACGGATTTCTCGCAGGCAAAAGTCTTTGCGGTCTCTTTAGGGCGCTCAATGCGCTGGCTGTCCGGCATTATGCCAGGGCCAGGGTTCGCTGTTGTCTGCGAAACCAATCTAACCGAAGTTGCGAGAATGATGTATCCGCTGCCCGACCAAACCGACCTTCGCCCCGCCTCCTCCAGGATTACCATCCCTGGCGCGCGCATGGCCAACCCAGCGACCCTGACCCTGACCGCAGCCGACCAAGCCTGGAAATGGGCTATTGCGCCATAACACAGGAAGAACACAGGAAGATTACATCGTGCGTCACACCATAATGGCCGAAGGATTCGGTGTACGCCTGCGTCCGGTGCGGATCGAGGACGCGGCGTTCATTGTATGGCTGCGGAACCTTGACTACGTGAAAGGCAGAATTGGCGATTCGGCCTCCGATGTCCCAAGCCAGCAGGCTTGGCTGGAAGCTTACTTCCAGCGCGAAGGTGATTACTATTTCATCATCGAGACCTTGCGCGGAATTCCGGTCGGCACCCACAGCCTTTACGACATTTCGGCCGGCAGCGCAGAGTTAGGGCGGTGGGTTATCCGCCCGGGAGTGCAAGCAGCCGTCCCAAGCCATATGGTGGCCTTTTCGCTGGCGTTTGATCGGCTTGGCCTGAAGGCCTTGCGGAACGCAACGGTCTCCAGCAATGCACCCGTCTTGGCGATTAGCCGAAAGTTTGGTTTTGAAAAGACTCGATTCGAGCCTGGGGGCAGGATCATTGGCGGCAAACCCGTGGATATGGTGCATTTCATTCTCACGGCGGCGAACTGGTCGCGGACTCGGGAGCACCTCGTGCCCACCGCCCAAGTGGCTGAGCGCCTGGTCCGAGAGTGGGAAGAGGCCCAACTGGCAGCCGCCCAGGCAGCCGTCTGGAGCAGGAATGAAGCGGATCTTTCGAAGGGCTTGCGATGTTAGTTCAGGATTTTCTCGCAAGCAGCGCCGCCGCCCGGCCGGATAAGGTCGCATTGATCTGCGGCAGCGAGCGGCTCACCTATGCTCAGTTGGAGAGCATGGCTAACCGCCTGGCTCATGCGCTGCGGGAGCAGGGCGTGCAACGTGGCGGCCGGGTCGGCATATACCTGGGCAATTCTTCGGCAGCGGTCGTCGCGATTTTCGGCGCCCTCAAGGCAGGCGCTGTCTTTGTTTCCATTAGTCGCACGACCAAAGTCGATAAGCTGGTTTTCATACTGAACAACTGTCAGGCATCCGTGCTCATTACGGACGCCCGGGCCCTGGCGCAGGGATTGGGCGAACAGGTGTTGACTCAGGTTGCCTCGCTCCAAAGCATTGTGGTTTGCGGTGCTGCCACGTCGCCCGCGGGTGATGGCCACCCTCGATTGCGTGATCTCGCTTCCATTCAATCCAGTTTCCCCGCCACCCCGCCACCGCGAGAGAACATTGACCTGGACCTGGCTTGTCTCATCTACACCTCAGGCACCACCGGGGAATCCAAGGGTGTAATGTGCGATCACAGCAATGTGGTGTTCGTGACTCGCGCTATCGTGGAGTACTTGGAAAACACCGATCAGGATGTGATTCTAAACGTCCTGCCCATGGCGTTTAGTTACGGATTGTACCAGTTGCTCGCAACCTTCTTTGCCGGCGGCACCCTGGTGTTGGAGGAGTCATTCGCGTTCCCGTCCGTCATCCTGCAAAAAGTGGCGGAGTACCATGTCACGGGATTTGCCGGCGTGCCCACAATCTACTCGATGCTGCTTGGGATGGACTTGCGGGGAGTGGATTTATCGGCGTTGCGGTACCTGACGAACGCCGCCGCCGGGCTCCCGGTGGAGCACGTGAAGCGGTTACGCCAGGTGTTGCCACGGGTGAAGTTGTACCTCATGCATGGGCTGACCGAAGTAGCCAGGACCATGTATCTGCCCCCCGACCAAACGGATCTTCGCGCTGCTTCCTCGGGTATTGCGATACCCGGTACGGAACTCTGGGTTGAGGACGAACAAGGACGAAGGCTGGGACCGGGGCAAGTGGGTGAATTAGTCGTGCGCGGCAGGCATGTGATGCGGGGTTACTGGATGGACCCGGAACTGACGGCCCTGCGGTTCCGCCCCGGTCCGCTGGCGGGAGAACGGGTGTGTTATAGCGGCGATCTGTTTCGCATGGATGAAGACGGGTATTTCTACTTTGTCAGCCGGAAGGACGACATTATTAAGAGTCGAGGTGAGAAGATCGCGCCGCGCGAGGTGGAAAACGTGCTCTACGCCATCCCTGGCGTCCAGGACGCCGCGGTGATTGGAATTCCGGATCCTTTGTTAGGCCAGACTGTCAAAGCGTTTATCGTCGCACCGGGAGGCGCATTGACCGAGGCGGAAGTAATTTCCCACTGCAAGGCCCATCTCGAAGAGATCATGGTGCCACGTCAGGTTGAGTTCCGGAACGAACTCCCCAAAACCGGTTCGGGCAAGGTTCGAAGAATCGACTTGCGATAATGTGCGGCATTGCCGGAATGTTTGATCGGTCAGCGCAGCGGTCCGTCACGGAGATGGACATGCGCCAGATGCTGGCAATGTTGCGTCATCGCGGGCCGGACGAGTTTGGCATTTTGCTCGACCGCGAAGCCGGCCTGGGCAATGCGCGGCTGAGCATCATTGACCTGAGTGGCGGCAGCCAGCCCATCGCCAACGAGGACGAATCGCTTTGGATCGTCTTCAACGGCGAGATTTTTAACTATGTCGAATTGCGGCCGGAACTGGAGGCGCGCGGGCACAAGTTTCGCACGTCGTCGGACACGGAGGTGATTTTGCATCTCTACGAGGACTACGGTCCGCGCTGTCTGGAGAAGCTGAACGGCCAGTTCGCGATCGCGATCTGGGACAAGAACCGGCGACGGTTGTTCTTGGCGCGGGACCGGCTGGGGGTGCGGCCGCTGTTCTACTCGCAGCTTGACGGGAACACGCTGCTCTTCGCTTCGGAAATCAAGTCCATCCTCAGCGACCGGCGAGTCCGGGCGGAGATTGATCCGCTGGCCGTGGAACAAGTTTTCCGATTTTGGGCGCCGCTGACACCCAACACGGTCTTCCGCGGAATTGTGGAGCTGCCTCCGGGACATTTCCTCTTGGCGGATCGGGAATCCGTGCGTGTTGAGCAATACTGGAAGAACCAGTTTCCTGGGGAAGCGGAATTCCTCGGCAAGGCCGCCACCAACGGCGAGATCAATGCGGTGGTGGAAGAATTCCGGGCGCTGCTGATTGACGCCTGTCAGATCCGCCTGCGCGCCGACGTGCCAGTGGGTGCTTACCTGAGCGGCGGGCTGGATTCCTCGACCATTGCCTCCGTGGTGCGGCGGCACACGTCCAACCGGCTGGTGACTTTTTCCATCGCCTTCACCGACCAGCAGTTCGATGAAAGCCGGTTCCAGCAGGAAATGGCCGCGCACTTGGGCACCGATCATCACGTGGTTCGCGCCACGCACGCGGACATCGGCCGGGTTTTTCCGGAGGTCGTCTGGCACGCCGAAGTCCCCATCATGCGGACGGCGCCGGCGCCGATGTTCATGCTTTCCCAGCTCGTGCGTCAAACCGGATTCAAAGTCGTGCTGACCGGTGAGGGTGCGGACGAGTTCTTGGCCGGTTACGACATTTTCAAAGAAGCCAAAGTGCGCCGTTTCTGGGCGCAACAGCCGCAGTCGAAATTCCGGCCGCTCCTGTTCAAGCGGCTTTACCCCGACATCACGGGACTGTCCCAAAGCAATCACTCCTATCTCGCGGCTTTTTTTGGCGAAGGGCTGGCCGAAGTGGATTCACCCTGGTACTCACACGCCGTGCGCTGGCGCAACAATCGCCGAACCCGCCGTTTTTTCGACGACGGGATTTTTGGCGCAGCGGCGGCGGGGCCGTTCGATCCAGTTTCATCCGCTCTGCCCGCCGATTTCAAACGGTGGGGACCCTTGGCGCAGGCGCAGTATTTGGAAATCACCATCTTCCTGTCGCAGTATTTGCTGTCGTCGCAAGGTGACCGCATGGGGATGGCCAACTCCATCGAGGGTCGTTTTCCGTTCCTGGATGTACGGCTCGTCGAATTCTGCAACCGGCTGGACCCGCGGATGAAGCTCCGCTGCCTGCGCGAGAAGTGGCTGCTCAAGCAAGCCGCGCAGCCGTGGCTGCCCGATGCGATCCGCCAGCGGCCCAAACGCCCGTACCGCGCGCCGGTTCACAAGAGCTTTTTCAACGCGGCCACGCCTGAGTATGTGCGGGATCTGTTGAGCGCAATCTCGATCAAGGAAACCGGCATCTTCAAGCCGGGCCCCATCGAGCAGTTGGTTTCAAAAGCTGCCGCTGGCGCGCCCGTTGGAGAAACCGATGACATGGCTCTGGTGGGCATCCTTTCCACCCAGCTCGTTCATCACCATTTTGTGAAACAACTCCGGCGGTCCGCTCCGCTTTCCGCAACCGACCCGGTCAAGATCTGCCGGCTCAACTCATCAAACACTGGACAATAAACACGCAATGCACTTCAGCAAGAACGCCCTGAACCTCGACCCTGCCCGCGAAACCGACCGCATCGTCCGTTTCATCCAACAGAACGTCCGGCAAACCATGAAGCGCCATGGCGGTGTGGTCGGCATTAGCGGCGGCATTGACTCCGCCGTGGTCCTGGCCCTGAGCGTCCGCGCCTTTGTCTCGCAAAAAGTCGTGGCCGTGATGTTGCCCGACAAGGATTCCGATCCGATCAGCGAAAGACTGGCGCGCGAACTGGCCGCAAAATTCGGCGTCGAGCCACTGCTCGAGAACATCACGCAGGCGCTCACGGGATTCGATTGTTACCGCCGTCGCGACAACGCCATCCGGCGGGTGTTTCCCGAGTTTGACGACGCCAAGGGCTGCAAGGCGAAGATCGTCCTGCCTCCGGACTTGCTCGAAGCGGGCACGTTGAACTTCTTTTCTGTGACCGTTGTGAAACCTGACGGGAGCGAAGTAAACCTGCCTCTGGGACCGCGTGAATTTCTGGAAATTGTGGCTGCCTCCAATCTCAAGCAACGCTCCCGCATGAGCTCACTTTACTATCATGCTGAGTCGCGCAATTACGCCGTAATCGGTACTGCAAACAAGAACGAGCATGATCAGGGTTTCTTCGTGAAATACGGCGACGGCGGCGCGGACATCCAACCCATTGCGCACCTTTTCAAGACGCAGGTTTATCAACTGGCGCGTCATCTCGGCGTGCCGGAAGGAATCCAGCAGCGCACACCGACGACGGACACTTACAGCGCGCCCCAGGATCAGCAGGAGTTCTTCTACCGGCTGCCGTTTGAAACGCTTGACCTGCTCTGGTTCGCGCTGGAGCACAACGTGCCGCCTGCGGCGGCGGCCGCAGTCATGGGCTTGACTGAGATCCAAGTCCAACGGGCGTTCGACGACATCACGCGCAAGCATCGTACCACCGAATACCTTCGCCTCCTGCCACCGGTGTTGCCGGCGGCCGAGCCCGTCTCCGCAACCTGAACCGCGACCGACATTCAATCGCCATTAACTCAAACACGACTTCACAATCTAGCATCCCATGCCTACTTTGACTAATCTCCAGACAATCGAACAACTCATTCGGGAGTTCATCGCCGTCAACTTGCTTTACAGCACCGAGGGCTTCGCGTACGCCGATGATGTCTCGTTCCTGCGCGAAGGCATTATTGACTCTCTGGGAGTCCTTGAACTGGTGGCCTTCGTGGAAAAGCAATTCAGGGTGACGGTAGCGCAGCATGAGGTGACGCCGGACAACTTCGATTCGGTGGCCAAGCTGGCAGGCTTTGTGCGCAGCAAACTAGCTGCCATCAAGCCGCAACCCTGACCAACTATGCCTTTAGCCGACTGTAAAATCATCAATCTGCCGAAGATCGCGGAACCGCGCGGCAATCTGACGTTCATCGAAGGCCAGCGGCACGTGCCCTTTGAGATTCGGCGCGTTTATTATCTCTACGATGTGCCCGGCGGCGCGGACCGCGGTGGCCATGCCCACAAGGAGCTGCGTCAGTTGATCGTCTCGATGTCGGGCAGTTTCGACGTGATCCTCAACGACGGCCAGCAGAAGCAGCGGTTTCATCTGAATCGTTCTTACTACGGGCTCTACGTCTGTCCGATGATCTGGCGGGAACTGGATAATTTCTCCTCCGGGTCCGTGTGCCTGGTGCTCGCCTCCAATCAATACGACGAGGCCGACTACTACCGCGATTACCAGGAGTTCCTCAAAGCCCTCCGGCCAGCCGCATGAAAGTTCCGTTCCTTGAATTAAAGCCGACGTACGAGGAACTCCGTAACGAGTTCGATGCCGCCTACCATCGCGTGATGGAGTCCGGCTCATACCTGCTGGGAAAAGAACTGGAGGCGTTCGAGGCGGAATTCGCTGCCTACTGCGACGCGAAACATTGCGTGGCGGTTGGCAACGGCTTGGATGCTTTGCATCTGATTCTTCGGGCGTACGACATTGGCGCCGGCGATGAAGTGATCGTGCCGTCGAACACATTCATCGCAACGTGGCTGGCCGTTTCTTACGCCGGGGCCACGCCCGTGCCGATGGAGCCGAATCCGCAGACCTGCAACCTGGCACCCGAACGAATTGAAGCCGCCATCACGTCCCGGACCAAAGCGATCATGCCCGTGCACCTCTATGGGCAGCCGGCGGACATGGACCCCATTCTGGCTGTCGCCCGGGACCACGGCCTAAAGGTCATCGAAGACAACGCCCAGGCCCAGGGCGCGCGCTATAAAGGGCGCCGCACCGGTTCGCTGGGCGATGCTGCGGGCAACAGCTTCTATCCTGGGAAGAATCTTGGCGCCTTCGGCGACGCCGGAGCGGTGACAACCAACGACGCGGAATTGGCCGATCGCATTCGTTCCCTGCGCAATTACGGGTCGAAGAAGAAATACTATAATGAAGAGAAGGGCTACAACTCGCGTTTGGACGAACTGCAGGCCGCGCTGCTGCGAGTGAAACTCAAGCGCTTGGATGAGTGGAATGCGCGACGCCACGCGGCTGCCGCTCGCTACCAGGCCAAATTGCAGCGCGTGTCCGATTTAGTGTTGCCCTTTGTGCCGCATTGGGCCGAACCGGTTTGGCATTTGTTCGTGGTTCGTCATCCTAAGCGCGACCGCCTACAGCAGAATCTCATCGAAGCGGGCATTGGCACCCTGGTCCACTACCCCATTCCCCCCCACCTTTGCGGTGCGTACGCCGACCGCAGATGGAGCAGGGGCAGCTTCCCGGTCGCCGAGGACTTGGCCGATACGGTCTTGAGCTTGCCGATGGGGCCGCATTTGACAGAAAGTCAGGCCGAGTTGGTGGTGGCCGAGACCCTTCGGGGAGCTTGAGCCGCGGCTCGGCTACCTGGCGGATTCTTGCCGCTTCGCACATATCAATAACCTTGCTGACGCAAACCGCTCAATTGAACCACGCCGGTAGGCGGAGCTATGGGCAAATCCTCAAGTCATCTGCGCTGATCGGCGGTTCGTCCGTTTTGACGATTGCCTTTAGCATCGTGCGGACGAAAGCGATGGCGCTGTTACTGGGCCCGGGGGGCGTTGGCTTGTGGGGCCTGTACAACTCGGTTTACGATGTAGCCCGCAGCCTGGGCGGGATGGGGATTAACGCTAGTGGCGTGCGCCAGATCGCCGAAGCCGTCGGCAGCCAGGATAGCAAACGCATCGCCCGCACGGTCGCGACGCTGCGGCGCGTGGCCTTCTATACGGGCGCGCTGGGCGCGTTGCTCCTGGTGCTGTTCTGCCGGCCCGTGTCGCGGTTGACCTTTGGCGACGATCAACATGCCGGGACCCTGGCCCTGTTGGCCCTCGCGGTGTTCCTGGGCGACGTTTCGGCCGGACAGGCCGCCCTGGTGCAGGGCATGCGGTGCATCGCCGATCTCGCCCGGATGAATGTGCTGGGGGCTTTCTA
>Ga0209777_10009271_pt1 | contig 10621 bp, 14 predicted proteins | sample FrelakmetHBP12HB_FD_187147 | JGI IMG/M metagenome (GOLD analysis project Ga0209777, IMG submission 187147) | Freshwater lake sediment microbial communities from the University of Notre Dame, USA, for methane emissions studies -HBP12 HB (SPAdes)... | ecosystem: Environmental > Aquatic >... | reverse complement strand
CTAATGCTTTTGCAGTCGGGATAGTGGGTGTAGGGTTACACCCTGTTAAGTATAATTTATTATAGTTAATAAATTATGAATATATTAAATTATTTTAATGTAAATTAATAATTTATGTATTTATAATAACCTAGCAGCTCATAATAGGATATTAAATAATGGTAAAATTAAGGATTTTACTAAAAATGAGGCTATTGAATTAGGTAAAAAAATTTTTAATAGTATCGGAGAAATAACTGGAAGTATTTTTTTACAAAAAAGCAATTACGATAAAATTGTTTTTTTAAATATGTTTAAAAATTTTAAAAATTATTTACAAGAGTGTAATTTATATGAGCAAATGAAAATTATAAATAATATTAAAAAGGGAACAAAAAATAATCGAGGTAGTGCTAAAGAATTTAAATTAGTAACTAATTTTACTCGAGAAGAAGCTATTCAACAAGCGAATATTTTATTCAATCAACACAATTATTTAACAAAAGATATATTTTTAAAATCAACTCGATATCATATGAATAAAATCAATGAATTATTTGGTAATTTTAAAAATTTTATGATTGAAAGTGGTATAGATAAAAAAATTAAAAACACTAGAGCAAATAACGCTAACCCTTTCAACGAAATATCAAAAGAAGATATAATAAATGATGTAAAAAATTTGTATAATTCTACTATTAAATTTACTAATCAATATTATTTAAAAAATTCACAACTAAAAATTGGGATTTCAACTATTAAAAAATACTTTGGAACATTTACTAATATGTTAAAAGAGTTAAACATTTCAATAAATATTCAAAGAAATATAACAAAAGAAGAAATATTAGAGCATATGTGGCATTTGTATAACAAACATGGTAAATTAACATCTGGTATTCAAAGAAACGATAAAAAATTTGGAGTCACTTTAATAAATTCTCGCTTTGGTTCATTTGGTAATATGTTAAAAGAGATGGGATTAAAAGCTAATATAGCTCAAAATGTAACAAATGAAGAATTATTAAATGAATTAAATGAAATAATTAAAATACATGGAACAATTAACTCTGTTTTACTAGATAATGAAACCAAATATTGTCGTCAAACCTATTTAAACAGATTAGGTTCATTGAGTGAAATATGTGAAAAATTAAATATTATGTATAATTGTAGTAAAAGTTCAACGATATCAGATATGGGATTATATTGTGTATATATTTTTTCAAAAATATTAAATCATACCGCATCTATAGAAACAACATTTGATTGGTTACGAAATCCACTAACTAATTCTAAATTAAAACTAGACGGATATTTTGAAGAATATAAATTAGGAATTGAATATGATGGTATACAACATTATAAATATACACCAAAAATAGATAAAACATATGAAAAATTTCAAATTAGGCAAGCTAGAGATGAAGTAAAAAATCAATTATGCGTCGAAAACGGAATTAAATTAATAAGAATTAAATATGACGAACCATTAACCGAAAAATTTATACGACAAAAATTAATAGAACACAAAATAATAAAAGAGTAGATTAAATTTACTCTTTTATTACTGTCTATCACTTTAATAATTAATTACAATTAGCTCTTGTTTTAAAAACTTAATATATTTTATTGCTTTAGAAAAATTATAACTTAATATTCACATAATATTAATATATGTTTCTATTATATCTCGTGTATAAATTGTTTATCATCACTTAATATTATCTTAACTAATAATAGCTAAGTCATTTCTGCTTAGCTCCAGGGCTTTCGCCGCTCTCTCTTTGGGGAAAAGAGATAAGGGATGTAATTTCATCCTTGGAACAGACTATATCATTCAGTGAATTATATTCACCTAGTAGGGTCGTCCTATATAATCACTTATATAAAACCATTTTTATATAAAAAATTCATTATATAAAAAATCTAGTCGTTGAGGCGGATCTTATCGTGCCTGCTGATTGCCTATTGTATCATTTACTTAATTTTCAAACCTTCACGTATATCTTACTTTGATTCCGTTGTGGTTTAAGTAACTTTAAGGTTTCCAGCATATAACCTACTTTTCAAGGCCCAGTTAATAGTTTAGGCCTGCTATACCTATTTGTTCCTTTTCGAATTGGGATAAATATAATGGCTCTTCACCATCGGTTGTATCTTTTGCGTTCTGAACTGCAATTAAATCAGTAATAGGAATTGGAGAAATACAAACTCCAGCTGGATGTTGAGATATATGCCGAGGCAGTCCTTCGAGTTTTTTAGCATGTTTAAAAATTTCTGGATATTTATCTAGAAATATTTTTGCATCTGGAAAATCATTATATAATTCTTCTATATGTTTAATATCTTCTGGAATATTTGTTGTCAATGCATTAACTTCTTCAAACGGAACACTAAAAGTTTTTGCCAAATCTTTAATTACAGCTTTAAGCTGTAGGCGTCCAAAAGTTGCAATGTTACAACAATATTCTTTACCATATTTATTCATTAAATATGAAAACACTTTATGACCTTTTTTAATACAAAGGTCGACATCGATATCTGGAGTCAGCACCCTAGAAGGATTTAAAAACCTTTCAAATGATAAATTATATACTAATGGATCTACTTTTGTTATTTTAAGTGCATAACTTGTAAGTGCTCCTGCAGCGCTTCCGCGTGCACTTCCAGTTGGAATCTTACTCTCCCTACAAAATCGCATTATATCCCACATAATTAAAAAATAATCAGAATATCCAGCTTTTGCTATAACTCCTAATTCATAATCTAATCTATCTCTATATTCTTTAGTTGTCTTACCTCTTTCTTTTAATCCTTTCATTGATAAATAACGTAAAAATTTATCAGATATAGTTTCGTCTGTCAATCTTTTTTCAGCCCATTCATTAAATTTAACATCATCTTCTGGCGGTTTGACAACTGGTAAATAATGTTTACCTAATTCTAACTCAACATTACATTTTGCTGCTATTTCAACCGTTGTATCCATTGCTAGTTCAACTATTTTTTGATCTAAAACTTGATGTCCGTTACTATTAAATAGTTCTGTCATTTCACTACGAGTCATTACAAAATATGTATCACCAGGAAATTTCCATCTCTTAGGATCATTCATTAAGCTTCTACTTTGAATTGCAAGTAAAACTTCATGTGTTGCTGCATCTTCGCGTTTTAGATAGTGCGAATCAGCCGTTGCGACGATTGGGATTCCAGTCTTTTTATGAATTTCAATTAATCCTAAATTAACTTTAACTTGTATTGGATCCATCATGGGTTGAATTTCTAAATAAAATTCACATTTAAATAATTTATAATAATAAATTGCCCATTTTTCAGCTTCTTCAATTCTATCTTTAATAATATTTTGAGCTACTCTTCCCGCTAAACAAGCTGACATTCCAATTAATCCTTTAGTCCCAATATCTTCTAAAACTTTATCATCAATTCTTGGTCGATAATAAAATCCTTCAGTCATTCCAATTGAACAAATTTTATTTAATCTTTTATAAGCATCATGATCTTGCGCTAACAATACTAAGTGTTCTCGTTTATTTTCTGTTTCAGATTGTGCTTCAGTCTTATCTTTTATTAAATGATCTTTTGTCACATAAGCCTCAAATCCAATTATTGGCTTTTGTCCCATTTTTTTTGCATATTGATAATGATCAATTGTGCTTGCTAAACTACCGTGGTCCGTGAAGCAAGATGCTGGCTGACCTAATTGTAATGTGTAATCCACTAATTCGTTTGTCTTAGTGAGACCGTCAAGTAAGGATCCTGTGGACCCGTGAACGTGCAAATGCGTCAGTTTTTCCATCATTTTTTCCTCCTAATAATAATTTCTATAAGTTATATGATTATAATTTCACATTCTCATAGTAATATAGTAAAAAAAATGATTAATTAAATTAATCATTTTATCAAAACGTTTCTATTTAAAATCTCAATTTATTAATTGTGTTTTAATTATTTTCAATAAATTTAACTTCTATTCTATTCTTTTTTGCTAACTCTATTTCACTTTTCATACCATTGCTAATAATGTCTCCAAACACCCAGAGTTCATCACATTTTAATAACATAATATTTCCCATTTCTATGGCTACATCTCTCTCAGATTCAATTGTATCATCTAAAAATTGAGTAAAAATAACATGAGGTGCGTAGGGAATATGTCCTTGCAAAAATACAAAACGACAATGTTGAATTGCTTTTTTAACATTGTTTTCAATATCACCTTTTAAGGGTGAACAAACATAAATTAATTTTTTAACATTTTCTTGATTATCCATTATTTCTCCAATTTTTTCTCCAATTTTTTCTCAATTACTTTTAACTGTTATATTTATCATAGTATCTTGATAATGTATTTTTTAGACAACAAATATTCTTTCTATATTCTTCTTTTGTCATCATACCTTCATAATTACAACGAATATTAATATATTTATTAGAAAAAAATTTTGTTAATGAGTTCGTTTTATAAGTAATATCGTATTCTTTTGGACTTTCATTATAATCTATTGTTAAATCCATACCCAAAGTTTTATATAAAACAACAATAGATTCCATTTCGTCTACAAATTTTTGTAAATAATCTTTTCTATTATCATCATATTCCTCGTAATATTCATCTTTTAACGTTGGAACAAAATTCTCAACAGCCTCTATATTAGAATATGTTTTTATTAATACTTTTTCTTGACACCAAATTTTATCATTTACAACATCTAAATTAACATAAACAGAAAACGTATAAATTAATTTACTTTTTCTGTATTTAATTTCTACATTTTGATATTTAACATTATAGAATTTTAATATCTCTAATTTAATATCATTTAAATATTTTTTATCAAATTTTTTACAATTTAAATTAAATTCCATTATTTACTCCCTTTTTAAAATTCAATGAGGGAATCAGTCCATTCTCTCCAGTCTTCTTCAATACTGTATTTATATAATTTAACAACATCAAATTGTTTTGTAGGAGTATTAACGAATGCAATTTTGAAAAACATGTTGCTGAATTGTAAAATTGTTTTATGGACGCTGACTGTCTCGTTCTTCTCGACGATCTCCTCCAGAATTTTACCACCCTTTTCAACTATCTTCTCAATTATTTTTTCACACTTCATAGAAATTCTCCTTTTAATTTTGAATTTTGAATCAAAAATTCTATTTCTTAATTTATTATATCACTTTTTTTAAAACTTGTAAACAAAAAAATGACCCCTATTGAAGGTCATTAATTATTTTATTTGCAATTTGGTTTTCTTGATTATAACATTCACCAATTAATTTTAATCCACATTCCTTGCCGTTTGGAATAATAGTTAATTCTTTGGTTTTTTCATTGACACAATATAATTCTGTATCACTTTTTTTACCAATGAAAAATCTATTTGAATCACCATCAACTGCTAAGAAGAATTGAATCTCTTTTATAGAATCTTCTTCTGCTTTTTTAATTTTATCTCTTAAACTTTGTCTTGTATACAATGGCATTTTCATTCCTCCTATAAAATTCTCTTAACCGTGCAAGTGTTTTCATATGAATTGATATTTATAACTTTAAATTCTTGATCATGTAAAAATAAAAATTCAGTTATATATGTGTATTCATTAAAATTTTTACATTTTACAAATCCCTTATCACTAAATTCATCCATTAATGTATTACCAATTTCATCTTCTAATTCAACTTCAGCTAAAGCTGTTAATCTCATCATGCCCTTCATCATTGCATTTTGCAGATACATAATTAAGTTGTCAATGGTTCTGGGTTTCACAGTATTTTTCATTACGTATTCCATTTTGCGTAAATATCCACCAGAAGTATCACTAAAGTTGTCATAGAATACGTCGCCCTGATACTTATCGTTCAATGCCTGAATGTTATCAATTACAAATGAAATAGCTTCATCAAATCCCATATTAGCAATAGAATTAATTTTATCCATTACTATTATATTTAGTGGACTAACCATCCCTTTTTGATTGTGATACTTAGGATCTGGATAATCTCTAACAGCTTGCGATTCCGAACGTGGAGTATCTTTTCTTTTTTCATCTTGCATTTCTTGATACATGGTTGGTTCTGCGGTTTTTAAATTTTTCCTTAAATCTTTGACATTTTCTAAATCACTTCTTGAAATTCTAGCAAATAATGGCATTTCTATTCCTCCTCCAATTTAAGTTAGTTTCGATCTAATTTCTTCTATAGTAAGTTGCTCATTTGAAAGTTTATTATATAAATCTAAGTCAGATTGTAAAATATTATCAGTGACGTTCTTGGAGTAATGACCCATGTGATTGAAAAGCACACCGGCCAAATATCCCTTCTCACCCTCAGTTAAATCCGCACCTTCAGCGGTTTTTCTTAAATCTCTTACGTTTTCTAAATCACTTTTTAAAATTCTAGCAAATGATGGCATTTTTATTCCTCCAATTTTTCTTCTATATTTTTAAAATATTTCAAATATACCTCGTGAGCTACTTTTACTGAATATGGCACATGTTTAGCATTAAATTGTTTATTTTGTTTTAAATAAATTTCATCGATATCTTTTATATCGTCTCTAATACAATCTTTTAACCAATTAATAAATAAACTTAATTCATTACCAACTACACCTAACCAGAAACCTCTCCACAATGTATCTTGTTTATATTTCTTAAAATTCTTGTTAAATTCATCAGCATTAATTTCACCATAATGATCTTTAAACTCTTTATCTAAAGAACAAAATAATTCAATATAATCTCTAATTTCATCCTTAATATCTAGTTGTAATGCCATAAGATCTAATTGTTTTTGTAAAAGAACAAATTCTCCTCTTATATGTTTTTGATATACAATTCCGTATTGGGTCATTAATTGCACTTTATATAATTTCTGTTCCATTATTCTTCCTCTCAATTAAGCAAATTGGAACTTCTATGATCTTAAATTGACTATTTTCTATTACTGATATCTTAATAAAATGATCCTCGTCTGACATTCCAACTATAATTGCGTCCCCATTTTCGTATCTAATCAGATCACCAAAATTAAATCTTGATTCACTATTCTCAAATAAAATATTGACATTTTGTAATTTTAATTGCTGACCTATTTTATTTAATTGTTCGTCAATTAAATTTCGATATTTTGGCTTAATTACGTTATCTTTATAAAATTGCAACGCCTCAACGATATTTAAAATATCTTGAGTATTTTGTTCTAAAAATATTCTTTCACTCATATTAAATTCCTTTGCTAATTCTTACTAATTTAATTACTGATTTTCATTATAACACATAAAAAATTAATTGTAAACTTATTTTTGCTTACTACAGGGAACTCCACGACCTTCTGCACCAGGCTGACTCATTTTCTCAATATAATTAATTCCAAGTTGACATCTATCTTTACATACCTCACAAGTTGCAGATGCCACTATTTTAATTTTAACAGGTTCGACTTTTAGTGAAATAACTTTACCTCCACCCTTAAATTGATTTTTTGCCATTTTCATTACCTCCATAAAAAATTTTTGCTCTTATATATTTAAATAAAACATAAGAGCAAAAAAATTATAAATTTTCTGTATTATCTTTTAAGCGTTTTCCAATCTTTTGTTAACTCTTTGAATTCATTAACTATTAGCGGTTTTAAATAATCTATATCTTCTTGTGAACGTTTGGCTTTTCTGATATTATAAATTGCTACTACTGCCGCTAAAGATCTCCAATAAGGAGTTTGAATTTCATTTAACATTTTTTCAACTTGTTTTAAATCAACTATATCTGCTATTCTCCGTGTTAAAATTTCAACATTAAATATTTTCTTTAACTCTAAATCTACTATATCAGATGGTATTAAATTAGATATTAAGTTTTCTGTATAAAAATTATATGGATTATCTATCAATTGTTGAGCTAATTCAAAGTGTTGTTCATATATATGAAATGAATCTGCTATGTGAGTATGTTTTCCCATTTCTATTCCTAATTTTGATGCCATTATTGCTTGAATATGAACAAAATTGTAATGATCATATGGGCAAAGTCCCAAAATTGCGTCATTTGATCTCATAAATATAGTCATATTTAATTTCCCGTCACGGATCATAAATCTCATAAGATTCGTGCAAGGTTTATCTTTTGTTTCTTGATAATCTAGAGCTGGGTTAAATAATACCATTGTAGCTTGTCTAGTATCTGGATCTTTTTTAAGTTGTTGAAAAGCCATTTCAAATTGATTAACTAAAACTGGAACATAATTTTCATTTCCATTTTCATCTTTATTTAAAATACAACTTTGATAATTATAAATTCTATTGCCGTATGCACCATTTAAAGTAAATCCATCATCTGTAAAATTATTCCATTGACTATTATAATGAGCTATTTCTTCCACGCTATTAGAACCACGCAACATCCATAACAGTTCTGCCACCATAAATCCATAATTAGCTTTTCGTAGTGGATTATGATAAATACCTTTTCGAGGATTTTTAATAGTAATTCCAACTGGACTCAATTCTTTAGTGAGTTGTCCACGTGGTGAAACCTCTTCTCCCTCTTCTAATAATGTTTTTAAAAGCTCTGGATAACCCTCTTCTAAACTTTCAAATTCAAAACTTCTCATAATTAACCTCCATTAATTTCATATAATTTATATTAAAAAAATAAATTAAAAAATTAAACAAAAAGAGAGAATTAATCTCTCTTTTATTTTAAATAATTTAAATATCTATCGTAATTTTTCTCGCCGTTGCATTCCAGCCAACTGTTCCACCACAGGCTTCAAATGGAGCTCTAATTGGAACCATAGCTCTACCATTTAATATTTGTGCTGGAACATCTAATACTATATTACCATCATTTATTTTCATGTTCATATTATCTAATGTTAGTTCAATCCTACTTGGAAATGGATTTAAGCTGCAAAATCCTGCTCCACTATCTTTATCTATTCCAGGTATTCCTACATCAACTGTATTTAATTTTAACATCTCATAAATTACATTTTCTGGCATATATTTACCAAATATTTTTTTATATTTACTAATAATTAATGCAGCTATTCCAGATGTCATTGGAGTTGCCATTGATGTTCCTGACATAATTGCATACTCATTATTAGGAGCACATGATAATATATTAACTCCAATTTGACATAAATCAACTTCGCTTGATCTAGTGCTAAAAATTGCTACTTTTTTATTAATATCAACTGCACCAACAGTAACTACTTCTTGAAAAAATGCTGGATATGATACTTCTTCAATTCCACTATTTCCAGAAGCAACTATCACTATTATACCCATATTTACTAACTCTATTATCAAATTATGATACTCGTTAAACACTACAGGTTCTTGTTTTGCGAAAATTCCTGGACAACCTAAAGACATATTTACTATGTCAACTCTTTCTCCATTCACTCCGCGCCAATCTCTAACAAACTTCAATCCTCTTACTACATCAGCGCAATCTGATCCACCGGGACATAATACCTTTACTGGTAAAATTTTAGCCTTTGGTGCTATTCCAACCGTTTTACCTACAATCGTGCCACTAACATGGGTTCCATGATACCCAGTTGTAAAATCATCAGTTGTGTTATTTACATCCACATAGAGATGATGGGTATTTCTACCTGGTAATATTCTATTTTCAAATTCAATATGTGGGACAATCCCCGTATCTAATACTGCTATAATAACATTTTCTCCAAAGTATCCATTCTTATAATATAAATTTCTGCCAGTAAAATTTAATGCACTTAAATCTTGATTTACTAATGATGTAATTCCCATAACTTCCGTTTTCGCATCTGCTATTGTAAACATAAAAAACACCTCACTGCATTTATTATTTAAATACAATAAGATGTTAATTTTATTACAAAAAATCTTATAAAGTTGTTTACAATAATTAATAACCATTCTCTCCAGTTAGTATTTCTTGATTTTTAATCCAATCATTAACGTCAATTACTCTATAATTATTATAATCGTCTCGTATGATTACTTCTTTAATCCCAGAATTAATTATCATCTTCTTGCACATATTACAAGGTTGAATGTTATTAACATAATCTTCTACTTGTTTTCCAACAATATATAAAGTCGATCCCAACATTTCATCATAACTTGCAGATAACATAGCATTAGCTTCCCCATGAACTGAATAACACAATTCATATTTGGTTCCACGTGGTATATTTAACTTTTCTCTAATACATTCTCCTTTTTCATCACAACTGATACAAGATCTTAATTCATATTTTTATAACTTCTACAATAATTCCACTTAATATTTCACTAACTAAATCATTATTAATATCATCATAAGTTTCACAATAAACTAATCTTTTTATTCCAGCACTAATAATTGCTTTTGCACAATATAAACAAGGTTGAGTTGTACAATATAAAGTTGAACCATCTATATTAACTCCATTTCTTACAGCTTGAGCTATTGCATTCATTTCACTATGACAACCTCTACATAATTCTGCTTTTTCTCCAGATTTAATTTTTAACTTATTACGTATACAAGTTTCAACTGTGCAATGTTTCATATTAGTTACAGCGCCATTATACCCTGCCGCTAAAAGATATTTATTTTTAGTTATTACACATCC
>Ga0209777_10009270_pt1 | contig 10622 bp, 9 predicted proteins | sample FrelakmetHBP12HB_FD_187147 | JGI IMG/M metagenome (GOLD analysis project Ga0209777, IMG submission 187147) | Freshwater lake sediment microbial communities from the University of Notre Dame, USA, for methane emissions studies -HBP12 HB (SPAdes)... | ecosystem: Environmental > Aquatic >... | reverse complement strand
TTGTTGAACGTCGGGTACAGAATCCATGTTCATGCCCATACGTTGCATCAAACGTTTTTGCTCTCGAGGATTCATGCGTTTATGCATAAACTTCACTTCCACCAAGTATTCTGCAGATGAACTTGATATACTTAACTTTCCTTGCAGCCATGCCGTACTTTAACTGCTACGCCCGTTTTAAAAGCAGCCATCTCAACGCTTGAAAGCAAAGCCCGCCCAACCGCCAAAACATTCCCTGCCTCATCCTTAACGATAACTTCATCTTTAGCGCGAATCTCATCATCAACCTTGACTACGTGAACAGCAAAAACATCGCCACCATCGGCAATGAACTTTGAAACGTCGTTTTGCACTGTAACAAAACATTTGGCGAAAGGTAAATTTTCAGCCGTAAACTTGGCTGCTTTAATGCTTAAAGAAAGCAAGCTGTCGGTTGGGCGGAGGGTAGCTAATCTTTCGCCGTTTAGGTTAATGAAGCGTATTCTGCCTGTTCTCGGAGAAAGCTGTATTTCAATATTATCTGGAAAAAGCTTTGCGCCTACGCCTTTTCCAAACTGGTAGTCAGCAATAGTTCTAACTTTGCCAAGCTCGTTCTCCATATTTTCACCATCGATTGGCTTTTTGTTTTCGACAAGTATAAACATAACAAGATAATAAAGACAGTGAAAGGTGAAAGTTTACATTGAGATGTGAGGTTTGCGGACATAAAATTCACGATGACCCAATAACGGCAGTGATTGAAGGAGCCAAACTAACGGTATGCGTTGAATGTTCGAAACACGGTAAAATAATCCATCAAGAAGAAGTAGCCCTTCCCCAAAAAAACCTCAAAAAACCGCAAGCTCCTGTTTCAATGGTTCAAAGAAAACCAATTGTTGCTAAAGTGGAAATCACTCAAGAACCTGCCGAAGACTATTCAACTAAAATAAGAGCGGCGCGGGAAAAATTAGGTCTTAGCCACGAGGAACTGGGCAAAAAAATTAACGAGAAAACCTCAGTTTTAAGAAACCTTGAAACCGGCAAAATGGCGCCAAACAACCAGTTAGCCTCAAAGCTTGAGCACATGTTAAAAATTAAGCTGCTTGTTCCAATCTCTGAAGAAAAAGTTCCCCCTCCCACCTCAAAATCCGCCAACCAAGAATTAACCTTGGGAGACCTCATCGAGATAGACAGTAAAGACGAGGAGGCGGCTGCAAAACGAAAGCCGTCATAGTTCAGCGTAGACTGAACCGCGAAGAATCAAGTTTAGAAGAGCTTAAAAGATTAGCAGAAGCAGCCGGATACACTGTTGTAGCTACATTAGAGCAAACCCGACCGCCTGATTCACGATATCAAATAGGCGCTGGAAAAGTAGAAGAACTCGCCCAGATGGTTGAAGAAAATGGCGCTGGAAAAGTAATTTTTGACAACCAACTAAAAACTCGTCAAGCATACAATCTCGCAAAAGCAACCCACGTAGAAGTCATCGACCGATTCCAGCTCATACTTGAAATCTTCAATAGAAGAGCAACAACAACCGAAGCCCAACTTCAGATTCAACTGGCAACTGTGCGAAACGAACTCAAGCACGCCAAGGAAAAAGTAAGATTAGCCAAAGGAAGCGAGCAGCCTGGCTTTATGGGTCTTGGAGCCTACGAAGCAGACGTTTACAGAGACGCCATAAAAAGGCAAGTCCAAACAATCCTAAAAAAGCTCACAAAAATCAGAGAAAAAAGGGTGCTTCATCGAGAGAGGAGAACGGAGCTTGGCTTCTTGACTATTTCGCTTGCTGGATATACGAAGTCTGGGAAAAGCTCCTTGTTTAATGCTTTAACAGAAGAAACCGTTCAAGTTGACAAAGCATTATTCACTACTCTTTCAACCACTACGCGGATGATAGAGTTTTCGAACCGTAGGTTTCTTTTAACGGACACTGTTGGCTTCATTGACCGTTTACCTTTATCTTTGATTGAAGCATTTCATTCCACTTTGGAAGAAACCATTTTTTCAGACCTAATAATACTGATGTTAGACTTAAGCGAGCCAATGGAAAAAATTGAGAAGAAACTCGATGTTTGTAATGAAACAATCGACCGTCTTGGAGCATCAGGGATACCGACTATAACCGCTCTAAACAAGATTGACTTAATTAACGAAGCTGAAATAAATCAGAAACTCGAAGCCCTCAAAGATAAAATTAAGACTCCGATTCTCTTGTCAGCAAAGTGCAGAACAAACCTTGATCTGCTGAGAGAGGAAATACTGAGAATTCTTGAAAAATATGTTCAAGCGCAGTTTTCAGTTCCGCTAACCAACAGCGCCATGCCGTTTATTTCCTGGCTTCACGGAAAAGCAGAAGTCAAAAAAGAAGATTTCACCAATGATTCAATTCAAGTGGTCTTTGAGGCTACGCCAGAGTTAAGTGAGCAAGTGAGAAGAAAAGTGGAAGAATTAAATGGAAAATTCACAAGCAACCAAAAAACCAAATGACCCGCCCAAGATTGTCGTCTTAAGATGGGGGCACAGACCACAGCGGGACGTCCGGTTAACAACTCATGTCGCTTTAACTGCACGGGCACTTTGCGCTTCAGGCTTCATACTTTCAGACGTAGAAGACTCCAATATAGAGCAAACAGTGAGAAAGATAACCATGCGTTGGGGTGGAACCTTCCAGTTTGAAATGGGAACTTCATGGAAAAAAGCTGTTCGCGACTGGAAGGCTAATGGAGGCGTTGTTGTCCATTTAACCGCTTACGGGGAAAACATCCAAACAAGCGACGCCCTAAACAGAATTAAAAATTTAAACAAGGATGTTTTAGTTCTTGTTGGAAGCCAGAAAGTTCCAGGAGAATTCTACTCAAGCGACGTTTCAGATTTCAACGTCTCCATTGGGAACCAGCCGCACTCAGAATGCGCTGCGCTTGCAGTTTTTCTGGACCGTTTTTTCGCGGGCGAAGAGTTGGCTAAGGATTTCGGCGGGGCGAAAATGAAGATTGTGCCGACTGCGAGGGGAAAGAAAATAAAAAACGACACGGATCCCTAATTTGGTTTTTTTTAATTTTCGAGTGATATTCCAATGTTTTTGGGCGAATGGAGACTGGGCAACCCAGTCTGCCTTGCAGTCCCAAAACACAGCGGCGTTATACCCAGTTTAGCTGCGCCCATAAAGAATTACCGCAAACAATAACCAAAGATGACAAAGCCTATCATAGCCAAGGGTACAAGACGAAAAACGTCGAAAAACTATAAATGACAAAATTAAGACTAAATCAACAACTATGCAGGCGGGATAGGTTTGAGCCCTCGTTTGAACCCTCGGGTCGCGAATGAAATTCATAAAGCTGCTTAAGCGATTTTCAGGTTCATGTTGGGACCGAGCTTACCCCCGAAATGCTGTGAGTTCATATGCCAAAACTAGCTTAGAAGGCTATTTTGGTTAGTTGAGAATAGAGTATTGAAGAAAACGCACTTTCCGGACACGGAGGAGCGGGTCCGCTGGGACTCGCTTAATTATTTAAGCGAATCCTTTTCCTAACTACAAACGAATAGTGGGCCGCTGGGATTTGAACCATGGACAAGTGGAGATATCTCCCGAAGACCCAAATTTTAGTTGGCTTTATGCTATAATTGATATATCAAATAAGAAATAGACAATCTAATACTTAAATATAGTAGATGGCAAAAAAAATCTTGGTTTAGGCTTGTAGACTTGGGCTCTATAGACTCCGGTTCAAATCCGGGCAGCCCCATTAAAGGCTCTGAACCGCGCGCGCAAAGGTTCGAGGTTATCCATTAGTATGTCCTAAAAGAGTATCTTGATTTTCTCATGAAACAGGGTTTAGTGGAAGAACGCACAATAAGGAAACAACGTACAGTCTACGCTGTTACACAAAGGGGAATAACAGTTCTGAAATACTTTAAAGAACTAAAACAGGCGTTACCCATAGCGGAGGAAGCACGAAACCAAACAGCAACCCCTACTAAAACCCGCAAGTTTCCTATTTCTTAACTCACGTATTTCCATCAGAAAATCTTTCAAGAGTCTACCCTCCATCTTCCAGTTTATCGATTCTCTATGTCAGTATAGTAAGCGTAGACATTCTTGTCACTAAACGTCCGTTAGAATTGTTAAGTGAAAGTTTTTAAGTGCTGGCACCCAGCGCTATAGACAGGGTTGACGAGCTACTTTGACTGAGAAACGAAAATTCTTTAAACAAGAGGCACCAGTCAAACTCAGAGTGGTGTTAAGATGGAAAAAACCGATAAACTTCTAACTAGAGGCACACTAGTTTCCATGCAAGTCGTAGATGCAAAAGGACGATTGGTTGGAAAAGTGAAAGACATCGCTTTCGCGGTGGGAAAAACAGGCATTGCCTTGTCAGTGCAAAATAAATCTGGTGAAACCCAACAGATCCTTTGGGAAGATGTTCAAGCAGCATCAGACGTAATACTTCTAAAAGCAGTTCCATCGCGTCAGCTCAGTGAAGAAGAAAAGGTTTTTGGTTCTTTTGAACAGCTACGACAAGAACCCACTCAAACTGTAATTCAGAAAAAGCCAACTCAACCACTATGCCCAACATGCAATCAACCTCTCACATGGATCCCACAATACAAAAGATGGTACTGCTACAACGACAAAAAATACGTTTAAGACAGCATAAACTATCTTCAAACATTTTTAATTTTTTGATTGAAAGAATGGGCTGCTTCCTTAAACTTTGAGCTGAACTGTTTATTTTGTACACACCTCTCATTTCCAGATACTAACTCGGTGTTATCAGAAGAAAATAAGTGAAATGTTAAGAACCATTTTAGAATGACTAGACTATTTCAAGACAAACATCAAACTGAATTTAAAACATGAAGAAACTTATTTCAAAAAGAATATTCTGAGATGGGTAATAGAAAAGAAAAAAAGTTCAATATCCAATCAATGATTCAGGATTTAATTTCATTTTGGACAAGGTAACTCTACCTTAGAAAGAAACGGTTTTAATGAAGAAAAAATCGCTATGAATCCATCTTTGATTGGCTATCAAAACTTAACCAAGTTAAAGGATTATCGAATCTTCTCGAATGTGAGGTAGGTGGAATCTAAGCTAGTTCAGCGTTTCTTTTTACGTGAATATTTAGAACCCGTTTAGTTATGCGGTGCTTTTAGCGCGCGCTTTTGCACATACTTGATTCTTACAAACATTTATTAGCAAACTGGGAACTAAAGGAAATTGACCTCTAAATGGCTGGATTAACTGAAAAAGTGGTTAGTTTTCCAACCGACTTCCCACAGATGACTAGCGGAGCGCTACTTGACGATAAGACGCTAATAACTGGTCATCAGAATGGTTTTGTTGTCATGTGGGACCTCGCTACCAGAAGGTATTCAATTATTTTTCAGGATAATTCGCCTGTAACTACTATCACTTGTTTAGATAAAAGAATTGCAGTTGGCTACTATTCTGGGGGATTATATCTTCTTGAAGCCACGGACAATGGAGTTACAACTAAAAAATTAAGGGAGCCAAAATATACTACTAATTCAAGAATTTGGAGATTAGTCTGGGTTGATAGCAAGAATCTCTAACTGACATCTACGTATGGTGAACTTACTCCTTTCAAAGAAATTGACGGTTCATGGACAGAAGATTACTTTGCACTTAAAGGACATACTAACAGCATTTTTGGAATTGCCAGCATTAATGGAAAGTATATCGCATCAGGGGATTACACAGGCGTTGTTTTACTTTGGAAATTTGAGGGTGGACAGTATAATATTCTTCAAAAGCTAGGAATCTTAGGTACAATTCAAGATATCTTTTGGCAAAATGAAGAACGTTTCTCAATAATCAAAAAATCTGGTCGAATGTATGTAGTGGAACAAGAAAGCAAGGAATTGGAAAAATGGCAAACCGTTCTCGAAGTCAACGTGGCAGAGGACCGTGGTGTAAGCGTCGAAATAGCGGGTGACGGTAAACTAGTTTATGCAGGAACTTTAAGTCGATTAATTAAATTCGATTTGGATTCTTACCAATCAGAAATTTTGCCAATGAATGGTATAAAAAATATTTTTCCAGCGGGAAAAAACACGCTCGTTCTAGATATTGACGGTTTACATGTTCTTGAAAATAGTCCTGTTGAAATTGGAGCTAACGTCATTAGCTACAAATTCGTCAAGATTAGTCTTCTAGGGTACACAGGTACAGGAAAAACAACTTTCTGTAGCAACTTGGTTAATGGAAGCATTGATAACATTTATTCAACTTTCGGCAAAAGAATTTTCACTTGGAAAGTTGGAGAAAATGGAATCGAAGAAAAAATATTCTTCCATGACCATGGAGGTCAAGAAACTACTTTAGAAACCTTTATTCCGCAAGTTATGGATTCAGACATTATCTTAATTTTTTACAGAAAGACAGATAATGCGACTTTTGTCAAAGCAGTGGAAATACTAAAACAAATCAGGAAAAAAACTGGCGACTCCATTCCTGTCTATTTCATTGAGACATTTATAGACCATGAACTAGATGACATTCCCCAAGGCAGTCGCGAGGAATTATTGGACAAGGATGCGATTAGCGGTATAATAAGAGTATCGCCTAAAGCAAACACTGGTTTTGAAGATTTTGAAAATACAGTTCTTAAGACAATTAATTGGGACAAAGCAAGAAAGATGGTTCAATCTCCATACATTCAAGGAATTTCAATTGCCCTTACCCTATTGCATGACAAAAAATACGAAGTTGTGCTTTTTGACGTCTTTAGGCAAATCTATCAAGACCAGGTTATCGGTAGTAAGGTATCTGAAAGGCATCTTAAGTTCCTGCTTGAAGATTACAGTAATCAGGGAATAATTGAATACTATCCACAAATTAGCGAGCTAATAATTCTTGATGATAAGCAATTCAATAAGATGCAAACGGATGTCCCAAAATTTGCCGCTGAGAAAGGCGGAAAGGTAACAACTGCAGAATTGCTTTTTAATTTCAAAAATGAGGAATATTTACGTATCTTAGATGAAATGTATTGCCAGTCTGGAGTTACCGTAAGAAATGGGGATATCAGAATTTTTCCCCGTCTACTTGGAGACTCAATATCTTTAAAAAAGAATTATGAGGATGCGCTTGCCAAACAAGATGAACAGTCATTATACGTCAACTTCCAAGATATTGAAATAAGCCGATTGCTTGAACAGTTATCAGAACTTAACCTTCAATGCATCAGTGTCGCAAAAAGAGAAGGATTGTTTGCTTGGGGAGATAATGCATACATTTACTACTTTTTCCAAGAAGACCGCAAAAGCATTTTCAAAAAATATATCAAATTTACATACAGCATTGGCGGAAATAAAGCTAAGGCTGTAGAGCGGTTAAAAAAAGAGTTTGCTACAAGCGTCGAACGGGCATACGGTCCCACAGTTGACCCTTTAGAGGGGGCAGAAGACGTTAAAAAAAAAGTTGACAAAGAGTACGAATTTGATGTAGCTTTATCCTTTGCAGGGGAACAAAGGGAATATGTGGAAGAACTAGCTAATATTTTGAAAGATAAAGGTATAGAAGTTTTCTATGACAAATTTAACCAATCACAATTATGGGGTAAAAACTTAGTAGAATACTTTAAAGAGGTGTATTATAGCAGGTCTAAATTCTGTATTATGTTTATATCATCTGCCTATTTGCTAAAGATGTGGCCTGCACACGAAAGGCGAAATGCGACTGCGCGTGACTTAGAAGAATTCGGTGAATACATTCTTCCCGTAATCTTTGAAGATAATTTAAACGTACCCGGTTTGGATAAATACAGGGGTTACCTTGATGCGCGAAAATACTATCCACCGCAAGTAGCTGACATATTCATAGAAAAACTCGAGTCTGAAGAGAAAAAAACTAAATCTTCAAATTAGTAGTCGAGCGCGCTGTACTCTGGAAACTTTGCTAACTACTAATCTTTTCTCCTTTTCTTGTTTGGTCTAATTCTCTAAGGTCATCAGCGCTGAGAATACCCCTTTTAAAAAGTTCTTTTATTATAACGTCAATATAACACGATTTTTTTCGATAAGAAAGTTAGGCGCGCGCTTTTATCTACTTCATCAAGATTTAAATCAACTTTCTTGTTATCCACTTTTCTCACTTCAGTTCAATTTCTACAATAGCGCGCTAATACCGTTTGCGCGCGCTTGATTTCAAGAATTCATTCAACTCTTGCGCTCTAATAGGTAAGATATCAAAGGTGGATAATGCGGGTCATCACGAGTCATATATCTTTTTATTATTTTTACATTGTCAGGTGCAGGAGCGTAATAATTGTCTATTAGGATGAATTGCGTGTCCAGCAGGTCTCCATTCGCAAGTTCATAAAGGTAAGAATAGTAAGAATCAAACACTTTTGAGTCTACATCTTTATCGATATTTCTCGCAGGTGAATCTATAATTAAGAAAGACGGAAGTGGTAATCTGTTTCTTGCGGCTACCTTATGAATTGACAAGGCGTAGCAGACATTAAGCAATGCTGCCATACCAGTGCTGCTTATGTTAAAAAAATTCCATTTCCCTCTAGTTTTATCGTATGGTATAATTTCAGGAATCCAGGTGGTTCGGTTTATTTGAACCAAATCCTCTGTATGCATATTTGGCAAATTTATTGCCAGCAGCGTTCCATGATAACTTTCTTCTAATTCTTTTATTATTCTGTCAGCGGTGTTCCTCTTGGCAAGTTCTTCGTCTCTTTCTTTGTACAATTTCTCTTCTTTAGCCTTGAGTATAATTAATTGACTTTCCAACCTATTAACTTCCAAAGGCATCTCTAATATCCTTAGGAGATTCTGAGTTCTTTCTTCATATGTTGCAATTTGTTTTTCAATATCACGGGCTTGGGACAAATATTTTGAATCGTAATCTTTTAGTGCTTGCTCAAGCTGTAAGTCTTTTTGTTTCTTTACATTTCTTAACTCAGCTAACGATTTTTTTTGACTTTCATATTCGGTCCGATGTCTATCAATCGATTCTTCTAGTTCTTTGATGCGTTCCTTTAAATCAGATTGAACGATTTCGTTTATGAGAAGTTCGTCTTTAGTTGGTAGAGTGCTTTGCCCACATAGTGAGCAAATGTCAGGCTTGATAGGTTCATTTCTTATTTTCGAACCGCATGAAGGACAGAATTCGAACTTTGCATCTTCAAGAATTTCTCTGGCTGAATTTGAACGATTTAGTTTGGATTTCGATGCTATCAATTCAGCTCTCAAAGAATATTTTTCTTCTATACTTTCGTTTAAATCCATATGGGCTTTTTCTATTCTTGTAATTTGGTTGGTTAATTCCACAAGCTCTTTGCGAAGCTTATCGGCAAAATGAGTGTCATTGTTATACCCAGCTCTTAAGCTATCAAGCTCCATTTTAGCATTATTTGAGTTACTTTCAGTTAATTTTATTTCATTCCTTAATTCTTGGTCGGAACCATACCCAAACTTCTTTAGGAATGGGCTCACACTTTCGATATCTTGTACGGTTCTTTTTCTGGTAGTAGAAATATCGTGCAGTTTTTTCTCTAACTCATATAATTTCTCGTCAAACAAACCGACCAAATATCTCATGACAAATCTGCTTTTCAGCATTTTTTCTCTATGGACATTTTCGCCCAAGTTGTAGAAGTTAGAAATAAGTTGTTCCTGCTTTAAATAACAATACCACATAACATCTCGAAAGCTTAAACGAACGAGATTATCACCTAATGGAACTTTTAGAGGAGCTTGCCCTAGCAGATAAAATATGAGGTCGCTTGTATTGAAGACTTGTTCTCCTAGAATGGGCAATGGAGTCGCCTCAATTGGCGCTAATCTGCCTTCGACTTTTCCGTTTTCTTCCCAAGAAATTTTTATTTGATTTGTACTGTCTGCTTCTCTCTCAAATACTGCTTCACGTCCGTTTATAGACAAGAATAACCGAGCTGACAGTAGTTCTTCCTTAATTGCGGGCGGTTTGTCAAAATCACTGCCTAAGCAAAAAGAAATTAGATGAGCAATTGTAGTTTTGCCACTTGCCATTTTCCCATAAAAATAGGTTATTTGTGGGGAAAAATCAATTGATTCCCTTGACTTCTTACATTCTAACTCCAATTTTTTAATTTTAAAATTCATATTTTATAGTCTCCCCCATTTCCAAAGACAGAATTTCGGGGAAAGTTTGGTAAATAAAATTTTTCAAGTTCATAGCCCCCCAGTCAAAGTTTTTCTTAAGAATTTTTGAGCGACTTACTATGTCTTGAAATTCATTTTCTTTTGAGATGTTGTTGGCATACTGGACTCCCTTCGGTGTTAAACCGATTAATATGGTGTTAAGCTGAATTTCTACTTCTGCCAACCCTTTTCCAACAAGATAATTAATAAAGGCTCGATATCTAGGGTCCCAAGGACCATAACGATATCTTACCATACTCGATTCAATGCTTCTTCGCTCGTAATCTTTGACATAAATAGAATCTGGTGAGGTACCCACCGATTTTAGCGCTCGCTCGAAATAAACTGGGTACCTCAACAGGAAATCAAGTTTAACAACTTTCGTTAAACCTCGAATTTTTTTATCGCCTTTTCTTCCACCGAAAGCCTTCATTAATATAAGCAGTCTTGCTGCATGCAGGTTAAAGTCGCCCTCAAG
>Ga0209777_10009269_pt1 | contig 10622 bp, 13 predicted proteins | sample FrelakmetHBP12HB_FD_187147 | JGI IMG/M metagenome (GOLD analysis project Ga0209777, IMG submission 187147) | Freshwater lake sediment microbial communities from the University of Notre Dame, USA, for methane emissions studies -HBP12 HB (SPAdes)... | ecosystem: Environmental > Aquatic >... | reverse complement strand
GAGATTAAATATGTCAGAGGAATTTGTATTAAGTGATGAAGCTGTTGCAATTACCCCGACCCAACTTCAAGCACAAGAAGAGAAGATTAAGCAAACAGTTAATGAAATTGAAAAAGCTGGAAAGTTAACTGAAGAAGATAAAAAGAAACTTCAACAAAAAGCTGCTAAAGCAAAAAATGAAGATGAAGAGATTGCTGCACTAACGAATGATTTAAATGAATTTATTCAAGATAAAGTTAGTATTAGTAATGATGATGGTGGTAATATTGAAAGAATTCCAACAGGAATTGATTTATTAGATGTAATAGCTGGTGGTGGATTTGGTGTTGGAGTATTTACTCAAATTGTTGGTAATCCAGGAACTTTTAAATCTGCTCTTGTAGCCCAAGTCATTGGTCATAATCAACAAAGATTAGCTGGAAAAATGCTAGCTACATATCATGATTCTGAAACATCAATGACAAAAGAAAGATTAGCTAATCTTGGTGTTAATAAACCTGCAATTGAACCATATACTGATGTAACTGTGGAAAGTGTATTTAAGACAATTGCTGCATTATGTGCATTTAAAGAAGCAAGATCATTAGTTGATCGTTTAGCAATTGTTGGTTGGGATTCTATTGCTAATACAGGAACTGATAAAGATAGAACTACTGATGATATTAATCAAACTATTGGATTGAAAGCAAGAATGCTTTCTCAATTGTTCCCAAGATATTTGCAAAAGATGAAGCAATATAAAATTGCATTAATTGCTGTAAATCAATTAAGAGAAAAGTTGGAAATGGGAATGTTCTCTCCTCCTTCTGATTTACAACATATGGGGAATAAAGATATTCCGGGTGGACAAGCTGTAAAATTTAATTCATTCCATTTACTCTTTTTAAGAAACAAAGGTGATTTGAAGTTTGAACAATATGGGTTTAATGGAATTAGATTAGAAGCTTTCTTTGTTAAAAATAAGTTCTTTAGACCTTATGTTCCAGTAACATTGCTAGTCGATTTTAATAAAGGAATTTCAAATTTCTGGACGAATTATAATTTCTTGACGACACAAAAGAAAATACAATCTGGTGCATGGAATTTCTTATTAAGTTTACCCCAGAAGAAATTTAGAACAAAAGATGCTTTAGAAATTTATAATACAAATTCTGAAGGATTTAAAGTAGCATTTGATAAAGAATTAAAAGAAACAATTCAGCAAGTTCTTATTGATCGTACTGTACCAGATGCTACTTCTAAAGTTGCAACTGAAACAGCTGAATAAAGATAAATCTTCTAGACTATAATCACTTATCTAATTTGAACAAATAAAAAACTAGGAGATTTATATGAATACTACAAAGAGTTTAGAAGAAGTAGGACATCTTGCGAAGATTAAAAATATTACTAAACGAAAATTTTCAAATGAAAAAGATGAATATTTATTTGTTGTTGTAATTGATATAGATGGAAAAACACAAAAAAGATTAATATTTACTGAAAGAGAAATTTGTTTAGCCGAATCAAGAACTAGAAGATTAGATAAAATGAAATAAATTGTATATTGCGATCTATCTAGAACAAATAATTAAATGAGGAGACTTTACTACTATGAATAAAAATAAAAATCTATTAATAACAGAAATGTTAAGAAATTGGTATTTTATCGATTCCGTATTGTTATGTGAGCATGCTAAGAAATGTATTACTGATGATAAAGATTATCAAGAGTATATTTCTCTTAAAGCTGCATTAATGAGTGATCTTTATGAATTCTATAGTTATATTGATTATATTCCTAAAACTAATAAATTACCATCCAACAGTGTACAATTACAAGAACAAGCTGTACAGTTAGCTAGAAAATCTAAAGCTATATCAGCTAAAATGATTGAAAGTAAAGATTTTAAAAATCATTTAAAGAATGTTATTATTAATGAGTTTAAGAAAAATTCAAAGAGAAATGTTAATGCTATATCTGATACTGTTATTAATGAACGATTCTTAAAAATGACTTTAGATAATATGTTAATTGGTGTTCCAATTATTGAATGTGCTAATAAAGAAAAAATTGATGATTTTAGAGGTGGTTTATTAGAACAAGCATATTTAACTGTAAGAAGTGAATTAGTTCAAATATCTGAGAAATATAATTCGGTTTTCCAAAAAAAAACTTAATTAAAGAAGATGCTGCTTCTTTAGGTTTTATTTCTGTTGGTGGATTTCTTTTACCGGCACCAATAGCTAGAATGATTGAAACATATCAAACAAGATGTGCTACTAAATGTCAAAGATATAAACTATCTGAAAAAAAGATTTGTGAATTAAAATGTAAAATTGAAATTCAACAAAAGATTATTACTGGATTAAGACGAGCTGCAGCTGGTACGAATAACATAGATGCTAGAGAAAAATTTGCTAGAGATGTTAGAAAAGCGCAAATGAAATTAGCTGATTATCAAAGACAGCTAATTAAAATATCTGCGAGAAGACCAGAAGTTGCTGGCACCGCACCAGCTACAATTACGCCAGCTGCAGGTTAATATGCAACAGATACAAAATAAATTAGATTATTTAGAAAAAGAAAATCAAAGAACGAAAATTAACTTAGCAACGTTTAAAGCTAAGCGAAGTCCTAAAGTGATAAAAGATTTAAGTGAATCAGTTCGCAAAGTAATGAATATTGAAACGAATGATTCTAATATCGAAAAGAAAGTAAAAACAATAAATAGCATAAAGAAAAAACCAGTCGTGTGGTTATAAAAGAATGGAGAAAATAACATGATTTTTATATATCCTGCAATTGTTACAGAAAATGTGGATAGTAAGATTGTTCCAGCAGTTGCTAGAACTCTTGAACAATTTTATTTGTTACATATACAGGAATCATTTTCTTCAGGAAATTTAAGAGTTAAATCAATTTTTGATCCTTCAAGACAAGTTTATGGATCATTACTTTTAGAAAATAAGAAAGTTTTTGGAGAACTTTTATTAGAATCTGATACAATACAATTTGATAAACCAGAACAATCGAATCCAAAATCAGAAATAATAGAAAAGTTAGACAAAGATTTAAGTAACTACAATATAGAAGCCAATAAAGAAATTGATAAATATAATAAATTATCAGATAAAGGATATCAGTCTGAATCAAAAGAAGAGATGGAAAAAACATTATCAGAAAGAATAAAACAACGAGAGGATCTTTCTAAATTAATTCCTAAAATAAGTACAACAAGAGAGGAATTAAAAGCTATACTTCCTTCCGACGTAAAAACAACCGCTGCTCTTAAATTATCCGATTCATTAGTTAAAACTTTAGAGAAAATTCATTCTGAAAATAAAGATGTTGTTGAACATTTATCTCGAAAATTAGGTGATCTTAAGAAAGATGAATCTTCTAAAGAAAAGAAAGATTTTGAGCGAGAAAAATGGGAAAAAGAGCAAAAAGAAAAAAGTCTTTTACAATATGAAACTCACGGTTCATATAAAGTAGAACCAATGAAGGGTGTATCTTTTAAACCTTCTATGGCGAATATTAGTGTAAGAATACATTATGTTGGCGGACCTCATGAAGAAACTGGCAGTAAAACTTCACTTTCAGAACATCAGCAAGAAATCAGTGTTGGAGCTAAAATATTGCCATTGAAGTTAAAGAATTTTAAATCTATTGAAGATGCATTATTAGATGATTATTTTGCTACACCATTTTCATCATGGTGGAAAACTTTAAATAGAGGATTCCAAAGAGCTTCTTATAAATTTGTTGAAAAGGTATTAGCAAAATTTGGAATTCAAACTGATTTATTAGCTAAAAAAGATCCTGTAAAAGGAACAATATTACTTGCACCAAAAGGTTATGTAGAAGCATCTTCTTTTAGAAAGAAATCAAATTCTGCAGCTTTTTATAATTATGCTTCTGCTATTGTAATATTCAATAAAGATGAGTTATCAAAAGAAGAAGGATCTAATTTCTTTTTAAATCGAGAACATTTATTGAAAATGTTTAAGATGGGTTGGAATGCATTTTGTATCTTAGATCCTCTTAGAGAAGAAGCTATGTTTATTTCTTCTTTAGATGGCGGTTATTTACATGTTATTCCATATTCATATATTTTCAATAGTTTAGGAATGGATCAAATATATGCAAGTATGTCGGATCTGCAAAGAAGAACTCCTATCTTTAGAAAGAGAATTGGAAATATTGGATCTCTTATTTCTAGATTAAAAAGAGAATTTAGATTATTAACAAGTTCTAGAAATGCAATAATGTTAAATGAGAAAAAAAATGGAACAAGCAAAAGAGTTTAATTTAGAATCACTAACTAAAATTCAACAGGAATCATCAAATGAAGATAATGTTTTTCAATTATCAAATTCTGAATTCAATCTTCCATTAAGGATTCAATCTTTTTCGACTACTAAAGATTATGAATCTTTTGTTAAGAATGTTGAAAAATTAGTTAGGACTAGTGCAGAATATAGATTGTGGGTTCATTACATTACAGATAGTCTTGGACATTCTAAATGTGAATTTACTAAAGAATCAATAAATGAATGTCCGGTGGTTGTTCATCATCATCCAATTGCTTTATATTATATTGTTAAAGGAGTTTTAAATGATTTTCTGAGTAAGAATATAGAATTTTCTACTTTTGATGTTGCAGTAAAAACAATTGAATTACATTTTCAAAATAAAGTAGGATATGTTATATTATTGTCAGATCTTCATTCTAAATATCATTCAGGATTTTTAAATATTCCAATAGAAATTGTTCATGGTGATTATCGATTTTTTATGTCTCATTATACAATTGAAGAAAATGAATTTGATAGAATTACGAGTTTGTGTAATATTCATATTGAAGATGTAAAACAGTCTTGGTCAAAAGATAATTATCCAGCAATCAATGAATTAGCTGAACAAAAAGAAATAACTGGAACAGAAAAACAAAAATTGATTGCTTAGGGAGATTATTATGTCGATGCCTTATTCTGTTACTATTAAAGATGAAGCTAGAATACTTTCTACTTTATCTAGTGATTTAGATAATTTTAGAAGATTATATTCTTTAGTAGAAGATAATGATGAAGAAATTTTAGTAAAATTTATTGCCCCAAAAATAATTGCATTTGATGATTATCGATTTTATTTGCTGAAAAATTCTAATAAAAAACTTCTTCAACCCCATTTTTATTATAGACCTGATTATTTATCTTATGAAGAATATGGTACAACTAATCTATGGGCGCTTTTATTATTCATCAATGATATTTCAACAATAGAAGATTTTGATAAAGAACAAGTTTTGATTCCCACTAAAACAGCTATTTCTAGTGTTGCAAGAAATGTTGCTGCAAAAAATTTATTAACAGAAGTTGTTGCGTTAAAAGATTTACCATTAGCTCCTACTCCACCTTTATATATGAGAGTAAAGAATGTTCCGTTCTATCATGATTCAGCTGCAGAAACATCAACATTTACACCAACCGATTTATATTTTAATAGAGAAACATTTACAGTTGATGTTGTAATGTCTAGATCTAGATATGTTGAATTACAATATGAGGCAGTTGCAAATTCAGTTGTTCTAAATGTTAAAGACCAAGCGAACTATATATATGGAAAACATTATGCTTTGATTAGAGGAAATTTAGGATTAAATAAAGTAACATGGGATCCGAGATTAATAACAAATGGAATTGGGTTAGTTTCTGCAATGATTGAAGGTGTTACATTTGAAGTAAGTTATGCTCGAAAAGTAATTACAACATGATAACTCCATTTGATACACATTTTATACTTGAAACTTTTTTAATAACTCCTGAAGTTTTAAGTAATGGTTATGTTGTATTATCTAGAATTCCTATTTTAAATACTGTTGATTTTATTCTTGGAGAAGGTTTAGATATTTTATCAACAGAATTTAAAGTTGAGAAAGTTACTAGTTCTAATTGGTATTTATATCCAGTTGCTGAAATTGATCAATATGTTTTAAGTTGGATAAGTGCTAATAGTTCTAGCTCTAGTTCCAGTTCTAATTTAGATTCAGAAGAATTAAAAGATCTATTAGAAAATGGATCTTATAGTATGTTTCAGATTAGATATTTATCAGATAATTGAACAAAAATAAAAAGGGAATTGTTTTTATGATTAAAGAAAAATTATCTTTACTGAATGATCGTCCCAATTTCTTTGATGTTCCACAGGCTACAATAGATCCCTTTCGAATTGAAGATGAAGATGAAGAAGTTTTTAAAACAACAGTTAAAATTTTCTTATCAAAATCAAAGAATCATTTTACTAGCAAGTATGTTCAATTTCATGTAAATAATAATTTTAAGTATATTGATATTATTCGTTATCCAAAATATCCTCTACCTGCAGTTTATAATAAATCAACGAAAAGAGGAATTATTAATATCGCAGCTATTGGAAGAAAATCTGTTTCTAATATAGCTATGCGAGACATGTATAGTATGGTAGTTTATAGTCATGTTTGTTCTGTTTTATCAAGCGGAACATCTATTTCTCCAAGTAATTCTGATCCTATCATTGAATATATGATTCAATTACTTTTGAAAATATTTGCAAAAAAATATGGATTAACTGGTTCATATATTGATTATATTCCTCAATTTCGTTTTTTAGTTTCACTATACTTGTATTCATCATTTTTTGAAATTAATTATAACGAATCAATTAAATTAGCATCTCATTTTGCAAAGATTGATCCTAAGAGATTAAAGTTAGATTTTAGTAAATATGATTTTACTAAAATTGATAATTTATTTATAGCATTATCAGATTCTCAAATAATGCCTGGAATGAATAATTACATTTTTCTAGAGACAATGATAAAGCATTTTGGAACAATGAATTTAGCTATTTTTGAAGATCTTATGAGATTCTCAAGTACAATGGTAGCTTCTTCCATTAACGGAAATAATTATTTTCCACCAATTTTACAGATGTATAATCAAAAGTTATATTTGAAAACGAATTCTATTATAGAGGCAACAATAGATAAAGCTATGTAAGGAAGTTATGTCTTTAATCAACAGAGATAATATAGAAAAAACTAATTTTAGTCACAGAGGTGTGCCTTTTAAATGGAATGATTTTCATCGCGCATTAGTTATAGATGCTCATGATCCAAGAAAGCTTGGACGAGTTAAAGTTCGTATTCCTGATTTGATGCCTGAAGATGGATCAGATTATTGTGGTGATTGGTGTAAAAATGGTTTGTGGGCACATCCCGCTAATAATTATTTAGGTGGTCGAAACACTCAAGATATGGTTGGACCTCGTTGTGAATTTAAAGAAGGTTGTTATCAGGGTGCATGTTTAATTCCTCCTCCTGGTTCTTGGGTTTTTATATTTTTTGAAAATGGAGAACCTAATCATCCTTATTATTTTGGTAGTTTAGAAGCTGGTCAAACGATGGTTTTACCAGAAAATCAAATGGGTGCTAATTGGGAAAAGAAATGGACAATAATTAAAACTAATCAAGGAAGATGTATTGTTATTTCAGATGATGATGAAGATGCTCGAATTGAATTAACTGGTAAAAAGAGAATGTTAAAAGATCCTCCTAATGGAGATACTGATTCTGTTTTACCAATTGATCAAAATCAAACAGTGATTCGATTATGGGAAAAACCTGGAGATGAACGATTAGAATTACATGATTGGCACGGAAATTATATAACGATGCATATAGAAGATGATTCTCCAGATCAACTTCATATTTATTTTTTAAGTGATATTCATATAGAGAGCAAGGGATCTATTTTTATTAAAGCTGCTCAAAAAGTGCAAATAGATGTTGGAACTGATTATGCTTGTACTGCAGGAGGAATGATTGATACAAAGTGCACAACTAAACATACAGAATCAGCTACTGATTTTGAAAGATCATCTGTAAGAGATTCTAGAACAGCATTAGGAGAAATGCGAGATACTACTGTTGGAAGAATGACTCACACTGGTGGTTGCCAAATGAAATGTGGTTCTGCTGGTGAAATGAAAATGTGCAGTAAATCTAATGAAATTTCTGGAACGGAAGCATTAGTAATGAGTGGCGGTGGTACTGTTCAAATGCAATCTCAAGGACCTATTGATGTTTCTGGTACTGCAACTGTTATTCAAGAAGGTGCTGTTGCAGCAACTATGACATTTCCATGGATGTTATCTCTATTAGCTCTTTCAGCGTCTGCAGCTAAACCAACACCCGGAGATGATCCTCCACCCGCGGTTCCTCCAGCACCAGATCCAATGATTCCTGAAGGAGATTTAAAACCACCAGAACCAAAAATTGTTCCTCCTGTTATTGGAGATCCTTATGAAATTACTTTTGGTGCTGTTCCATATATTACTGGACCACCAGAAGAAACTGTTCCATTACCTCCTGTTGTTAATCCACCGCCGTCGACACCAGCTGCACCAAAACCAAAACCAGTTACTAGAATAGTTGGTTCTGGTCATATGTTTGCTTTACATTTAAAAGATACTTATAGAGAAAAAATTATTCCATTAACAGATAAATCTTATGGATCATATACAGGATTTTATCTATTTAGAGATATCTTACCTTCACAGATTGATGAACAATTCTTTGATCCAGATGTTGTTGCAGTCTATGACAATTATAGAAATCCAACTGATTGGTTAATAGATGAAGAGTCAAAATGGTGGAAAAATTTAGATACATTTGGTAGACAAGCAGCACAATATGGTATTACTATTGTACCAACATTATTTGATTTTTGTTGCAGTCCGTATGATCCATTTGTTACAAATTTTAGTGATCCATATACATCTATTGGTTGGGATGATAGTATTCAAGGAGAGTATGTTAAAAAGGTTATTTCTCATATAAGAATGTCAGGATCAAAATATCTTATTAATCTTGGGACTAAATATTATAATAATGATCCATTACCAGCTACTGGATGGTTCCGAAAATTAATTATCTTTTTATTAGAAGAGTGTAATGTACCTTCTGATAAACTAGCTTTAACTATCGGACCAGATGTTAATTTATATGAAAAGAACCCATATTGTAGATATGCGATGTGGACTGGTTCAACAGCACCTCAAGATGAAGCAATTAATAATGAAGAATATGTAGATGGAAATTGGGGTGGAACTGGAAGAGTTGCAGTTTATAATGACAAAAATGAATTAATAGATGGTTATGTTAAATATATCATGGATGCATCTTCTCAAGGAATTTGTTGTATGAACACTTGGAAAATGTCTGAGTTTATAAGTCAACTTCCAGATGGAATGACAATAGATCATCCAAATGCAATGAATTATATTTTTGCTCCAAGACAACGAGAAGCAATGAGATCTATTTTAAAACCCACTAAAGTTGTAAATGATGGATTTATTGATTTTACATAATAGAGGAAAAAATGATTCCGAAAACAAGTTATTTATTAAATGCAATTAAAGAAGTATATATTCATCAATCTGATCCATCTAAAATGAATTCAGATCCTATAGAAGGATTAAAAGAAAGAGAAAATTTTTTAAAGAAATTAACTCATGAAATGTTAGATGCTACATTAGAAGACTATGAGGGATTAGAAGCATCTGCAGCTAAAGTTGGATCAAATTTAATTCCGTTTGTTTTAGGATTAAAACAACCAGAATATATGATACCACCAACTATAGATTTTTCAGATATACAAACATATGATGGATCATCTTCATCTTCATCTGCGGTTGAAGCTATTAATATTTATGTTGGAAAAACATATTTCTTAGAGACAACTATTCATGGTGGTAATGTTAGTATATATAGTTATTCTGATTATCAATGGATTGTATCTGCAAAACCAACTGGTGGAAATGTTACTATACAAGAACTGTTTAATCAAAAGAATGATACAGAAGAACGAATTGGAACTCTTTTAGATTTTATATTACCTGGATCTTATTCATTACAAATTAAATTAGAATATACATTAGTTCCATCAATTACAATTTTGAAAAATTTAACTGTATTAGTAGAGGAAGCTCCATGATAACAGCAGCTGAAGCAGAAACTATGTTTACACAAGTTCTAGCTGAGAAAATAAGATCATCCGGAATAGTTCATCCAAAAATGGAAGAAATTTTAACTATTTTACTAACCAGCAATACATTAGGATCAGAAGTTCAAGATACTATTTTAGAGATTGCTCAAGAAGAAATAACATTAAAATGGACGGCTCCTTAATAAAAAGAGATCAATATGGCCATAGACTATAATATTACTCCAGCTCAAGGTGAAATAATTTTCGAGCAAACAGTTGCAGATTCTTTACCGATTGAACCAGTTTTAACACAAATTAAAAATGTAACAATTCAATTATTACAAAATGATTTGAAATCATATATTATACAATATACCGATGAAGCTGCAGCAGCAGCGGGTTGGGTTCCAAAAGTTTAAGGAGAAAAGATGTCATCAGTTGGAACATTAGACGATTTTCGAATTAATTTATTAGCTCCTGCTATTCCAAAATCTTTACCAAAAGAAGCTATTAAAGAAATTGTTGAACAATTATTGCAACAATTTACTGATTTGGATCAAGAATCTGCTGAAGATTTAATTACAAAAATACGTTCTGAACTTGAGGTCATT
>Ga0209777_10009268_pt1 | contig 10624 bp, 6 predicted proteins | sample FrelakmetHBP12HB_FD_187147 | JGI IMG/M metagenome (GOLD analysis project Ga0209777, IMG submission 187147) | Freshwater lake sediment microbial communities from the University of Notre Dame, USA, for methane emissions studies -HBP12 HB (SPAdes)... | ecosystem: Environmental > Aquatic >... | reverse complement strand
TCCATTACCGCACTTCCCCAGTGTTCCCAACCCGAAATTTGCCGGAAAGTCCAGCAAGGGTCCATATGGCGATGCGGTAATGGAGACCGATTATCATATCGGCCAGGTTCTGGATGCGCTTCGTGACACAGGGAAAGACAATAACACGATCGTGGTTTTCACAAGCGATAACGGACCAACACTTGATCAATGGCCTGATGCCGGATACTCGCCATTTAGGGGCGGAATAGGTACAGCCTATGAAGGCGGCGTACGCATTCCCTGCCTATTATGGTGGCCAGGCTCGATCGAGAAAGGAAGGACATCCAACGAGATTGTCTGTCTCATGGATCTCTTCAGCACCTTTACAAAGCTAGGTGGTGGAAAGATCCCCACGGATAGGCCCATTGACGGCATAGATCAATCGGATTTCCTGCTGGGAAGACAGAATAATTCCAACCGAGAATGGGCCGTGTGGTACATGGGAACTGAGAGTGCGCCTGAGACACCGCCCGCAGCCGTACGCTGGCATCAGTTCAAGATTCACCGGGTTGCTTACGACTCATTCCAGGGACCGAAAAGCGATTACGCCCAGATTCCGGCTGTCTACAACATTGAAATAGATCCCGGAGAGGAACATAACATTGCAGGAGAGCATGATTTCGTAATAACTGCATACCAAAAGATCTATCGAGAGCTTGTGGCCAGCATGAGAAAGTATCCCAATACGCCATCGCGGGCATATCCAATTGTGGGAGGTGCAAGCTGATAAGACGAAAATGTATCCATTTTCCTTTTTTTAGAACTGGTGAGAAGATTAATTAACCCTTAAGAGATAGCCACTATTAATGAGCAAGGCGGACGCACTGTCTGGTTTTCATCTCCTGGCCAAACCCACGGGAGCAGTGTGCAATTTGGGCTGCAAATACTGCTTCTTTCTATCCAAGAAGGACCTATATCCTGGCAGCAGCTTCAGAATGTCGGATGAGCTTTTGGAGACCTATATCCGCCAGTACATTGAGGCTCAGCAAATTCCGCAGGTGACCATTGCCTGGCAGGGTGGCGAGCCGACCCTGATGGGCCTGGACTTTTTCCGGAGATCAATCCAATATCAACAAAAATATAAGCTCCCGAAAATGATTATCCAGAATACCATGCAGACCAATGGTACCCTTCTTGACGACGAATGGTGCAAATTCTTCCATAATAACAACTTCCTCATCGGCCTGAGCCTGGACGGACCGAGAGATCTTCACGATGCCTACCGAGTAGATAAAGCCGGCAACCCTACCTTTGATAGAGTAATGAAAGCGGCCCGGCTCATGCGAAAACATAAGGTGGATTTCAATATCCTGACCACAGTTCATGCCGCCAATGCCGATCATCCATTAGAGGTTTACCGCTTTCTTAGAGATGAAGTAAAAGCAGGCTTCCTGCAGTTCATCCCCATAGTAGAGAGAGATAATGATACTGGCTTTCAGGAGGGCGACACAGTTACGGATCGTTCCGTGAAGGCCGAACAGTATGGCCGCTTCTTGATCACAATCTTTGATGAATGGGTTCGAAAGGATGTAGGTCGGACCTATGTGCAGATCTTCGATGTAGCTCTGGCTGCCTGGTCAGGAGTACCTCCCGGAATCTGTGCCTTCTCGCCAACCTGCGGAACGGCCATGGCTATGGAGCACAATGGCGATATGTACTCATGCGATCACTTTGTAGAGCCCAAGCACCTGCTGGGCAATATTAACGAGAGGAACATGGCCCAGTTAGCCGGCTCGCGTAAGCAGCGAAAGTTTGGCCAGGATAAATTCGATACCCTACCCACATACTGCCGCCAGTGTGTGGTTAGCTTCGTCTGCAACGGCGAATGCCCCAAGAACCGTTTTATCAAAACTCCGGACGGTAAAACCGGTCTCAATTATCTGTGTGAGGGTTATAAGGAGTTCTTCAGACATATCGATGGGCCTATGCGGTTTATGGCCCATGAACTTCGCCAGGGCAAGGCTCCTGCCAATATTATGAACTACATGAAAAACGGTCAGATCTCACAAATGATTGTTAAGCCGGCAAGAAACGATCCCTGCCCATGCGGCAGCGGATTAAAGTACAAAAAGTGCCACGGCAAGAGTACTCTATAAAAGGGTGTGAAGAAACAGCAATATATTACCTATGATATAGAGCAATATTCCCAAAGCACCAAGGGTTTTCTTTGGTGTAGAATGGGTGATAAATAAAATAACGAACATAATAGATATCACACCAAGAGAGGCCAGAAGTATCCTGCGCAGAGGTATAAGAATGGGTTTTACCAGGCTATAGTAGTATATGAAATAGTCCCTCACCAAAGCATTATGGTAAGATATAGTTTGATAAATAGCTATAAAAATAATCACTGTAATAATAGTAATAATTATCAATCTATTCCATTTTGCATAAACCTTGACTAATTTCAAGGACTTGCTGTAGGCTTTCGATAAGTGAAGCTCCAAGAGATCGTTTATCTGGTCAATTCTGTCTTTTAATACAAAATATTCAATTGCCAAAAGGATGCCCGCAAAGAAGTTTGCTACAATCCCCGCCTGCTCTAATGTTTTTTCATTTATGACAGATAGATCCATCATTCGATGATCTGATAATTGGTATAAATACTTTCCCAAGCTTCGTTACGATTGATTCTTCGCAGCGAATGATGTTGGAAGCGTTAGAAATAAGTGTCAAAAACAAGCATTTTCAACGCTGGTAGGCTGATGCCACGTCATGACCGGATAAAAAAGAGGACTGAGCAGCCGGATCTGGCTGCCCATGTTTTTTCAGATTCTCTTCGAAGTAGGCGAAGAGGCGGTGCAGATAGTAAGTATCGTAGCTGAGATCGTGGTTCCTGTTAGTCATGATCAGCAGGTCGAATGGCCGGTCAGCGTTTATGAAAGCGTTGACAAGTTGCATGGTCATGCAGGGATTAACGTTGTCATCTGCATCTCCAGCGATAAGCAGCAGCTTGCCGGTCAGGTTGCCGGCCTTTAGAGATGTTATCTGCTCCATATAATCCGATTTCAGACCCTCGTACTTCTCGCCCCAATAAGCCCCGTAAAAGCGGCTATCATAGTCTCCGCCTGAGGCTACACCTACCTTGTAGAAGTGTGGATAGGTGAGCAAAGCCTGAGCGGTCATAAATCCACCTGCCGAGTGGCCGAACATTCCTACTCCGCCTAAATCCATGTAAGGCCGATCTATTGCCAACTGCTTCAAGACATTGATGTGATCCGGCAGTCCTCCGGCATCGCCCAGATGGCCATAGGAAGCATCGTGGAATTCCTTGGATCGGTAGGGTGTGCCTGGCCCATCCAATGTGACAACTATGAATCCGAGCTGTGCTACGGCCTGAGCCCTCCAGAATATCCTGTTGACCCAGGCCAGATCAGCAGGGAAGGATTTAGCTGTGACTATAATCCAGGGTCCCGGATAAACGGTCTCCACAACGGGATATTTTAGGGTGGCGTTGAAGTTGGTTGGCTTGATGAGCAGGCCGTAGAGATCGGTCTTGCCGTCCAACGCCTTTACGTGAAACCTCTCCGGTGGTTTCCAGCCCATATCGGTGATGTTTTTTATATCTCCTATCTCTAAAGTCAGGGTCACGTTGCCGAACAGATCTCTGACCACTGTCACAGGAGGCTCTTCCACTGTGGAGTAAGTGTCTATGAATGCCGTCCCGCTGGGATCAACCAGAATGTTGTGGTCGGCATCTTCCGGCGTGAGCAGCTGCAAATCGCTGCCGTTCAAATTCACTTTGTATAAATGGCGATAGTATGGGTCGCGACCCGGCTCTTTGCCTCCTGCTGTGAAGTAGACCTGTGAGTTATTTTCATCCACGTACAGAAGGTTCCTAACGACCCATTTGCCGGAGGTTATGGCGTTCTTCTGCTTACCATCCTTACCATAGAGATACAGGTGGCCGTAGCCATCCTTCTCTGAGAACCAGACCACTTCTCCGCTCTTCAGGATCCGAACGTTAGGGGTGCTGCCATAATCCAGGTTGGCCTCGACGTAGGTTTCCCCGCTCTCCTCAAGGATTTTCTCGGTTTGGCCGTTTTCCGGGTCGGTCTTCAGGAGTTGCAGAGCCTTCTCTCCTCGTTCTGCATAAAGCGAGTAGAGCACCTGGCCGTCATCACTCCACCATTGCAGGACATTATCTTCCGTATCCATCAGAGAGACCTCGGGTTGGGCTTTATAGGATACAGGGACGACTTTCTTCAAAAGGACGTCTACCACAATTGGTTCATACATCGGCACGAACTCATCATCCGGCATGGCAAACCTGTACGTCCAAGGCTTCGGCCTGGAGTTGTTGTCAGGCACGTATTGGAGAAGATGCAGCTTTGTAACATTTATCTGGTCCATCCGAAAAGAGGCAATCCTTCGAGAATCGGGAGACCAGACGGCATAGGGCGTTGGAGTCTCATTGAGACGATCCTGGCTTACCGGGTGAGATACGGTCTCCGAGCGCTCAGCATAGGCATAATCCTTTGATCCGTTTGCAGTCAACTGATATTTCTCACCAGTCTTTGTATCTCTGACCCAAAGATTGTGGTCCCGGACAAATGCCGCAAACCTGCCATCGGGAGAAAGAGACTCGCCCAGTTCCGCCTCCTGCCCGGAAGGCACCTCATCCATTTGGCCGCTGGTGAGGTTGAACTGCATTGTCCGGTTAAAGGCCGTGAATCCAACTTCATCACTTCCCTGATGCATTGTGATCTCAGAGAAAGGAAGATGAGCAGGATCAACTGTTTCGCCCACGGCTGAAGAAAGCGACATTGCCAGCAATGTATGGTTAAATGCAGGCATCTTGGTTTTATTCTGGACATCGACAAGCATGAACTCCTGGCCATTTCTGCCCGTCTTCAGATACCAGAACGATTGCGTGCCCGGTATCCAGTTGGGATCTACGCTGACATTGAACATGGATGCAACTGCATTCACGGGTATGAATTGTTCGGCGGCGGCATAATCGGAAGCCTCGGATGATAAATTGATGAGTTCATCTGCAGCGCCCGCCAAGCCGGACCATGCGCAAATGCAAATTACCAAAAGAATAAAGCTGATATTGTTCATTTTATGCACCTTCCATCTCCGTTCTCTGCTTCTCATTTCCATGAGTAAAAGTGATATATGATAATGATATATATAGATGTAAGGAGGTATTCATATTTCAAAAAGAGCAAGCATGATAATGGCTTTTTTGGTTTTTTTATTCGCTATAATTGTCTCTGATAGCCTCGCCGCAACCAATGATGATTCTGCGGGCTTATCAGACCATCTCGCGACTACAGACAGCCAGTTAGCCAAGACTTTAGCCGCAGATGATCGGAGTCGATCCAGCAACGGCTCGCTTGAAAAGTCTGGCCTGGAAATGGTTACGAACAGAAGAAAGGTCTTAACGGAGAGTTCGACTCTGGGTGATGTGGTTAACGAGGACGTGGTATCACCCCAAGAAACCGTTCTGGTTATTCAGGCCGCCAATAGTAAATCTGGTGAGTCCGTCTCTTCGCAAAATAGCTCAAAATGCGACAACCAGAAGATCGGCTTGACCTACAAAGACTCCACCGAATGCTGGCCGGCGAAGATCCAGCCACCAAAAGGGGCACCCAATGTCGTCTACATTGTGCTTGACGATGTGGGATTTGGTCATATCGGCAGCTTTGGCGGCCCGATTGAGACGCCAAATATCGATCGTCTGTCCCAAGGGGGCCTGCGTTACAGCAATTTCCACACGACCGCTCTGTGTTCACCGTCCCGAGCTTGCTTTATGACCGGCAGAAATCATAATTCGGCAGGCATAGGCGCGCTTACGGATATGGCGGTCGGCTATCCCGGATACAACGGAAACCTCTCCAAGAATACAGCAACACTGGCCGAGATGCTTCAGGCAGTAGGCTACAATACCTTTGCCCTGGGAAAATGGCACCTCGTTTCGGTTCAAGATATCAACGCAGAAGGTCCATACGACAACTGGCCCACTGGCCGGGGCTTCGACCATTTCTATGGATTCCTGCAAGCTCAAAGCAACCAATGGTATCCCACTCTTATCGCTGATACGCGCCAGATCGACCCCCCAGCCACGCCCGAGGAAGGCTATCACCTATCGCAAGATCTGGTGGACCAGGCCATAAAATACGTGAATGATCAGCAATCATCGGAGCCGGGCAAGCCTTACCTGATGTACCTGGCCTTTGGTGCCTGTCACTCTCCCCACCAGGCTCCCCTGGAGTACATAGACAAGTACAAAGGTAAGTTCGACCAGGGCTGGGATGTTGTCAGGAACGAGACCTTAGCCCGGCAGAAGGCTATGGGCATCGTGCCGGAAAACACCGAGCTTCCACCGCGCAATGCCGATGTAAAGGCATGGGACAGTCTATCGGCAGATGAGAAGAAGCTTTTCGCTCGCATGATGGAGGTTTATGCCGGATTCCTGGATCACACCGATTATCAGATCGGTCGGCTCATCGATTATCTCGAGGAGACGGATCAGATCAACAACACCATGATCATCCTGGTATCCGATAATGGCGCCAGCATGGAGGGAGGTACGAATGGCTCATTCAGCGAATATATGACCTTCAATAATATGCCGGAAGAGAACGTAAGTTTCCTGCTCAATAAGATAGATGAACTGGGCGGGCCCATGACCTTCTCACACTATCCGAGAGGATGGGCTATGGCCGGCAACACGCCATTTAAGCTCTACAAGCAGTGGACCCATGAAGGAGGCGTCCACGATCCGCTGATAATCTATTACCCGGCAGGGATCAAGGACAAAGGAACAGTTCGAACCCAATTCACGCACGCCATTGACATTGTTCCAACGGTCCTGGAGGTAGTCGGCATAAAGGCACCTGAGGTATATAAAGGCATACCGCAAAAACCAATAGAAGGCGTTAGCATGGCCTATACCTTCGACCAGCCCGATGCACCGAATCGTAAAATTGTCCAGTACTTCGCAATGCTCGGCAGCCGTGGAATCTGGTATGATGGCTGGAAGGCGGTAACAGCCCATCCACGCGGCTCAGGAGGAAATTTTGATGACGATGTTTGGGAGTTATATAATCTCTCCCAGGACGTTTCTGAAACGCACAATTTAGCAGAGGAGAATCCAGACAAGGTTAAGGAGATGGTGGAACGTTGGTGGGCAGAAGCCGGAAAATACAATGTACTGCCGCTTGATGATCGAATGCATATGTTGATGGAACATGGTACAAAGGGCAAATTCACATACTATCCAGGCATGGCTCCCATCTTAGAGCCCGGAATTCCCGACACCAAATTTAGCTCCTACACCATCAATGCAGATGTCGAGATTCCAGACAAAGGTGCGGAGGGAGTGCTCTTATCCATTGGAGGGCGATTTAATGGACTAACACTCTACGTTCAGAACAATCAGCTCGTCTTTGACTACAATTACTTGGGTCTAAGACATACTACCATCACCTCCGAAGCGAAAGTTCCCACAGGATCGTCAACTCTTGGCTTCAGCTTTGATAAAACGGCAAATGCTGATTTCTCCAATAACACAGGAGCCACCGGCATTGGAACGCTCTACATAAACGGAAAAGAGGTAGGTAAAGGCACAATCGCTCCAACTGTGCCCAACATCTACTCCTGGGAGGAGGGACTTGAAATTGGCACAGACCGTCTAACGCCGGTGACGGAGAGCTATAAGAGTCCCTTCGAATTTACAGGGACCCTGAAGAAGGTAGTGCTGGAGGTAAAAGAATAGATCGAAGATATTGAAATTTGCTTTCGAGATCTTGGCTTATGCCAGGATCTATTTTTCTTAATCAGGTGAGATTCGTGACCTATTTATTCTTTGGCCGAATATTGTTTGGCCATGAAGAACTTATTCCCGAAATTAGTCATTCTCCTGTTCCTGGCAGGAGCCTTTCCAGTATTTGCTCAGCATGATTTTTCCAGTCAAATGGCCTTCGGATATAGCACACCCGAATACACCAAACCAGGATACAACCTGCTGGAGGCGGAAAACGGCACGGTGAATTCTTCAGATACATCTCCTCGCAAAGGAAAGATCCTGATGGTACTATCCCCTCAGCAGTATCGAGAGGAGGAGCTGAATGTGCCTCGCGATTACTTTCAAAGCAGGGGTTACTCTGTTGTCTTGGCCTCTAAAGGAGTAAAGACTGCTACAGGAATGAATGGTGAGAGCGTATCGGTAGATCTGGATTTGAAGGAAGTTGATTTATCAGACTACGTCGCTGTAGTCTTCGTAGGCGGTGAAGGGATTTACTCCCTTAGGCTTAACGAAGATCCTGATTACCAAGCTCTAGCAAAGTCAACGAGTGCACAAAAGAAACTATTGGGTGCCATATGTCTTGCTCCCTGGATCCTGGCAGACGCAGGGCTTCTCAATGGCAAGAGAGCCACGGCGTCGGAAACGGATCATCTCAAATCCAAAGGCGCGATTGTCTCAGATGAGGCTGTAGTGCAGGATGGAAACATTATCACAGGAAATGGTCCTAATGCATCAGGGGAATTCGCAGAAGCCATAGTGGCTGCCTTGGAGGCCTCTGGAAATGCCCCTGCGGCGCTCCCAAGAGCAAATTTTCCGATTCAAATATTCAAAGATTTTAATCTTCATGTAGGTGGGGAATGATGAGATACAACTTCCTTCAGATAGGATTTATCCTGACAATGACAATATTTGCTACTACTCTTGGCACAAACTGCCAGATGCAAGGCAGCACCGATCAGAACAGCACTCCTGATATAACGCCTAAAGAGGCATACAATAGACTTCTGAACACTTCCCTTGAGATGGCTTACCTCGATACGATGATTTCCCTCTCACAATGGGATCAGGACCTTTCAATGCCTCAGAATGCGACTGATTATCGGGCTAGGGTTCAAAGCTACATGGAGGATTTGAAAAATAAGAAGTGGATTGATCCAAAATTCGGTAGTCTTCTCTCCATTGCCAATAACGGCAGCAATTGGTCTATGATCGAAACCGCAAACCTCCGTCTCTGGAATCGCGATTACAACAAGAGGATAAAACTACCACCAGACTTCGTGGCCCGTGAGTCCGAGATGATTTCCAAATCCCTGGCCGCCTGGGACAATGCCAGAGAGAAAGACAATTACTCCATATTCCAGCCCCACCTGTTGGCCCTAATTGAACTGAACCGGGAGAAGGCAAGATATTGGGGCTACGAGGAGCATCCTTATGACGCCCTCCTGGATGACTTCATGCCCGGCATGACAGCGGCTAAGTGCGACAAGCTCTTTGAAACCATCAAGCCCCAGATCATAGAGCTGATAGTGAAGATAAAGGATTCCGGCTTAAATGGTTCCGGCACAAATATCTATGGTAACGCCTCCTATGCAAAGGACAAGCAAGAGGCGCTACTCAGGAATATCACGTCTGCCTTAGGCTTTGATTACAATGCCGGAATTATGGTCAAGGCCAAGAGGAACCCGTCAACCTACAATATCGGGATGCATGATGTCAGGACCAGCCTGCGTTACGACGAACACAATCCTGAGATTGCCCTTCTGGATGTGATTCATGAATGCGGTCACGGCATCGCTGCCCAGAGGATTCCCGATGAGTACGTTGGAATGCCAATAGGAACGGAACCGGGCATGGATATGGGCGAGGCCGAGGCAAAAATTTTCGAGAATAATTTGGGTCGTAGCATTGCTTTCTGGCAATATTGGTTGCCTCAGATGAAGAATGAGTTCAGACCAAACATGGATAACGTCTCAGTGGATGACATGCATAGATACATCAATCGGCTCAATATTATTCCCATCCGCATTGATGCCGATGAGGTATCCTACATAATTCATATAATCATCCGCTATGAGATAGAGCGCGACCTCTTCGAAGGAAAGATCAGCGTTGACGATCTGCCGATGATCTGGAAACAGAAGTACAAGGATTATTTAGGATTGAACATCACCGATGACAATGACGGCATACTTCAGGATATTCATTGGGCTTATGGAAGCTTTGGCTACTTCCCAGCGTATGCAATGGCTAGCTTGAATTCCGCTCAGCTGGAGGCGGCCATGAGAAAAGACCATCCTGACCTTGACCAGAGATTCGCTTCAGGCGACTTCTCCATACCTGCCATCTGGATGCAGGAGCATGTGTACAAGTATGGTGCCGTCTTTGATACGTCTGAGCTGATGAAGAAGGCAACAGGAAACGAGACAGAGGCTTATGATTTTCTGAACTACCTGAACAGCAAATACGAGAAGATATACAATATTAAATGACCATGGCTTTTGGAATGTGCCTGAAGACTTGCAGCGTTACTGGCGCCTGCAAGCCACTTAAATTTTTCACGGGAAAGCTCCTGGCAAAGCCTTTAGCGACGGGAGAAGTGGCGCTAAAGGCATGAGCCTAATTCAAGCGATGCGAATGCCCGTGCGTCCCCGCGCGCGTGTGTGGGCGGCCTCGTGCGGGCTGCGACGTGGCCCGACAGCGGAGGCCCGCTGAGGCGCGGGGCTCGCAAGCCCTTGGAAAGCAGGGCGAGCGGGCGCAGACTAGCCCGCCTGGATGGGCAGCCGGACGATATCGCCGTCTGCATCGGTCTTGATCTACGTAAATTCTAATTGATTGAAAAAGTATAGT
>Ga0209777_10009267_pt1 | contig 10624 bp, 9 predicted proteins | sample FrelakmetHBP12HB_FD_187147 | JGI IMG/M metagenome (GOLD analysis project Ga0209777, IMG submission 187147) | Freshwater lake sediment microbial communities from the University of Notre Dame, USA, for methane emissions studies -HBP12 HB (SPAdes)... | ecosystem: Environmental > Aquatic >... | reverse complement strand
GAGTGTAAAAGAAGTAGACAATCACGGTGACAACGCCAACCAGCGAGATCAACATCCCCAGCAAGATCAACGCCGATACCGAACCGTCCCCTACTACGCCAAACGGCTCGACACTGGCGGCTATCTGCCGCAACACGCGCGCCTCAAACATGGCCGGAATACTGACTCCGGCCCCCGAGCCAATGACTAGTGCCAACACCGGCTTGCTCAAGTAGGATAGTGAGCTTTTGAGACGTAGCAACATCAACAGGCTTAACACGAACGGAATCAGCGACAGCAAGCGCCCCTCGACAAATAGCGGCTGCAGTAGTTTCGGGATCAGCACCGAGTTCCACAGCAACACCAGCGAGAAGCCGACGGAAAGGCCGATCAAGAGATGCTCGCAAGCGCGGTAGAAGGGATTGTCGCGGTATAGGAATGAAAAAACACCGACGGTTACTATTGCCGCAGCGAGCGTGGCTATTGCCATTTGCGCCTCCTGCCCAGATAGCCGACTACGTTGCCGACAACGATTATTGCCAGAATCGCGACCTGCGACACCGACTGCGCCAGGAGGCCCCTGCCCCCTCCACCGCTTTCGTTGAGCAACAGCTCATATTCCGCCGCGCCTTTGAGACCGGCAATCAGACCCTGTATCTGGCCGGAGGAGACATACGGATAAAACGATGTCGCCATCGTGGCGGTCAGCACGGTTTGTAGACGCGCGTGGTAGCGGGTCACGGCATAATCGACCCAGTAGGTCGGCATACCGCCATCGGTGATGGAAATCACGGTTGCGATCTGATCGTAGTTGGTGACACCTGAAAGCACAGGCATGGTAGCCGTGGCGACGCCGAAGTAGTCTGTCGGGAATTCTTTCGGTAACGACTCTCCTATCGCCAGAATTGCCGAAGTGTATTGCGGGCGGAAACCAAGATAGACATAATCAGTTCCGTACGCTTTGCCCGTCTCCCCTGCAATTCGAGACAAAGTCTGTTCACCAAGCGCAGTGCCTTCTGCAAAAAGCGACAGGCCGATAACCCGGAGATTCTGGCGAAAACAGTGATGTAAAACGGCTTCAGCCAGCGGTTTTATTTCGGCAAACGCGGATGCCTCGAAGTCGAATGACATCAGCACGACGCTTCCGGACGGCAGACTGTCGATGTTGGCATAGAAGCGTTTGGTTTCGTCAGAAGCGGTATGGGTTAGGCGGGTGTTGAGCAAGAGCGGAACGGTAACCGCGAGCAATACCACGAGGTACACGAGATGACGGGCCGAGAATGTCTCCAACAATCTCGACATCATCGATAGCTCCGTTCGATGCCGAGGATCACACGCAGAGCGGTTGCCACAGAACCGATGCCGACGCCGATTAGAATTCCCCGCTTGGCCGCGGTGGACGGGTTGTTGAGCACCCAACCGGCCATAGCCGGTAGCTGCTGCGAGATCATTTCTCCGAAACCACTCTTGCCGACCAACACAATTACGGCCGCCAATGCCAGTACAAATGCCGGAGTTGATTTGACGCGGAAACCCCGATAGGCTGCCGATGCCACAAAAAAGGCCAGCAGAGAGAAGGTGGTCGCCTGCATCGGAGCCTGAAGATTGTTGAATGCCCATTGATATGGAGAGGTCGCTCCGGTACCGAAGATGCCCGCGGCGATGACCATAAACAAAATGGCCGCGATGGTGACTATACTGTAACCACGCCGTTGGGACGAACGCTGCACTTTGAGGGAATGCTGTTTCAGCAATCCGATACCGCCGACAATCATGCTCACGGCAAAGATGATCTGATAGTAATCCAACAGCGTCGAGTAGATGGCATTCGTCGCGTTAGTCTTGATGAAATACTGCGCCACCATAAACAGGCCGGTGACCAGAGTTGCGATCCATGCCAGCCGGTTGGTCATAGAATCTCCTTGAAGAGATTAACACCGAACATGGCGAGTATCGGTAGCAGGAGTAAGAGCGCCACGAGAACGGCGCGGATCAGGTCTTGTGCATACATTGATGATTGCACGCGTCGATCATCGGTCAGGTATGCCGATGCTGTGTAGAGCTCTTCGCCAATTAGCGTGTAGTCACAGGCAACGATAAAAAATGAAAGCTGGATGGTCGAATCGGTGCCGGCGATTTGCAGCGCGCCGTTGATATTGCCGGTCTCGGCCAGAATGAGCGCTTCCCCTTCGAAAGTACCGAAGAGAAATATCGCGCCGGGTTTTTGACGCGAAACGATACCGTCAACACCGGAAGCGTATCCAAACTGCGACGGTGAAACGAAAGTGACATCGTCCTCGCGGAACTGATCGGGATGACCGGCTTCGTTGTAGGCCGTGCGGATGATTTCCTTGGCGGCCTCAGCAATAACCGGATCGTGAGTCGGAAACAGAATGCGACAGCCGTACGATGCCGCCTTGCCGGCGACGAAGCGCAGCAGATTTAGTGCGGCCAACGTGGTCGGGCGTTGAATGTCACCCCCCCAACCTGTTGTGAAGACGATCGGCTTGCCCTGCTCAGTTGCCCGGCCGACAGCTTCCTCGATCGCGGCAATTCCGGGAATGGCGCGCAGGCGCAATCGCGATACGCGTCGGCGATAGCTGAAGCAGGCGACGGCACCACAGGTCAGAAGCACCCAGATCAAGAGGACTAAGGACGCGGGGTCGAACACGCCTGCTGCAAGAAAAAAAGAGTTCACTGTGTCACCAACAAAGCCAAAAGCGAGCGAAACATGCTTGGCCGAGCGCGCAAGATCAACAAAAACATGAGGCAGAGCGAAGAAAACCCGACAACAGACCCGCTGCAATCACTGAGTCGGATAGATACCCAGACCGTTCGACGGCGGTTGTTTTAGTTGACAGTAACGCTCTTCGGCAGCTTGATACCACTATGCATCGGGTGAGAAACTGCGCGAGACTGGCACTGGCTGCGATACTGATGCTCGTAGCCGCAATGATGCTGTCATGCGGCAAGTCATCGTCGGGAAGGACGGTCTTGACGTTCTGGCAATTCTGGACGAACCCGGAAGTCAAGCCTACCGTACAGCAGATGATCGGCGAATTTGAAAAGACACACCCGCAGGTCAAGGTACAGCTTGGAGACCTAACCTGGGCGGATGGTCATGAGAAAATTGCGATTGCTCTGGCAGCCGGAGGGGGGCCGGATGTGATCGAGCTTGGGTCGGACTGGATCAGCGAATTTGTCGCCAGTGGCAAGCTCACTGACTTGACAGCCGCAACACAGGGATTGACAGACAGTTTGCTTATGTGGGACCCGACGATATATCAAGGCAAGCGCTACGCCGTGCCGTGGATGCTTGGCACGCGCGTACTGTTCTGCAATCGCACTTTGCTCAGGCAGGCGGGATATGATGAAACATTCGTGCCAAAGACCTGGATTGAACTGGCAGAGGCAGCAGCTAAGATCAGCCGCCTCGAGGACAACCGCTTTGGATTCGGCTCAAATTCGGCGGAGCGACATCGACTTTACAAGAAGTACCTTCCGTTCTTCTGGTCTGCTGGGGGCGAAGTATTCAACAGCAATATGACCGCCACGCAATTCAGCTCCGATGCTGGACGCAAGAGTCTTGAGTACTATCTGCGCTTGTCGGCAAACGGTCTGGTCGAAACGCAAGCGCGTATTGAGGACTATTTTGCGGCAGGCAAGATCGGCTTTGTGATCTCGGGGGAGTGGTTGGTCAAGAAGCTCAATCGCATGGAGCGATCGTTTGACTACTTCGTCACCACGATGCCGTCGCCGGGGGGCAAGAAACCGGGGGTGTCGTTCGCCGGCGGCGAGTACCTTGTGGTCAGTTCGGCAAGCAAGAATCCTGACATGGCAATGGAGTTGATTCGTTTTCTGGTGCAGCCACAAAATGATATGATGTTTGCCCGCGCAACGGGAAGTTTCACACCTGTTAATGTTCAGTCAACGCTGACTTATGATGCTGAACTAACGCCAATTGCTGAAGTGTTTCGGCAGCAGTTGCGAAACTCGCGCTCAACGCCGGTTCATCCGGCCTGGGTATCGCTAGAGGAAGCGCTGGAACGCGGTATAGAGCAGGCGTTGTACAAGAAGAAATCGCCGGATGATGCGTTGCAAGTGATCGACAGCGACTGTGCGGCGATCCTGAAGAAATATGCCGACCATTAGCACGCAACGGCTCCGATTTTCCGACTACTTTTTCTTGTCACCTTGGGTGATTACTCTCATCCTCTTCTGGCTGTTTCCGATCGTGGCTTCGTTGTTCTTGAGCTTCACAGACTATCGCCTGTTGAGCGGCAGCTACAATTTCGTCGGCTTTGACAACTTCGCGCAGCTTTTTCGTGACGCGGCCTTTACCAAAGCGATTAGCAACACTTTCATATTTACAATCGGTACTTTGCCGTTCACAACTTGCTTTGCCATCCTACTGGCGATCTTCCTTAACGGTCGCTTGCCGCTTAAGACTTTTTTCCAGTCGGTCTACTTCTTCCCTTCGATGGTGTCACTAGTGGTCGTTGCGCTGATTTTCACTTCACTGTACGCCCGTGGTGGATACATCCAACTGCTGTGCGGTCTTGTCGGTGCCCCCTATCCGCAGGAAGGATTCCTGTTCTCGACCGCGACAGCGCTCGCAGCGGTGATGGCCATGGACATTTGGATGGCAACAGGATATTACATGCTGCTGTTTCTGGCTGCATTGCAGTCGATTCCCAACGAGTTGTACGAAGCGGCGCGACTGGATGGCGCAAGCGCCTGGCGACAGTTTCGCGTGGTAACTCTGCCACACCTCAAGCCGATGCTATTGTTTATCGTTGTGCTTAACAGTATCAAGTCGTTCCAGATCTTCGTCGAAGTGTTTGTCATGACTAAGGGGGGACCGCTCAATTCTACAAATACGATAGTGTACTTTGTGTATGAAGAAGGATTGCAGAAGTTCAACATCGGCTATGGCGCCGCGGCGGCAAATATTCTATTCGTCGTTATTGCGATTGTCTCGTGGTTGGAATTGAAACTCATCAAAGATAAGACGGCGTAGGATGACGACGGTAGCATTCAGAAGCTGTGGCAAGGTCGTGGTCGCGATTGTGATCGCGCTGATTATGCTGCTGCCGTTTGTTTACCTGTTGCTGGGCGCGCTGGCATCGACATTTTCACTGACCGGCACGATAGATCTGAGCAGTTATCGGCTGACATTTGCGAATTTCGCAACGCTTCTTGTGCGCGCCGAATTGTATTTGCCACTAGTCAATTCAATTGTAGTGGCAGTGATTGTGACGCTCGGGAATTTGTTCTTCTGCACGCTATGCGGCTATGTGTTGGCGCGGCGAAGGTTCCGTGGCAAGGGATTCTTGATGGTGACCGTGGTATTGGTGCTGATGGTACCGGTGCATGTTGTAATCATTCCGCTGTACTTGATGACCAACTGGCTGGGAATCTTCGACACCTATCTGGCCCTGATCCTGCCGTTCCTGGTCAGCCCATTGGGGATATTCCTGATGCGCCAATACATCTCGGCGATCCCCCCCGATATGGAAGATTCGGCGCGGTTGGAAGGCGCCAGCGAGTTGACAATCATCTGGCGGATCGTGATACCGCTCTGCAAACCGGCGCTGGCGGTGTTGGCCGTGCAGACGTTCATGGTCAATTGGAATTCGTTTATCTATCCGTTCATTCTGACATCGTCTGAATCAATGCGAACCTTGCCGGTTGCTCTGGCATTGTTGCAGGGATATCAAAACATCGATGTCCCACAGTTGTTTGCGGCATCGGTGATCTCGGTGCTGCCGACAACGCTTCTGTTCGCAGCATATTCGAAGAAAATCACAGAGGGCATTATCGCAGGCGCGCTAAAGGGGTAGAGACTCTCCTGCCTGCTCTTATCAGTCTCCAAAACGCGGATTCACGATATCGCTGTAGATAGAGCCGAACGAATACAACAGCCCAATCGACGTCCAATAGCTGTAGCTCGTCTCCAATTGAGCGCGCCTGAGGAGAACTTCCTCCTGGGTGGCGCCTCCCTTGGGCAGGCCGATCAGATCATGAATCTTCGAATATCCGCCATTAACCGAGACGGAAAGACCTCTCACTATTCGCAACGATATGTCGCCCCAGATGTCGAGTCGATTCTTGTCGAAGTCGTGCAAAAAGTGCGAGAACTGAATCTGAGTCTCTGATGTTCCCCACGGCTGGATGATCTTGAGGGCCGCTGAAATGCTTTCCTGCCAGCGATTTTCTGAGGTCCTGTTGTAGATCGTTTCCTCATAGTACTTGATCGTTCGGAAGGAAACGTCATAGCCAAGTCGCAGTTCGCGGCGGGTCGATTGCGAATAGGGAAAGACATTGTACTCTAGTCCCAGGGCGCCAAGCAAGTAGCCGTTGCGGTTGCTATAAGTGCTCGAACCGGCGACTGCATTAGCCAGCCATGACCAGTGATCGTCAATGGCAAACACCGGTGTGATGTCAAAGCTCTTGGCATCTGAAGAACTCCTGATTTCGGAACCGCCGTATTCGAAGAGATTGCTGTTTTCACTACCGTAGATAGTCACATTCAGCTTGAGCTTCTCAGTCACCCGTTTTGCGCCAATTGTGCCCCAGACATTACGATTGCGATATCCCTGCTCACCGTTGAAATAACCATTGGCGCTGATCGTAAACACCCAGTGTTTCCACTTGTCAACCTTGAGCTGCTGTTTCTCCTGCTTCAAGAAACTGATACTGAGATGCGACGCCAGACTCGTTCGAGACACGTATCGGACCAAACCCGTCATCATCGTTTTGACCAACCCTTTGCGAAGTATGTCTTCCGTGTCTGACTCTTTCGAGACATACTGCAACGTGTCGGCCGTCCCCGCAAAGCGCTGCTGCCCCTGAAAGGTTACTGTGTATTCCTTTCCTCCGGAAGCGGTGTTCAACGACGAGACCAGTATGTAGACATCCGCCAGAGTCCGATCACGTACAAAGTCGACGAAGGTAATTTCGGTCTTGAGATAGTCGTCAGCCACCGGGCTATCGACGAAGAGCTTGACCGCGTCAGAAGCAACGACCTTGGTCGTGTCGTTCGGCGTTTGCGCCGCGACGGTGGGTACTGATAACGCCAGCGCGATAGCCAATGCGAAAGCTAAGAGGACGCGACCTATTCTCGGGTGGCCCATATCATGATTCCTCCGTAGAGCGGTGTTGATGGAATATCACAAAGTTGCATAGCGTAGAGATACGCAATTGGTAGAACAAAGTTGCATTGACTGATGACACTCGACGTGATTGCGACCAAACTCACTTTCCGCAGTTCTCTTTTTCAACCTCGGTGTCGACAAAGTCGAGTACGCCGTTGACTATCGCATCTGCGACTTTCTTCTGGAATGACGGCTCCTTCAGCGACATCTCCTGCTCGGGAATCATCATAAAGGCGCATTCAACGAGAATCGCCAGATAGCCGGTCGGGCGGATGACAGCGAAGTTGCCGCTGTAGAGACCAATATCGGGCAGGCTGGTGGCCTTCACTAAGTGTGTCTGCACCAACTTCGCAAGATCATGCGAGTGCGGTTCGTAATAGTAGGTTGAACTGCCGTTGTTATGAAACGGATTGATACCGTCAGGCAGCGCGTTGTTGTGAACGGAAATATAGACATCAGGGCCGTGTTGGTATGCAAACTTGGGGCGCTCATACAACGCAATGGGCGTATCCCCCTCCCGCGTCATGATGACCGTCGCCTTATGGTCGCGAAGTTGTTTGGTCAGTTCAAGTGCGATGGCAAGATTGGCATCTTTTTCGGCATATCCGGTCGGACCAACGGCGCCGGGATCGGGTGAGTGACCGGGATCGATCACGAACGTGATACCCTTGAGTTTGTCATCGAAATGGGGGCGCGTGCGAAGTTTGAGATTGAAGCGGATACCCTCATAGTAGCAGTCATAACCCCAAAGCGTCTGATTGAGATCGATAGTCAGGCGCAACAATCCCGTCTGCGGTTGAGTCCATTGGATGCGACTAATCATGCTGTCAGAGGTGTCGTACCGAATGAAATCGATTGCGGACGTGCAATTGTAGATATCGAGATAGAGTTTATTGGCAACCACGTCCTCTTCCACACGGAACGGCAGCTTTGCTCCGACATTGAATGTCACGAGCACACCACGGTCGACTTTGCGGGTCCGCAGGAGCGAAACCGAGCCGTTGGGAAGCTGCGTTCCCTGTGGCAGGACTTTCATCGAGCTGTCAGGAACCCAGCCTTCGATGTCCGGAAGTATCTGCACGCGATAATGGTTGTTGAATCTACCAGTAATGCGTACGCGCACTCCCTGCGGTTGGAAGGTTGTCAGGTATCCTTTGCGCGGACCGGTACGAATGGTCTGGACGGAATCGGTCAACTCGCCAATCATCACTTTGGTTGCTGGCATGACCCCAAGCGTAGCCTCGCTAACACGGTTCTCACAACCACAGTCTGCCAGTTGCCGCTTGAACGTCTTCTCTTTCGAATTCAGTTGCTTGAGTTTCTTGCGACAGAGGTAGTATTCGATCTGATTGGAATCAGCAACCTGCTTACCGCCAAGAATCATGACTCCGGTATACACTCCGCGCACCAAAAGCGAGTCGGGATAATCATCGCTACCCCAGAGCGCTTCCGCCCAGTAGCTTTGTTGCACAGGAGGCGCTTCCGCCATTTGCAGGAAATCGGAACTAGTCGAGACCCTGAAATAGGCAAACATTCCCGGCGTTCCGCGAAATGACGTGTTGAACATGTCCCCTTCCATCAGCATGATGTCAGACCCGGGGCTCATATAGCCTTTGACAATCACCGGTTCTTTGCCTTCCGGAACTTCGTACGGCTTGGGGACTTCGATCGGCAGTTCAGCCGAGTTGGTTTGTCCCTTCAGGGTCGCTTCCAAGTGGAATACGAACGTCCCCGATTTCACCGGTAGATAGGCAAGAAAACCACCACTATCATGCACCTTGATTTCAGAGCCGTTGATCCTGAGTTGCGACTTTGGCGTCACGTTTCCAAAGATGAACATCGAATCAACCGCCGCAATCTTCTGTTTTGGTTTGGGATAGATGATTTCAATTTGCAGCTTCTGTTGTGCTACGGCTGCCGCAGCAAGCACAACTATGGCCAAGACGATTCGCAGTATTCTAAACAAAGGTGTTTTCCTCCGTGGTAATGGCGATTCCGTTGCCCTCGGGCAGAATCATTGTTTGGCCATCAAAATGTGCACCCCAGAACGGATCGTTTTCTGTGAGCATGATTGCATCAAGATCGAAGAAGTCAAACAGTGAGGCTAGATGCAACGCCGCCGTGATTCCGACCGCCGTCTCGATCATACAGCCGAGCAAAAGCTTGAGTTTCAGTTCCTTCGCCCGCTCCACCAAGCGCAGAGACGGCAGGATGCCACCGCACTTAGAGAGCTTTATGTTGATGCCATCAATGACCGGCGCATAAGTGTTAACGTCTTCGATTCCGATGACTGATTCATCCAAAAAGATGACGCACTCGGCCTTCGTCTTCAGCCTGTCCAGATCGCGAACATCCGGATCAGTCAGCGGTTGCTCGATGAAGTCAATGGGATACCCGCGCAAAGCGCGCATTTGCTCGATTGCCTGATCGACCGTCCAGCCGCCGTTGGCATCAAGGCGGAGTCGGCAAGGTTTGCGCTTAAGCACGTAGTCGATAAAATCCAAATCGCGGCGGAAACCGACTTTTAACTTAAGAGCGTCGAATGGTTCCGCTCTCTTGCATTGAGCGCGCAACTCTGCCTCGGTGCCTGGCGTTATCGTGAAAGAACCAACTATATTTTCCGGCCTCGGCAAGTCGAGATAACTGTGGAGCGACACACGCTGATTCTGAGCTGCATGATCGAGATAGGCCATCTCCAGCGCGCAGCGCCCGACGTACAACTGCGGAGGCAGCGCATCAATAAAATTCGTTAGCTCTTCGACGTCGACGCCAGTGCCGTAAAACTTGAGTCGCTTTTCGAGCTCATCATAGACTCGCTCAGCAGGCAGCCCATAATGCACCGACGGCGAACCCTCTCCGATGCCGTCTCCACAGCGGACTATCAAAGTGGATTTCTCGTCCGTGCTCGCCTTGGAGATATTGAAGCTTTCTCTAAGTCGTAGCGTATAGAGCTTCAGTTTTGGTAGATATTCAGGCACGTGTAATGCTTTCCATGAGTTTGAGACTCAGACTCTCGGTATCCAACCTCGCCCTTATGCCGATTGGTATTGTGATCGATTTATCGATGTGGCCGTAGTCAACCCCCATGATAACCGGAATCTCTTTGCGAAAAATCGAGGACATTCGTTGAGTCAGCAGCTTCCGCCACTTCGCCTGTGTGGGATAAAGAGACTTGCTGAAGAAGGAGATATCGCCGATAACGACGCCGGTCACCTTGTACAGCAGACCTGCCAGTCTGAGATGGTGCAGCGATCCGTCGATGAAATCTACCGTTCGGCTGATGTCTTCGAAAACGAAAATCGCATTATCAAGTCGCGGCAGCATACCTGTTCCGATCAGTTGCATCAATGAAGAGAGATTGCCACCGAGAAGTATTCCTTCGGCTTGTCCGGGTTGCAGCACTTGAATCCGCTTCTTGTTTGCATCCGATATCAAGTCAATACCAGATGAATCGGCAGTGAGAAGCCGCAGCAAACACTGGATATTAT
>Ga0209777_10009266_pt1 | contig 10624 bp, 16 predicted proteins | sample FrelakmetHBP12HB_FD_187147 | JGI IMG/M metagenome (GOLD analysis project Ga0209777, IMG submission 187147) | Freshwater lake sediment microbial communities from the University of Notre Dame, USA, for methane emissions studies -HBP12 HB (SPAdes)... | ecosystem: Environmental > Aquatic >... | reverse complement strand
CCTTTCCCACACTCTATTGTTGTCACTCGAGCTATGCAATACATATCCAAGAGTAGGAATTAATCTGGAAATCTCCTTTCTAAGTTCTCTCACATCTGGATTTCCCCTTGCGTTCTTGTAAATGTGCTCTTGATTTGGGAAAAGGCCGTCTATTACTCCCTCTCTTGTAATAAGCCAAGGATTTTGCCTTTCTTCAAGATAACTAAGAATCCTATTCCTTAATGGATAATTAGTTGGAAATGGCATCTTTTACCTCTTGCTTAACCTTCTGATAAGAATTTCTACCTCTCCTTTCATATCCGAGAGTAAGAATTATTCTACTTACATGATACTTTATGTCTTTTAAGTTCATATTAGAATGACTCTCTTGTAATTCATAAGCAATTGAAGTTCTGGATATAAAGTTCGGATATTCGTACTTATCTAAATAACTCTTGATTGGTTCTAATAACTGGTCCTTCCTTCTATTTGCATAGTTACCCGTTCTCGTTTCAGGATTAAGCACCTTGAATCTGAACCGATGATCCGGGGATAGATAAACTTTACCACTGGAATCACATTTACCTACTATTTTTCCGCATCCACACTTACATAACATTACTTTTTCACTCCCATTTTCTTCATGAAAATACCAAATGTTTCAATAGCTTCCTTAGCTTTAAGGCATTGTTCAAACAGTTCGTCCTGTTCACGCTGGATATTCTTTGCATCGAACCTACCAGATCCAAGTTCTTTGTAGAGTTCTTTCATTGTATAGGCAATTCCCGGATCCGATTCGGCAAGTTCCAGAATATACGACATTAACACACTTTTGTATAAATACTCAATGACAATCACCCCTGTATATATGATTATACGCGACATATCTATAAGAAAGTTATTATATTCGAGTAAGTCTTATAATAATCAATGAATGAAATATCAACTTTAGAGGAAAATAAGTGGTTAATATTCAATATTCCTCGAAAAACTTGCGATAAATCGTGTAATTTCTGGTCAATATGTCCCATGACGATCTACGCGCCACACTCTACCTGCGAGGATCTTAGTCTAACTGAAAAAAGAAGGTTCTTTCACTTGTTTTTATACGGATCTGAAGGAATTAAGAATGAAATGCTGAGTACTCTATATAATTTCTCAGATAAGATCAGTTTCCAGGAACCAAAAGACCTAAAAGATTACTTAGAATTACTCATACGAGTGCAAAGAACGCTCTACGATGGAAAAGTCACACAGAAAAATTCTGGTACATTTAACATTGTGGTGGGAGATTACAACAAGCAACCAGAACAACCCCCTATAATGGTGCTAAATGCCATGCACGATCCAGAAGCAGATCCAGAATCACTTATTTTCTCAGAAATGGCCTCCAAAATGGTAAAAGAAGCATCTCCAAGGAAGTCTAGCGGTGGAAAGAGAGGTAGCAGAAAGAAGGTGGAAGATGACTGAACTAAAGGTACCGCTATTACCAAACCAGAAAACCATATTTTATGACAACCACAGATTCAAGATAATATGCGCGGGAAGGCGTTTTGGAAAGAGTAAATTTGCTTCATATGTTGTTCTTTTATGCGCTCTACAGAATGCAGATGCCACATATTACCTTGTATCACCCGTATATAAGCAGACCGCGATCATTTGGCATATGATTAAGACTATTTTGAGAGAATGGGGAATGACTCCGAAGGTACTAGAGGGAGAAAAATGCATCAAATTTGACAACGGAGCTAGAATATTTGCCATGTCTGGGGATAACCCAGATTCTCTTAGGGGTGAGAAGTTGGCGGGTTGCATTTTAGATGAAGCTGCTATGTTAGCTCCAGCTGTATGGAATGAAGCGATACGTCCCGCTTTAGCCGATTCTAAAGGGTGGTGTATCATGATCTCTACACCAAAGGGGAAGAACTGGTTTTATGAGATGTTTCTTAGAGGCCAAGATACTACACAATCAGACTACAAGAGTTTTCAATATACCACGTATGATAACCCCACGATAGATAAATCCGAAATAGATGATATGATCTCCCAATTACCAGAACTAGCATATAAACAAGAAATAATGGCAAATTTTATCGAGGGTGGCGGGATGGTGTTCCGTAACTTCGAGGCATGTATAAGGGATGAAATATATGAGCAGTTTCAATATGGTAAAATATATGTTATGGGGGTTGATTTAGGTAGACACGAAGATTTTACAGTTATTGTAATTGCAGAACCAGAGTCTAGAAAGATAGTCTATATCGAGAGGTTCAACCAATCCGATTGGGAATATATTAAAGGAAGAATAAAAATAGTTAATGAGTCTTACGGCAAACCAATCTGTTATCTTGACTCTACAGGGATAGGAGATCCTGTATCTGAAGATCTTATAAAGATGGGAGTTCCTGTGAGTCCCTATCATATGAATGCATCTACAAAACCCATACTAATTAACAATCTAGCGGTAACTATAGAGAACAGGCAGATTATTTTACCAAATGACGAGGAACTTAAAAAGGAATTATCTGCATATAGCTATAAAATCACGATTAATGGTCATATTCAGTACAATGCACCAGAGGGATTTTTCGATGATATGATCATCGGAGTAGCTTTAGCGGTGTATGGTCTTGGAGATGCAGCATCAACTATAGGACTCGTAGATAATTTCAAGGATACAGAGATCGTAGAAGGGGAGTTCGACTACGATGATATTACCGATGTTCTTAAGGACTACGAAGAGGAAGAATTCTGGGGAGAAAAGAATTATAAGGTAAAGAAGAGATATATATTATAATGGATCTAAGTTTTGAAGTATTAGACAAAGGAAAACCATTATTATGTCTGGATTTTGATGGGGTATTACATCGTTATTCAAGAGGATACGAGGATGGATCGGTTTATGATATCCCCACAAAAGGAGCGCAACAATTTGTGAAGGAGGCGAGTGAACATTTTAATCTCTGTATCTATTCTTCAAGGGCTAGGACGGAAAAGGGGAAATTAGAAATGTTAGAGTGGTTATTAAATAATAAATTCCCACATCTTGAAATCGTTTGTGAGAAACCTCCGGCTTTCTTAACTCTAGATGATAGGGCAATTACATTTACAGGGATCTTCCCAAAAGCTGAAGAATTATTAAAATTTACGGCATGGAATGGGAAACCATGGGGGACCAAACATATATGAATATAATTGGTGAGTTTTCACGTTTATCTAAGTTAAAAGTGTGGGTTGAGTACACTTTTCCTAATTTATATGAATATTTTTATTTACATCCGTATTATCACTTTATAGATCCCTTTAATGATAGGAATACAAGGAAACTCATAAAGAAGCAGGGATTACCTGAGCTTCAGCAGGTCCAGATTGAAACAATAAATAAATGTAATGGTATATGTAAATTCTGCCCTGGAAACAAAATAGACGATACGCGAATAAGAACATTAATGAACGACTCGTTATTCCATTCGATTATATTCCAACTAAAAGAGATGGACTTTTCTCATACATTAGTAATGCAATGTAATAACGAACCACTGCTGGATCCGCAGATATTGGAGCGAGTTAAATATGCCAGAGAGAACCTGCCAAATGCTTATATTGTAATGTATACTAATGGAAACCTCCTCAACTATGATAAGATTAATTCACTCATTACCAATCTTGATATGCTGTATATCGACAATTATTATTCAACATCTCGTATTGATCGGGTTAATCCTGCAACGAAACTAGTGTATGAATATATAAAGGATCATCCAGAGCATTCTGATAGGGTAACAGTAATATTCAACAGAATAGATGCCAAACGAGGTAGTAGAGCGGGACTTGCAACTAATCGTAAGTTCGTGCATCTTAAATCCATCTGTAATTATCCCTTTACTGATATGAATATCATGCCGGATGGAAAACTTACTATGTGCTGCAATGATACAATGGCATTTACAGAAATAGGAGATCTTAACAAAGAGTCTATAAAAGATGCATTCAATAATTTTAGTTATCGTTCTATCAGGAAAGAGATGTTACGAGGTGGAAGACAGGAGATATATAGGTGTCATAACTGTGATGCCTGTAACTACCCGCCCTCGTTCATTCCGAAGATTATGGCGTATTTGGGAGGAAACTAATGGATATACGTTACTTAATCGGAGATGTATTGCTTCATCACAGTAGTCTACAGGAAATCATAAATCGTAGGTTTAGATCTGCTACACAGTTCATTTTAGATAAAGATGATTATAGAATGATTGTGAACAAAAAAGGAATAAAGTTCTATACATCCGGGAATCTCGAAACTCTTAAAGATGTTAAAGAAGACTATCATACAGACGATATTAAAACTACAGATATCGTGTTCGATCTGGGAGCTAATATCGGGGGATTCACATTACTAGCTTCAAAGGTTGCCAAAACGGTGGTATCGGTGGAACCAGTAATGTTGAAAGAACTACTTCTTAATATCTGTCTTAATAACGTAGATAATATATCTTATTATAAAAACGCAATATCAAACGAGAAGGAAGTGGAAATACATTGGAATGGAGCTCATATGGTAAGAGGAATGTCCTTTTCCAATCTGCTTAAAATAGAAGGGCCATGTGACTTCCTTAAATGTGATATCGAGGGTGGTGAATGGACTATAGATCCAAACGATCTATCAAATATCCGCGCAATTGAGATGGAAATGCATAACTTTTCGAGGAATAAGAAAGACTTCAAAAGATTAATTAATATTCTCTCTAAAACCCATAAAATAGAGATTACTAAAATGCCACATGGGTTCGGAATACTTCATGCGAGGAAACTATGAAAGTTACGGTAGTAATACCCGTAGGTGGAACTAAAAGAGATCAGAAGTATCTATCCACCCTTTTAGATAATATAGAAGAACAGACCATAAAATGCGAAGTATTACTAATTTCAGAGGGGAATATTGGATATGCTCGGAAAGTAGGAGTAGAACGCGCTAAGGGTGATATAATTGCAATGCTGGATTCAGATGTAACCCTCCCATCTAAAGATTGGATGGAAAAGATGTTAGCACCATTTGAAGATCCAGAAGTAGAAATAGTTCATACACTAGGAACCTATCATAAAGACGATCCAATAGTAATGAGATTCGCACTTAACACACATCCATATAAAGAGGGATTCTCTGCGGGTACTGGGCACACCCTAATGAGGAAGTCAACTATCCTAAAGTACGGCAATTTCAGGGGTGTAAATGGCTGTGAGGATAGGTTGCTGATAGACCAGATGAAAGGAAAGCAAGTATACATGCCATATCTTAAGGTTTACCACTATCATGCAACTACAATAAGACAATACCTGAATAAATGGTGGAGAGTTAAAGTAGATTGCGATAAGGTAGCTCAGGACTATCCAGAAGCGAGAAGATTAGCGTATAAAGATAAAGATGCAAGGAAGGCAAGATCTGAATATCTAAACCACAATATTAAGAACTTCTTAAGGGCATTAGTCGGAAAGAGTGATTCTAGTTTCCTATTATTCCCTATAATGGCAATAGGTATACTATTTGCCACTAAGATAGCACCACATATCTGGAAAAGAAAACCCTATAAAATAGAGGAATAATGAAGGTAGCATTACTAGAACCTTACTCCGTAAACAATTGTGGTTTACATTCTTATACTTCTAATGTATCTAAAGGATTAAAGGCAGAAGGTATAGATGTAATAGATATTAATCTTGGGTATTTAGGATTTTTAAAGGCACAGAAATATATTCCAAATGATGTAGATTTAATCCATAATGTTTCTTCTTATTATTACACGCATGGGAAACTGCCAAAACCTTCTGTAATGACGGTATATGATACAATTCCTTGGGATCATCCGGAGTGGATGTCCTTGAAGTCTAATTTATATCATAGGGCATTTGGAATGCGTTCTATTCGTAAATATGATAAATTAATAGCAATTTCATGTAATACAGCCAGAGATCTAAGGCAACATAAGATTAAACAGCCAATAGAAATTATTCATCCAGGTATTAACGAAATATTCTTTGATGAATATAAGGACGATCTAGAAGACCATCTCTGGAATGATTTAAAGTTCGATCTCTATGTTGGTGGATTCGATCCAAGAAAGAATGTAGATTTACTGATAAACTGGTGGTCGGATAGTAAATATGCGCGGGGGGAGTTTTTAATACTAGCAGGTGGAAACGGATGGAATAACAAAAATACTTATAAATTAATAGAGCAAACAGATGGAGTCCTATGTATAAGGAGTCCATCTATTGAAACATTATTTAGATTATATCATAACTGCCTTGATTTTTACTATCCTTCTCTCTATGAGGGGTATGGTTTACCACTAGCAGAAGCAATGGCATGTAAATGTAATGTACACCACTTTGGAAACTCTTCATTAAATGAAGTAAAACCACTACATTGGAAAGACCAAATAAAAAAGATCATTAGAGTTTATGATTCTCTTTTAGAATAATAAATCATTTATACAAACCCTTTTACACTTTTAGATCTAACCTTATGTATTCTCGTTAGGAGGTGTCTTTTGAGGTATAAATGTCATAATTGTTTGATAATTTTAGAAGTAGAAGATCTTGTTGAAAAAAAGTGTCCTATGTGTAATATTTCCCCAAAGGAAATGTGCCCTGAAGACAAGATATGCAATTGTTCAGAAGAAATAACTGGAGGTACACAATTGTGCCCAACATGTGGGGAATTCACTTGCCCCTGCGGATCTCATGATTGCAGCCCCCAATCTAGAATCACAGGGTATATTGGGGCTCTTTCGGGATGGAATCAAGGGAAAGTTAGCGAATTTCTGGACAGAGTACATTATAAAGTTGCTTGAAATCTTAATGTTATAATAAAACTATTTTTATATTAATTAAATACAACAATGCATATAAAGGAAAGAATGCATTTGTTAGTATGGCTGAGGGTAGCAGAGAGAAATTATACGATACGGATGAAGACGCCGTACATCGTTGTGGGCAAGAGGTAACTCTCTCTACAATATGTTTAAAAATAACATCAATTGAAAATACCCTTGAATTAATGCGAATTGCACAAGAACGATATGTAACTGATATGGCAGCACATAATCTATATACAGCGAAATATCCGAATCCGGGTGATGTCTGGAAAGCAGATCAGATGTTACGTAAGCATGATACCTATTTTAAGATCTTTGGTGCGGCAATGGTTGCTGCATGGGGAATAATATTATTTATATTAGATAAGACAATAATATGGAATAAGTAATATGAAATTTAATGGTGCAGATTATTCTCCTTTACCAAATGGGCATTTAAGAGAAAGAATTAAAGAATTAGATGATTTAATCAGATTAGATAAACGACATATGGAATATCTACAGGAATCCAGGAATTGTCTTTCTGTGGAACTTGCCAGAAGGGAGTTACTAGAAGGTGAATAATGCAGATCTATGCAATGTATCTTGCAATGATACTAGGAATTACAGGATTCTACTACAATTCTATTTCTACTATGCGCGGGAAGATCATCTCGTATGAAGCATGGGTATTCTCAGGAATCTTTGCTATTGTCTATGGAATACTTACTAACTTAGTACCACTTGTATTCTTTAGTTTAATCTGCATTTCTCTATGTATCAGAGGTATTTACACGCATATGACGTATTCAGATATAGAAAGAGCTTATACAAAACAATTATTAGACCTGCCGAAGAAACAATAAGTATGACTTATTCAACCAGATTACTTTGTCCGTTATGCTATTCGATACAGGACTTCAAAGTAGATGGAAGGTTTGCATACTGTCAGAAATGCAAGGGGGCATTCTATAAATCAGACCTAATCCTAAGAGAGACTAGTACTAAACAGGAATAGGAAACTAAAAAGTTTAAATAATCTTATATAATAAATAAACCCCTTTTAAAGTATGCGTATATTAGTAATTACAATAATGCTGATACTTTGCTCATTAGTAGTTAGTGCTTCAGCAGTAGAAACGATATGTCCGTTTCCAAGTCCTACACCCCAAAACTTTCCCGTAGGATCTTTTAGTCTTAACAAGCAGATTGCAAGTTCTGGAACTGGAACCTTTATAGGAATGGAATCTACGGGGTATTCAGATAAACTCTCGCAGAATGTATATTCAAGTGAAGTTCTGGCAGCTGGAAGTACTGATTATTCAAGCACATTGAATATCGGGTCGGCTGTAACTTCTACGAAAGCGATCAGTTTCTTAGGTGGATCTCTTTCAACCAGTGAACTTTATGGGCAAGTTGCTATTAGTCCTTCCAATCTGTCCTTCTGCGATATGTTAATAGGGGGATCTACAACGAGCCTTAATTCCGGGCAAGTAGTAAGTAATACTAACTTAACGGCACCCGTATGGATGTCTTATGATATAGGGGTATCAGGAACAGATAACGATAACGCAATTGGAATGGCAAGTGTATTTATGGATGCTTCTTCGATGGAAGGAATTAACTCTACCAGGATTGACAGACAAACCATGAGTCAGAATTATATGTGGACTGGTGACTTTAGTTTCGCAGTTAGTGATTCATTAAGAATTACTCATCCGATTAACGCCAATTACAATAAAATCGTAGCTGCGATGAATCAAACGCAACTCTGCTAGAGAAACTATATAAACTATCTTTTTTAATATATATGTATGAAAAAGGTACTTGTAGTATCTGATCTACATTGTGGATCGATCTATTCCCCAATGCCGGATGAAGTATGGATTGAAAAAGGAGATTCTGAACGAAGTAACGTAATAAACTCTAATCCATTACAAAAACGCCTTTTCGAGTGGTTTCAACAGGGAATAGACTATGCGGGTAAAGTGGATGCATGCTTTGTTCTTGGTGACTCCGTAGACGGCCCTAATAGAAAATCTACGGGGTTCGAGTTATGGACTAGCAATCTACACCAACAATGTAAAACTGCTGCCGATATACTTGCTATGATTAAGACTTCTAATTACTTCGGGGTGCAGGGCAGTTACTATCACGTTGGAGAGAATACCTCTAGCGATCTTGCTATTATCGAAATGCTACATGGAAAGTTCGGTAGTGACTTAGTTGTAGAAGTAGATGGCAAGAGATGCTATCTCTGGCATGAAGTTAGTTACTCTACAAGTCCTATCTCAAAGGCAACTGCTGGAAACTCCCATATCGTAGGAGCGAAAATGAATGAAGATCGCTTCGGTAAGTTCGATATTCTTCTAGCGGGGCATACTCACGAATTTAGAGTAGTTCGAGATATAAATGGGTATTTCGTTAATGTTCCAGGTTGGAAGTCCAGAGATGCCTATATCGCAAAGAAGGGATTACGTGGTGGAGGGGCAGTTATGGTAGGATTCATTATTCTTACTATTACTGATGGTGATATTCATGCAGAACCATGGTTAAAGTTACTTTCAAGGGAACAGTTATTCAGGGAGTGTAAGGTATGATTGAACAAGGTATAATACCAGAAATAACTATTATTTCTAAATCTCTAGAATTATCTCCAGAGTTTATTAAGATACAGCAGGAACTTAGCAATAAATATTCATTTATTAGGTCAAAAAGAAATGAAATGGAACAACCACAACCAAAATTTGTAGCAAAGACAAAAAGAATGTGGACTCAAGAAGAAGTAAAATATATATCCGAACATTATGGTATAATTTCAATCCTAGATATGGCAAAGATTTTAGGATCTACATACTATCAAGTTAGGATAAAAATACAAAATAATGGTATGAAACCTAACGGAAATATTAAATAGTACTCTTTTTTATCCATAATATTTATACGAAGTATTTTATATTAATCGTGTCATCTATAATCCAAGTGATACTGTGAGTATTTTAGATCGTTTCTTTTCATATAAGGAAGATAAAGCAATAAGGGATCTATATAGTCTAAACTCACAGCAGTTAACTGAAGTAATTCTGAAGGCAAATCTTATACCAAATCAATCTCAAGTGGCGAGCTGGGATGAAGCAACTATTAAGAATGAGCAGGAATGGAATAATCCCGAATCAGTAAGACGCGCAATATCCTCTATTTCTAACTATTATAATGTTATAGGCGTATGGAGGCAAAACTTCGATAAGAATCTTAACGATACTCTTGCGGATAATGCATATTTCTCAATGATGGAGAAAGCATATCAGGATTACATAACAACTCTAAATTGGGAAGTAAGATCTAAAGACGGAGAAGTAGTAGATACAGCAATGGATTTCCTTGAGTACCCAAATCCTCAGGAATCCTTTGGAGATACGCTGAAACCAGTAATACGATGTATTTTAAGATATGATGCCGGAGTTACTGTTAAATCCTATAATCGTAAGGGATATCTTTCTGAACTTAAATCCTATCTGGGTACTGAGTTTTATGGTGAAATTGATAGAATTCCTATACCTGTTAACCTTGGGCATGAAGCAAAAGGAATGGGGTATTGGAGTCATGGATACGTGCAGAGATGGTGGCAGAGATCTCGGCCCGGAGTATATGTAGCATTCCGTCCTGATGAAATCTGCTACTGGAAGATGTACAACATGCCAGATACGATCTACGGCATGGACTATCTTCAGAACCTTAAGTACCAGATCCAGTATCTTATAGACTCAACAAGAGCTGCCGGCAGAACCTTC
>Ga0209777_10009265_pt1 | contig 10624 bp, 22 predicted proteins | sample FrelakmetHBP12HB_FD_187147 | JGI IMG/M metagenome (GOLD analysis project Ga0209777, IMG submission 187147) | Freshwater lake sediment microbial communities from the University of Notre Dame, USA, for methane emissions studies -HBP12 HB (SPAdes)... | ecosystem: Environmental > Aquatic >... | reverse complement strand
GGATTATATCAAAGGTTTGCTCGAGCGGGATGAGGAAAATACCGTTGCCAATATGATTTCAAAATTGATACCAAGGTTATGAGGTAGTAGGTGATAGGTGATAGGTAGTAGGTGATAGGTGATAGGTAGTAGGTGATAGATATGAGAAAAATAGTCATCAAAATCCTTTCTGTCATTAAAAAAGGGCAGCATCATTGCCGCCCTTGCCATTAATTTAATTTCCAAATTTTATTTTCGCTTCTTTTTATTTGGAAGTTGAAACAACATGCCCTTGGTATCCGAACTATTCATAATCCATATATTGCAATTATCAAAAAAAAGAGCAAAATTGTTAGTGTATGGATTATCAAATGAAGAATTTGCGAATCGAAATTTTAAATCATACATTATTCTAAGAATTTTATTCCAATCTAAAGCGTCGAATAAAAGAGTAATCTCATTAAGTTTATTTCTATCAAATTTAAAAACAATATTTTCAATTTCAATTCCGTCAAAAGAATCCTTTTGATTTTTAGAAATATAATAATCCCTTTTATTGGAATTATTATAAGAGCAAACTAAGCTTAAATTTCTTCTCGCCAAACCTGCGATCACCTTTTCTTTTTTATCCCCAATTGCAAAACCAAAATATTTTTGAAAATCAAATTTATTCGCAAAGGTGGTTGAAAATAAAAAAGATATCAGCAATCCCAAAATAATGATAAATTTTTTCATATTATTTTTTTATCAATAATTCATGGGTTTTAAATTGCACCGCGATTATTTCAAAAACAATTCGGATAAGAAACATGATTATCGGCAAGGCGATTAAAACGATAATCCACGATCCAGCCCAATGTCCTGTATTAGGGCTAATCATAATCATGGATATTCCATAAATTAAAACAATAAATTGAAATAAGGCATGTAGAACCTCGAGTACCCTTGGTGCGATAAATTTGTCAAATGTAAATGGATTCATAAAAACTCCTGATAATAATTAAATAAAAAGTTAATTTATTAATTTAATAGAAAGAATATCCTCAAGCTTTATCGTATCAAAATTATTTATCGCGCCATATTTGTCCGGCTTAGGATAGATCGTGATTGTGATTTTATTCTCATCGGCACAATGTTCGAATTGTCCAATTATTGCCTCAACTATATTTGCATTTTCGAGTATTATTTGGATTGTTTTCATAAAACCTCCTGATAAAAATATAAATCAAAATCATGTTGATTGACTTGAAATTCTTCTTTGTAAATCGTAATATTGTCAAATTGCCATTTTTCAAACCTTATTTCAATCTCCGTTTCAACCGCTTCCTTGGTAGAATCGTCTGGCATTTCAAATTTAATTTCATGAAAATTAGGATATTCATTGTCCTCGTCAAAAGTGGTTTCGATTCCAAATTTACCTGTAATTCTCATAAAACCTCCTGATAAAAATTGAATAAAAGGTTAATTAAGAAAATAACCTGTTTTTGTGTAAATATTTGTCTTCGATATGTAAAAACGGAAAATAGTAATTGTTATTAATTGGTAAAATGTGTTCGTAGCAATATTTAATATGTTCGCAAATTTCCTTTTCATAAAAAGACAGGCCGGGAATCGCCAATATTGCCAGTACATCATTATAAAGCGACTCATTGACCTTAAAAAATCTAACTTCATTTGTATTTATTAATATTTGACTCATACAATTTACCAAATAATTCCTAATTCCTAATTCCTAATTCCTAATTCCTAATTCACCCCAATAAGTCTGTGCCTGCAATTCCACCCACCCCGGTAAATCAAAACCGGCTGCCCGAAGTCATTGCTCATTGCAGCCCATTGTTCGACGGGGTGGACTTCCAGCAAATGCTCGATACAAAACTCCCGTTCGGGGTCGGGGCCTTCATATTTCAATGACCGGGCGCCCAATTGCACTGATTTTGTAATCGTTATAATTGAATTTGCTCCGAGCCGGGCGGTGCGGGCGATTGTTTCGGCATAATAGGAAGTATTATTTTCAATTCTTTGAAGCCGCTGAATCATTGCCGAGAGCGGCTCGTCGCTCGAAAGCGAGAGCCTGACTTTATTTGCAATTACCGTAGAAATACCGGCTTTTGTCTTGGCAAATTCGTCACCCAGGATTTTCAGCAGGTCATTTTTTGTGAATATATCCGCCGGGAAACCCTCATGCTGCATGAGCCATCTTGAGCGTTCAATTTCCTCGGCAGCCTTCATTAAAGCGATATAATCCATGCCGAAAAATTCACCCGTATTATATGTCGATATAAAATGCGAAACTTCGGCTTTAATTTTTTCGGGATGCCCCTCACCGTAAAGCCTGCGGATAATCGCTTGTATATGTTTGAATATTTGCTGCATCAGAACATTTTTAAGTCATTATTGGGTGAAATTAATTTCATTGCATCTCGAATGGGTATTACCTTTCCTTTGATATTATTGACGTCAAGAATGACAGCAAATTCGGCTCGCGAAGTTTCGAGCCATTGGGTTGTACATTGGCATAGCATGATCCGGGTATCGCAATATGGATCGCTGACCCAATCATTTTTTTCCCATGACCACCTCTTACTCCGTATCGTCCGGAATACACCATGCTGATCGCTTTCGGCGCCGCATTTCCAGCAGGTCATTTTACACCCCCAGCCGTTGTTTAATGTCAAGATAATTTTTCTTGATAGCCGGCTCGGTATCAATCAAATCCTGGGCTGCTTTTATAGAATTTAAAATTGTCGCATGGTCCCGATGCAATATATCCCCGATTTCTTCGAGTGTTTTATCTGTAAAATACCTAATTAAATAAATTGCAAGGTGGCGTGGGAATATAATTTCATATTTGCGCGTCCTTCCATAAAAGTCGGATTCATTTATCCCAAAATAAATACGGACGATTTCGCAAATATCAATTGGTGTTATGATTTCGCTGGGCATATAAGGAAAATAAGCTGGAATTGCATTTATTTCAATGCAATTCCAGGTATTATTTAATATATAATGAAATTCATGCATGATTATTTTTTGATATGAAGATATTGATGAAATTCAATCAAAACCGGGCGAAATAAATTGCGATTCGATAAACCGGAATCCTTTAAATTAAAAAAAAGACGGCCTTTAAAAAAGCTTTCAACAATAGCATTAGAACCGCCATCATCCTTTTCTTCGATTTCTTTCGGTTTAGGCTCTTTTTTTGGCTTTGCTTTTTTTGTCAATAATCCCTCTTCGATTGCAAGCATGCCTTTAATCGCATTATAAGCATCGCGTAGTGTGCATTTTTTTGTTTTATATTCCCCCCGGATTTTTTGAATATTTTTCTCCAGTGCAGTTTCGCGGTCGAGCGGGAATCCGATTTTTCGCAGCCGCTCATATTGCTTGATTTTAAAATCATCATCTTCGACCGTTTTTAAAAGCCGCTGTTCCCATTCGGTGAATCCGCTCAAATCTTTTAAGATTTTAATAGAATCGAGCGGCCCCTGGGGGTCAATCTTTAAGCTTTTGAGCGCTCTCAAAAGCTCATCATCAAGATAATTCGTACTTTCGTAAATGCCTTTACCAAGATGGGTTTTGGCGAGTTGGCCTAATATTTGCTTGTATAGAAAATATTCATTTTTTCTTTGCTCGATATATTTCTCTCTTTGAAGGTTTAAGGCAAGAAAATTGAGCGTGCAAATATCGGGACTTTCATATTCACGGATAATCGCCGGTATTTCTTTCATTCCTGCCATTTTAGCGGCTTCTATTCGGCGATGGCCAGCAACGCAAACCCATTTTCCGCCAATGTCAGAATTATCGGCATAAATTTCCGGATTAGTCAAAATCACGGGAATTAAAACGCCTTGGTCTTTGACTGAGGCAAGGAATTCCGGCTCGATATAAACATCGCCGTAAATTTCCTTTTGATGAGGATGGGGCTGGATTTTATCCAACCCCACCATAATAATTTTTTCCGGCATTATTTCCGTCCTTTCGCCGTTTCGGCCAATGCGACAAATTTTACCGAATAACTTTTTGTTATTTCAACCGCCTCCCGAATTTTATCTTTATACGGATAATCGGCATCAGCAAGAAGTTTTTTGAAGGCTGCGGATACACCATAACTAACTTTTTCCGTAACCATGTTATGAAAGGTTAATTTGAATAAATTTCTTAAATATTCAACAAATCCTTCCCGAACTTTATAAGATTGCGATTCGGCAAAAATTGCAGTACCGCTGAGGGTAGGAACTATTTTCATCCCAGTCGTTTCGAATAATTCCTGGAAATATTCCTTTTCAATCTCATAATCTTTCCCTGCCTGTTTGATTATTTTTTCAAGTTCGAGAGCATGTTTGACATGGGGCGAATAAATTTCGGGATTCTTGACGGCGGTTTCTTTTTCGGCAAAAACCTCTGTAGCGGTCTGTTTTTTTGACTTCATAATATTTCCTTAAAAAATAAATAAAAAATGTGAATTGTGCTATTTTATTTTCTTGATATTCTTAAATCTGGCCGCCATGGATATTGGCAGATAGGCGTCCGATTCGAGATTATGAAGGAAATTTTCTTCGACTTCATATAGATGCCCATTAATATCAATTCGGCTTCCCATCTCAAATCTTCGAAAGAATTCCTTTTTTTCTTTTTCAAGCAGCATTTCTTCTTTATTGGGCATGGGCGGCGGTTTGTATCTGCCGTTTTCAATATCCGCTCTAAACCATTTCCGGCAGGTCATGAATGCAGAACGGCACTTTTGACGCAATGGCAGCCAGTTGTCCATATTCGAAAACTGCCGTTTGAGGTCTTCGATTGGATATAATTCCAATAAAATCGAAGCCGAGCTTTCATTGAGCGGCACCTTCATGCGGGCGACTTCCGGGCAGGCATCGGCAATAAATTCGAGTAATTCTTTTATTTGTTTTTCCATTTAAACCTCAAATTTCAATTTCATTGGAAAGGGTTAAGTTGATTTTATATATCGGTTTGCCGTCCTGGCGCGTAAATGTAATTCTAGTATAAATTGAGGGCCTTATATCTTTCGGCAATGCGTTTATAGCATCCTCCAGATCAACTTTGGCTCGTGCCAAACGACATATTAAGTCGGAATTGATGATTGTTGATAATTCATTTTCCACATCAACCTCCGATCAATTGCAAAGCCTCGGAAGCTTTGTAAGGTTTGCAGATCTTTTCAATAACGGCGTGGCTCAGCATATTGACAAGTGCATCTATTATATCGCCATAGCTGAATCCGGTTTCTGCAGAAATTTCCTTTATAATTTCCAGGGTTTCGGCCTTCATAATTGGCGTCAATCTTTCTTTTATCATAATTTTACCCTCCATTCTTAAGTTTTCTAAGTTCATTTTGAAGACTTATTTCTTTGGCCTTAAATTCCGAACCTAAACGGTTTAATTCACGCAACCTTATTGTAATGGCATTTATGCGAATTGGTTGAATTAATTTATTTGAATCAGATCCTTCAATTAAAATATTTAAGGCTCCCGCTATAGTACATCCAAGATCAGCGGCTATTCGATGAAGTTTGATTTTATTTTTTTTCATCCAAAGAGAATGAATATCTCTTGGGATGCTCATAATAATATTTTGTTCTTTTACAATTCATAATTTTACCTCTTAAATTTAAATTCCTAATTCCTAATTCCTAATTCCTAATTCCTAATTATCAATTAAGTTCGATTTGTTTAACAATGTCCTCAATATTGACAGCCATATTGAGATTAAGGGCAATTTCCCGGAATCGGTTTATTAAATATTGAGCCTCGGCTGGCTTCAGATATTGATAATAGAATCGTGTCGGTACTTTAGTGAATTTTTTAAAGCCGCCCTCTTCCAGGAATATATGCGACTTAGGATTAATCCAGTTAATGTGGAGGTGCCGGAAGGCATTCGTAGGCACCCTGCCGCCAGGATGCTCAAATTTAATGCGCAGCCATGCCCGCAACGTATCGCCTTGGTATTCATATCCATCGTCGTCAATGACGGTAAAATCGAGAATAGAATAATGAATGGCGCATAATATAGCATAGAATCGCAATAAATTAATTTGCCGAGGGCTGGCATATTCTTTTTTGGGCTTCGGCTCATTCAAATTTCCGCTGCGGGCATCGAGCTCGTCGATGATATTCTGGATCTCTGGATTCCGAAGCTGGGTATAATCCAAGCCATAAAGCTCATAAGTTGCCATATCCCGGAGTTCCCGGACTTTATCGCCGTCGTCCTGCCAATGGGCGGCAGTCGCCCGGCGGGCAGCATTATAAAGTTGTTTATAAAGAGCGGGCCTATCCATAAATCCATTCCCCGTTAATTTCGACCGGGCGGCCCCGGTCAATCCATTCGTCCAATAATTTCCGGGCATGGCGGGCATGATTTTGCGCCCTTAAATCAATGAATGATTTCACGGCATCTTCCCAGGTGCTTTGAATGAGGGTGCGATAATTTTCGATTATAGCAAAATCATTTTCTTTTTTTGCGGTTTGCTCGTTCATTTCCCCTCCATTTCTTTTGTCTGAATATCGGCTTTAACGGGACAGCCCTCTTTGTACCAATCATCTAATTGCCTCTCGATTAGCATAGCTGAATAAATCAGTTCTGCGATTTTTAAAGTATTAATAGCATCTCTAAATGTAAAGTCTATGGCCTCTCTTTTTGATTTTAAAATTTCCTCATGCCTGGCTTGAGCGTCATTTTCGTTTGATTCACTCATTTCCCCTCCGGCAAATTTTTTTGAGGATTCTTTAATTAAAGGATGCCGGTCAAAATTAGGGCAATCGATAACAAATCCACCCTCTTCTGTGAAGGTTAGGGATGAATCAATTTCTGACGCATATTTTATTGTATCGGAATCGAATCCCGGACAACGTACCTCATCGGCGTGAATGCAATCCTGGCAGATATTATCTAAATTCATTTTTTGGTTCATTTCGCCTCCGGCAATAATTTTTGAGGATTCTTATTATAAGATTTTTCAATTGCATTGATTTTATCGATCATCGAGCTTCCCCGCATAAAGCCAGCGAGAATGGTTTTATAGCTGCCGTTAAGCATGGCAATTGCCGTCTCCTGCGCCCGCTCGAGTTTTTTTATATCCCGCCGCATGCTTTTTAATTTCCGATTTTCGGGAATCTCATTGACTTTATGGAGTAATTCATTTTTTGACCGGATCATATTCGCCAATTTGACAGATATTTTACCTACTGTTTGCGATTGATCCATCATCTCTTCGATTTGTTCCGGCGAGGAACATATCGCAAGCTCCTCGAGCGCCGAATTGAGTGGGAAAATAACAACCTCTTCGGCCGGAGGTTTTCGCTTGATTAGGCTTTTTAGACTCATAATAACTCCTGATTTAATTAATAGTTAATAGTGAATAGTGAATAATTGTGGTTATATTATTTAAATTAATAACCGATAATTATGGCCTATTGGCGTTTCTTCGATATAATATTGTGCAATGCGTTTGCCGCTCGACGTTTCAATCCATTCCTTTTCAATACTATAGCCCATTTGCTTAATATCCCAAATTCTACCCTTCAAATTCATGCATCCAAAACCATTCAGAGCCTCCAGCGCCGTCAATCGCTGTCCTCTCTTTAGTATGTTCAATATATTCTCAATCTGATTCATATATTTTATACCTACTACCTATTACCTATTACCTAATAATTCATCGATTCCAGCAAATCGTCAATATCAATATCGTCGACATCGATATCGTCTTCCTCGTCGTCGCAGGATTCGGGAATAGTAGGCTCCGGCTCCGGTGGTTCTAATTCTTCCTGAATCTTCAATTGCGAATTTTTAATTGATAACTGTGAATCGGCATCAGCTAATGTTTTATCCCAGCCTTTTTGAGGGTCGTTGAGCCCCTTTAGCCCTTCGTTAATCGCCGCCTCCTGTTTTTTTTGATTTGCCTTACGGCTATAAATAAACCTGGTATCCTCAAGTGTCCGGATTGTGTGATCCTCAGCAAGACCAATGAATTCGACATCAATTAAAACCGGAATTTTATTTTCATTGATTTTATAAATTTCTTTGTAAATAAATGCCTGGCGATTATTTGACGGGTTGGGAATCACACAGACTTTATCGCCGTGATCCAAATAAGTAAGTTCGGGGCAATGGTAATTAAAGGATTGGTTATTGTGCGTTACAATTACATAGCCCATCTGGGCTGCGACTCTGTGATGGCTATCTTTGTCGGTCATATAATAAAATGCCCGGGGTTGGTTCTCGATGGGAATCCGACTCGGGGGGTGATCAGGCCCACCAAAGAATTCCCAGGCATTTTGATAAGTCGCAGGCAGCCCGGATAACTTTGCAAAGCTCTTGAGGGATTCACTGTTGACAATTCGCTTGCAATAATCGCCGTAAACCCAATTCAAGAACCAATTCCAAGCCTCTTCGAATTCCGGCGCATGTTGCAATTGGTAAGTCGGTACCGAGCCAAGTTCATATTTAGTAACCCGGCTCTCACGGCTCCCCTGATATGCCCCGGGTATTTGTAACGCTGCCTGCTGATTTAACCTATTAAAACTTTGTTCAATACCGGCTTTGAATGAGTGTCGTGGTATTTTTGCCAGTGGATATTTTATTGGATGTGGCTGCCCTGGGAATATTCTGTTATGCCAATCCCAGCCGCCGTAAAATCCCTCCAATTCTTCCGGCAGATAAAAAGCTTCGATTAGATTTTTGATGGCATTAGAGCGAAATGTTCTTGAATTGTCGAGCATGACGCCATATCGGGGAATGCCATATATGTTTATACAATCTATTAATAAGGCGCCGACCTCGGCAATCGATTCACCTGTGATTGGCTTGATATACATCGGATAACCTGTAACGCCATCGATAACGAGCATATAACTTATTAATTGCGGCTTGGTGCTGCCGGGCATCGTAACCCAGGCGTCATATTGCGTGCCGTCTATAACCCAAAATTCACCGGCTCCAAACCCCTCGCCTATTAATCCAATATCTTTGAACAATGAAATGTAATCCCAGCGGTTTGTGGGCATGTCGTTATTGGATTTCGGCGCATTATAACGTTTTTCGTGCAGCCGCAGCCATTTTTCACTATGGAAATAACCCCGGTACATTTTATCATCTCTCATAATTCGCTTCTGATATAAATATTTCGTCAATAAATGTATATCTTCAAACCCGGCAAGCCCGCCGTTGATTTCCCAATATTCATAACATGCCTTATAGCAACTGGGCTGCACGTTTGTTTTGATTGATTGATTAAGGTATAAGTCTTTGGTGCGTCCCACAAGCGCTTTTTCAATCTCGGTTGAGATTTTGATCTTTGGGCCTGGATTGATTCCCGGTGTTTTTTTTCGCACGATAAACCTCTTTTGAACTTCGACATCGTCCGGCGAGCGGCCCCAAAGAGCCAGTGCCTGGCGAATTTCATATAATTTTACCGGAGGACCTATGCCCTGGGGATTGGCAACTATTTTAACATCAATCCCGCTCGAACCATTGAGCCGTTTAAGTTTTTTTCGAACAGCCCTAACAGTTATACCAACTGAATTAGCGATTGCCTCTGATGTGATATAGTTAATCGACTCTAACTGATTCATAATGCCTTTCGCGCTCATTTTTCTTTTCCTGGAAAATAGTAAGAATGCGAGGATTGTGATATTTATTTACGGCATTATAAATTGCCACACGTGAAACACCCTGTTCTAGAGCAATCTCCGTGAAGATCCCCCTATAAGGATAGATTTTGTAATTAACCTTTTTTTTGGCTTTCATGATATTTCTATATATTTTTGTTTGATATTGTTTTGTTAATTTGATATTAACTTCAAACGCAAATATATATCGGAATTCCCAACAATGCAAGAAAAATTTTCACTATACTGAAATTATTTTTTATTTTTATGATTGGAGATAGAATAAGAATATTACGTAAATCTCAGAAATTAAGACTGAGGCAGTTTGCTGAGATTGTTGGTACCTCTATTGGATATATTTCAGAGATTGAAAATAATATTTCCAAACCAGGGTATGAGTTAATAATTAAAATAAAAAATAATTTTAATATTACTTATGATTGGCTTTTATCGGAAGATGGTGAGGGGCTACTTATTAAAGAAAATGATAAATTATTATTAGAAGAAAATCAGAGGTTGAAAATTGTAAATGAGGCTTTGGAGGATAAAATTATTAATTTGAAACGACAAATAAAAATAAAACGGGAGGGGATAATGGTTGGGGTGAAAAAATATTCCAGTTCTTTTATAAGCGAAGAAATTGAGGAATGATTCCCAAATTAATGGTTCCTTAAGTTCCTTAAGTTGGATTAAAAAAATAAGGAGATTCCCAAATTAAAGGTTCCTTAAGTTCCTTAAGTAGGGTTCCTTAAGTTCCTTAAGTTCCTTTAGTCTCGCCTAATATTTTTCGTTCCCAAATTAATTGTATTAAGGTTATTATATTATAAAATGAAATGTTTAGTATTTTTAGTTTCAATTAAATTATTATTTTATATTAATAATTCACACCCTTATGTCTTTTGTTTTATTTACTAATTTTAATTAATTTGGGAATGGTTGATTTTATATACCGCACCCACACACACTACTACTTTTAATTATTTTAGTAATTTATAATATTATATTTTATATCAAC
>Ga0209777_10009263_pt1 | contig 10624 bp, 8 predicted proteins | sample FrelakmetHBP12HB_FD_187147 | JGI IMG/M metagenome (GOLD analysis project Ga0209777, IMG submission 187147) | Freshwater lake sediment microbial communities from the University of Notre Dame, USA, for methane emissions studies -HBP12 HB (SPAdes)... | ecosystem: Environmental > Aquatic >... | reverse complement strand
TGTGATCATTAACTTCTTTGTCCAACTCGATCAGAGTGGCACCAAGCCAATGACCAAAGACCTTGAGTGGCCTATTCAGCATTGCTGCGTTCATTTCGTAACCGGATCTTTTTGCACCATTTTTATCACGAAGTAGGCGATTGTAAATACGGCAATTATCTGCTCTGGTGTGCAATGAAAGCCGAAGGCTGCCAATGCCACTGCAAGTCCAGGCGCTGCTCCCTGGATAGTCGTGTTCTTGTTGATGAATATTCTATTGATTAACCAGCTCATTATCTTTCTCCTTCTACTGACACAGGATTTTTGAACGGTAATTGTGGTGATGGTGAGGGTTGCCGCATTTGGCGGATAGCCGCTATGGATGCCTTGATCTCTGCTCTATCATTTTTTCCTTCTATCCATAGGAATGAGAACATTGCTCCAACAATGATGGATGATGCTGTAACGGTCATTACAAATATTTTGAATAATCCTCTGAGTTTATCATCAGAGTCAGTTTTAAGCGCCTGAGCTGTTTTCTCGGTATCTATCTTCAGTTGATCCGCTATGATTTTGGTGTCCTTTTTGATCTCACAAAAAGTATCATGGTTGATCTGTCTGTTCTCAAGAACAAGATCCTTTAATCCGCTCAAAGTATCCTCCGTTCCTTTGATTCGTGACTTGATAGAATCCGAACCCCCAGACCCATATATGGACTGATTGAGTTGCTTACAATCATACTCGCAGGTTCCCATTCGTTCTTTGACTGCGGCCATGTCCAGACAGGTCTGCATGAGTTTATTGCTACATGCCTGATGCTGTTTACACTCGTCCACATAACTCTCCTTCTTTCATGCAAGTCGCCTCACGCCTAACACTGATGATGCCTTAAACGACTCGATGCTGACCTTATCCCCCTGGTTGCCTGCCAGGAGGAGAACGCCACCACCCGCGGTCCCTGCATATATCCCAACATGACCGGGAGCATCCAGCACTTCAGGCCCCGGTTGCGGTTCAGTCCCTCTCTTGAGCACCACCACATCAAGACCGATGATGGCATCCTCAAGTGCTACCTCTGTGCCTACTGTGAGCCATGACCGAGCCGATGCACTGCCTGAACGGGGCAGGCCAAGAAGGTAGCATAAGCCATTCAACCATGCTGAACACCAACCTGTCTCATCATGGTACGGCCCCGGAACTGATGTTGTAGACAGGCACCAGTTGATGAACGGGTTGTCATTGTTGCCTGGGATCTCCTTCAATCCGAGCATCCGCAGACCGACCTGATAGAGAGATGTCTCGATCTTCATAATATTAGTCCCTTATACTTTTCGCTTTGGTAGATCATAACTCATGCTAAATTCAGTCAATATCATACCATGCCTGGATATTTATATGTATCCCTGTTTCGTTAGCAACCCACGAACCTCCAGCAGCAGCTTTGTATATCGACATATAGTTGAGGTCTTGAGGGATTTCAAATAATTCTGTTGACTCTACCCAAGCCGCCCCATCATAAACTCTTATATTTGCCATCCTAACACAAACCCCTACTGCGGGGGTAACAGGTAAAGTTATTCTGATAGACCCCGATGATCCTGATAAGTTTCTTGTGTCTGCTATAAACATGAAGTAACAAACTTTTCCGATAACTACATACTTAGCAAAGTCATATCCACTGAGAACCGCATAAGGTCCGGTTAGAGTCGGTATCCATGCTTGCCATGCAGACGTAGATGGTTGAGATGTCTCTGTCCCCGTATCTGTAATAATACCACCTAATTCTGAGAATATCCTTGTTCGATATACATAAACACCGTGAATGTTTAATGAATTGGTTGCCATACTTCTGCAACCTAAAAAATTCACATAGGCTGTTGTGCCGCCAACTACACCCGTAAGATATATATCATCATAATCCCCCGCAAATCGGCATCCTACGAAATTGATCTGGGAATTATATACTCCAGTAGTTCCTTCTATAGTAACCCCATGATCTAACGCATTGTGAGTTGTATTGTTATTTTCTAAATGAATACCTACGAAATTGATCTGTTCTGATCCAGTAATATATATTCCGGTCAGATAGTTACTCTGAACAAGTCCCCCCATAAAACTATTAGTAACAGACCCATTGATAACTATACCAAAATGAGCGTTATATTGGGCTACTACATTATCCCAAGCATTAGCGTTTGTAGCGGTAATCAGCTTTAATCCTATATCGTTCCGATTTACTGTTACGTTTCTTGATCCAGCACCCTCAACATTATAGAGATATATTCCCGCCTTACCCACGCCCTTAAAGTAACACGCCGATACGTTTTCAAAGTCTACTGGGACCGTCCACCCGACAGATTTAATCATGATGCCATGACCCGATTTGGTTGTTGCTCCGCTATCCGGCCCCTGTACCAGAAGATCACGAATAGTTACAGACGGTTGATGACTTGAGGTAGTTTGATTAAGAGTAATTGCATCTGATCCATCTACCGCAGTGCATTTAAGAACTGTTCCGCCAAGTGTAGCAACATTAGGATCGGATTGTGTCAAAAGACCCGGACACCCCGATCCCTCAAGGATATAATGTGGCAATCCGGCAATATCGGGTAGGGTAAGATTCGTGAATCTATATATACCAACACCAAATTTAACCGGGATTCCCACTGATAAAGCAGAAGTTATCGCTACTTGTATAGCAACTGTATTATTGGTACTATCATCCCCAACTGCACCCCACCATTCAGGATAAACCTCTCTGACCGATCCTGCGCCGAATACAATGTTACCGGATACAAATCCACTGAATATCTGACCTTCTGCCTCAAGGTGTCCATTGAAAGCAATCGTTGCTCCAGAAGACTTAATGATAAGTCCTGCACCAATCTTCTTTAATGTAACGGTGGAAGGAATGGTAAGTGCAGAAGAGATGGTAAGTTGGTCTGATACTATTATCAAGGTCGGATCTGACCCTGCAGCGGCTACGGTAGCTACAAGCCCAAGCAGTCCTGCATCTATCCACTTGTCTGTCACCTGATCGAGATTGTAGTCATGAGGCTGCGCCATGATATTTATGTCGTCTATGGTGTCAGATGTATATCCAGTCTTGGATAGAATCATCTTGAATAGCTGAGACTTCGGATAATCGTTGGTGTCCACAAAGAACAGGAACGCCCCGTCAGTTCCCGATGTAACGGAGTTGACAACCGTAACACTGGTAAGAGTAGTGTAGATAGAGGCAGGCGTTACGGTTCCAGCAAGGAATACCGCAATAAGACCTTCCTGGATAATTCTGCCGTTACCGTCCCTGTGAATACCGTACATTGGGAATCTCATCATGTCCCCCTAAAAGTCTATTCCTATTTCCTTGAGCTTCTTGAAATCTCCCATGATCTTTTCAAGGTTGGTTGAATCCTTCTCTATCGAATCGGCATCAACCTTGTCCATCAAACCTTTGAGCCTGTTGACTACCTGATTTGGTGAACTGCCCCATGCTATCAGGTTGATTATATAAGGTTCCCCTGGCACCGCATGTAGAGAGCCCTCAACCGAGCAAGTTGAATAGGTCTTGATGAACTTGCTGTACTTCTTGTCATAGTATATCTGCACCCAATCGGTACGGGCTTCCTCTGCCGCTAATGGCAGGCATCCCACATAGGGGGCTATCCACTGAATCTCCACATCCTCTCCACCTGCTACCTTCCAGATAACCTCTGAATAATTAAGGATGGCCTCGGTATAGATGACGGACAGAGGCATGGCAAAACGACTTGAGCAATCGAGGAAGAAACCCTTGTTCCTGGATACCAGGATCATTTCTGAACTAACGGCACCTCGGTAGTTCATCTTGGTAAGAACCGGCTGAAGTGCGTTCATGAGCTTATCAAGAGCCGTGGGCATCTTATCAGTAACCGTACCTAAGTAGGGGGCTGATCTCTCGATTCCCCATAGATAAGGCTTGATGAAAGTCTTACCGTTAAAGAAAAGATCAAAACCATATTCTACAATGCCGTTCTTGATCTCGTCCTCAACAATTATGGGAGTGATGGCCTTGAATGGCCCGATCTTCTGTTCGATCTTGGCAATGGTGTTGTCGGTCTTCTGGTCATTGACGGGCTTGAATGTCTCCCTGTCGCCCCTGAACTGGTTGAGTTTGACCCATACGTCCTTTTTCTTCTTGAGCAGGCTCCTGAGCGAATCTGTGCCGAATAACCGTTTCGTATTCTGTGTGGGCAGTTTCATGGCGTGAGACTGCATGTACCTGAAGAAATAACGGTCTTCCTCAAGAAGATCCCCCATGTCAGGCCCGAACACCCTCTTGTCAGGATGATACCGCTTGACAGCCCTGGCAATATCCCCGAACCCTACATCAGTAATATAAATGAGATCAGCCTTGGGTATGTAGTCCCACAGCTTGATAGGGTTCTCAAAGGTGATACCGCCCATGACGGTCTTCTCTGTCTTAATGATTCCTGGCAGGCCGAACCCAGGGGCAAAGTCCTTGATCTTTGGTTTCTGGTTGTTATAAGGCGTAAAGTGAAAAACCTTCCCGAAGTCTTTTGCAAGCCTCATGGCATGGGCTGTTTCAATGCCCGTGCCCAAGACGAGTACAGATCGGTCAGAAAATTCGCTCACTGAGTCATCTTCTTTACAAGAGCTTCATATCTTGACGGATGAGTCTTTTCCAAGTTCTCCAGCTTTTTATTCAAAAGATCGCTGTAGGCATCTCTTTCTTTTGCTGAAGCCTTGGGCCATAATTTAACTAAATCCTCGGCAGTCAATCCCTTCAATGTCTTTTCAAGAGGATCGCCAGTTCCTTTATCTATGATAGCATCAAGTTCTTCGGGATAGAGCCTACCTGCCCGTAAGTCCTTGTTGATCCTTGGAGTTATCTTGTCATTGATTTCGCTCATCTTCCCACCATTGGAGGTAAGAAGTTCTCTGACCTGTTTGGCATAGACATTGACCAGCATGGAATGTGACCTGACATCTGGATCAGAATAGTAAGTTGATCTGCGGGATAAATCCAAAGCAGATTTCTCCAGTTCAGTCCTGTGCTTATAAACATTAATGCCAACCGATTGAAGAATGCCTCCCCACCAATCTATCTCTTCCTGTTTCTTAAATACCTTTGCCATTGCCTTCTGTGTGGGTATAGGAAACATTGTGTTAAGATAATCTTTGACCTGCTCGGTAGGATCAACCCAATGACCTTGTGCATCCCTATGGGTAGCAAACTCAACCAGCGGTTTCACAGTAAAGGGATTCAACCTATAGTAAATAAAGCTCCTCGGATCTGTAGCCAGATGATAAATATCTCCTGGTATTGATCGTAAGGTGTACTCGTTTTCACCTGACATAATAGAAAATGGATGATGCAAACTATCCTGTACCGTCCAGTCAGGATTAATTATTTTGTTTATTAGATAGCTCCCGGTCCCCATGCCGCCCATGCCTCTTACAATAGCGGCCATTAACTGTTCCCTGCCTCCTGGCCGCAGGGCTTGACCTACGAACCTTGCCCTTGCCTCAAGGAAGTCAGGGGCAAGCATCATGAGCCTGAGCGAATCTTGGAACGTCTGATTTCTTGCCATGACTGCGTAGTTCAATTCACCAAACGCTGCATTGGACTGATCGGCAGTCAGTTTTAATATCTGACCTTTATCCATTTTAGAACCATACCGTTCAGTATTCCTTGCAAATGCAGCTTGGCCCATAGCCATTTTAAGGCGAGGAATATAGTCCTTGAATAGATAGTCGGTATATTGCTGTAGGTATTTTCCTATAACCGGAGTCTTGGCAACAAGACCACCCGATGTAAGACCTTCAGCAAAAAGGTTCTGTCCTCTATAATCAAATATCACCATTCCAGACTGCACAAGGTCTTTCTGCAACGGTTCAGCAAGATTGATCTTTGGAGCATTGAATGGATTTACACCATGGAATACGGCATGAAGACCAACCTGAGTCTGATGGAACCCAGACAAGGAGAGCATTGTACCTTTCAGGGTTGCTCCTGTTGATAGAGCAGCCTTGCCCACCACGTTCTCTCTTATGGCTGATCTGGTAAATACATTCTTAACTTTCTTGGCTATCTCTGGATGAAGGTACATATCACCTTCAGATAGAATCTGACTATCAATACCCTCTTCGCTTGGAACATGAGATACCCATTTCCATTTCCTGAATGCTGGATTATCAGGAGGTCTTACATAGTCATGAGTATCTATCTTGGCAGTTTCTTCTCCCGCCTTAACCTTGAGATTAGAATGAGAGGTTGGCTTGACAAACATATCTGCGTCTTCAACGAATGGTGAGGCATGGCCTGCAACCATTGCCAAGGGTCTACCATCAGATGCAATGCCACCAGACAATGACTTCACAAAAGACCTTGTTGCAATGGCCTGGTTGAATGCTCGGTCATAGGCCGTTATAAGAAATCCTATGTCCTTGTTTTTAGGTATCTCACCAAGCATCTCACCTTCAAAGTATGAGTCATAGATACGCTTCTTGGCAAAGAACGGGTCTTTCTTGAGCAAGCCTGAATTGGCTTCAGCTATAAGTCTTTTTCCAACCGTACCACTTTTATCCCACAACTGAGGTACATAGTTCTCAACCCCATGCTCAAGAACGTCAGCTTCAATGGCCTTATCAAGCATTGAGTCGAAATACTGTTTAACCGATCTGCCAAAGTTCATCTCTTCGGGAGTAAGGTTAGATGCAAGTTTGTATCCTTTATTCGTCTTTATACCCTTACCTTCAAGGTCTAAAGCTCTCTGGTTCAACAACCCTATGTCTCCATCAGCCTGAATATAGTTTACAAGTGCTTCCCTTCGTGCCTTGTCAGGTATTTTCTCAAGAATGGACTTTGAGAAATTATGAGAATTTAAGGAAGACTCCTGAAGAGTTCCTATATGAGATCGAATAGATGTGTCCCAATCCGTATAAGGTTCGGGATGTAAATACCTATTCCACACATTTTCTACTGAGGCTTTTACTTTGGTATAGGTATCTGCAATCTTATCCCTAGCAACACCTATGGCTTCCTTGCCTTTTTCTATCGGATTTATTGGTTCGTGTAGTTTGACTGTGGGTATTGCTTTGGTGAGGTCAGTTATATCCTTGATAATACCATCGTTTAATTTAGGTGAAGTCTTAGGAGAAGTCTTGGGTATGCTTGGCTTATCGCCTATAAATCCACCTTCACCTAATTCCCACGGAAACTTATTATTGGCTAGGGACGCTTCATACTCTGCTTCGGTGTATCCTCTCTGAGTAAGTTCTCCGCCTTCTTTAGCGACTCCTGATACTTCTTGTTTGTTTCCATATATTTCATCAAGGCCGCTTTGGATTTCGGTCCCAGTTCCTCCATGCTCTTCGGTAATGGCATTTATGGCCTCCTCTCTGTCGAGGCGCTTTTGCTCACGGTATGTAAGAACTTCATCAAGCAGATCATGTCGTTTACCGCTGTAAAGATCATCTACTATAGTCCTCTGTCTGTCAGTGAGTTTAGCACCTTCCTGCGCCTTTTTCAAGGCTGATAATGTTTCTTTTTTTGTATATCCTTTATTCTTAAAGTAGTCAGGGAATGTTGATGGGAACCCTTTCCACTCTCTTGTTTCTGCGTCTGGCCCTCTATATCCAGCTTTACCAACAGATATTTCACCTTCAATTACACCAAGTAAATCTTTCCTTTTCGGGGTTATTGGATATTGTTCCTTTGCAAATTTCGGGGCTGCCTTTACCGCAGCCTTGGATGTTTGCTCAACAATACTTTCTACCACTGGTTTTCCTGTGACAGCCAAGACAGGAACATCCTTGCCTACTGCTCTAATTGCTTCCATACGAGGAGCGAGGTTCTTCTCAGTTATTGCCTTGACTCCCGCCTCTACACCGCCCTTAGCGAGTTTAGGAATATCAGTCGCCCCGCCTGTCAGCCATCCAACGCCTTCCCTTGCTCCTATTGCCAACTTGCTTGCAATGCCACCAGCGGCCCTTGCCCCACCTGTGATCCCCATAGCCAGAGCAGTTGTAGGATCATTCCAGAAAGACACATCTGCTGATGGAGGTACATTAACACCAGTCCTTGTAACTTCAGGGACATCAAGGTTCTTCTCTGAACTTGCCCCTGTTACAAATCCTATCGCCTTTACCCAAAGAGGCATCTCCTCCTTCTTTTTAGAAAAGTCTTTCTGAATCACAGACTTAATCTCGTCCTGACTCATCTCGTCAGGAAAATGGAGGGTTACTCCTTTGCCTTTTATTTCAACAGTTTGCATTATTATTTCGCTGTCCACTTCCCGGTTTCAGGATCATAAATAAAGTCTGAAGATCCTTTGCCAACGATCTTTTTCTTTGCAGTAGTATCAACCTTCTTTTCAGCGGTATCCGCCTTTTGCTGGCCAATCTTTTCCATTTCCTTGTTATGGCGCTCTGTCTCAAATTGAGCCAAGGCATCTCTACCCTTCCCCTGCTTACCTATTCTTTCCATTTCCTTGTTATGCCTAGATGTTTCTTTCTTGCCTTCCGCTGTGGCCGCTATCGTTGCCTCTTTCTCCTGCTTCTGATTAATAGCCTTAAAGACCTCAAGATCAACATAGCCTTTGGGTACATTTTCCGGGTGATTATCAACGTCTATGTCTATAGCTTGAGCGGGATTCTTCGGATCAACAAAGGTCTTAATCCTTGGTGGTCTAGGTTTAGATGCCTGAAGAGCTTCCTTCTTGGTAAACTCTTCATCGGCCTGCAACATGGTCTGCAAGAACTCGTTGTGATTCTTTTGCGCTTCGGGAAGAAGTTTCTGAAGTTCTTGCTTCCGTTCGGGCTTTGTTTTCTCATCAGCCATTTCCTGCTGCATTGACCCTATCTTAGCAGACATACCCACGTTGATTCTGCTCAGGTGACTCATTGTTTGCTCTTTGCTTGAATCTACCATCCTATGATACCGATCTACACTCTCTTGGTCAGTATATGGGGTTCCATCGGGTGCAATCTTAACAAGCCCTGCATCCATCATTTCCTTTTTGACCTGATCCCGGTAGCCTGGAGCATTAGGTACACTTGACAAAAAGTTGTCAAAAACAATGGGCTTGGTGGCAAGATCATGCTGCCTTTTCATCTCATTTAGCTTAAAGGTCTTCTCGGCAGTTTCCTGCTTCACAAGATCAGCCTGAGCCTCACTCGTCTGTATAGCCCTCATATCCTTGGCTAAACCCATGAAGTCCTGTGCGCCTTGAACAATACCGCCCGCTGCTGTTATAGGCATCGCATATCTCCTTAAAACCAGCCTGTTATCTTTTTCCAGGTATTACTGATGGTATGGCCTGCATCCTTGGCGGTTCCGATTGGATCAAAGAATGGCTGTGCAACATCCTTGATAAGATTCTTGGTAGTATCACTGCCTAGAACCTTCTGAGTAGCATATCTTGCGCCTAGGGCTAATGCCGGAACAGCGGCGACTGGACCCAGACCTAATCCCTCTGCGCCTGTTTCACCTATTGCTGTTTCCGGTACTGCCCCTGCCTCACCTAGACCCGCAAATGTTGAGCCTTCACCAGCCATTCCTATTGCCGGTTGAGCAGGAGTCGAATAGAAGGGAGTCTCCAAAGCAGTTTCTCCACCACCACCAAACGCAGTATTATATCCAGCCTTTAGTTTATCAGCATTCATCAAACCATATCCAGCCATTCCCACGCCCAACGCTCCAAGCTGATACTTCTCAGCCCTCTGCTGGCCCGCAACCATCTTTTCTTGGTTTCTTTCTGATTTCTCCTGTATGGCAAGCTGCCTGGACCTGGCCTCTGATGCAGACTGTCCTTCCAGATAGGAAGATAGAAGTTCAGGGGGACCGTAAGGGTTGTTAGTGTCCACCATCGGTCCCGTGATAGCCCTCTGGCTGTTATATGCCTGCATCTTGCGAAGATAATCTTGGAAAGTTTCCATGTCAGATGTCCTCTCTTATGACCTTGAATAGACCGCCGAAGTATAATGGCTCGAATCCTACAGTCTCGTTGGTTGTGGAAACTGTGACCTTGAAGCTATGAACTACCGCTTCGGGCAGATCGACTGATCGCTTGGTCTGGTAAATACGGTATCCTGACTTGTTCTGAGTAAATACAGGTAAGGTAGTCCCGGTAGTTGAACCGTCAGCATAGTGAGTGATCGTCACGTTTGCCGTAGAGATAGTCTTGGCCTTGGCTATGAACTTGATATTCCTGACTTTGGTTTGATAATTGAGCGTCTTGGCAAGGCCAATGTCACCAGTATGAAGCTCGTAGGCAATAGCGTTACCGTCAAATGTCGTGCCGTACTCAAGCCGTTCAAGTTTATAGTCCGTAGTGCCTGCGTAGTTATATTGTATCCCGATAGCGTCTGATAGGCTGAATCCAAAGGTCAACCCCTTCCCGGTTCCCCGGTTTACCTCGTACCACTTCTTCTCAACAAGATCATAGACCAGTTCCTTGTTCAGCGTGGTAGATGATCCAGTGGCAAACAGGACATGATATTCCGTAGTTGTAGCGTCATAGAATGCCTTGAAGGTATCTGCTATTGCTACGTTAATGTAATCACTGGATGTTTTATCCCAGAAGTTATATATATCGGTGGAGACGCAGGCCAAAGTGTTCCCATCAAAGAACTCTACGCC
>Ga0209777_10009262_pt1 | contig 10626 bp, 6 predicted proteins | sample FrelakmetHBP12HB_FD_187147 | JGI IMG/M metagenome (GOLD analysis project Ga0209777, IMG submission 187147) | Freshwater lake sediment microbial communities from the University of Notre Dame, USA, for methane emissions studies -HBP12 HB (SPAdes)... | ecosystem: Environmental > Aquatic >... | reverse complement strand
TTTCTGTTGGAATGGAGTATAAGAAGAACGGTCTTGTATGTCAAGGAAATCTTGACCACAAAATATAGGGTGGGTTTATTAAAGGCGGCAAGTTTATCACCATGTTCCAAATTTTTTCTAAAATTTTACGCATCGGTTTTTCTATTAGCGGACAATAAATCAGACTGCCGGCGGCGCTGGCTGGGGAAAATATTTCTCTGGCAACGTGTAATACAGATGCAGTTCCCGTAAAGGAGGCTCCATAACCACCCCTGTTGCGTTTTCAGGTCATGGTGGGGGTATCGGGAAGTAATTCTTTTTTTTCTGCCCGGCGACGGGCTTTCTCATCATAGCATTTCTCTGTAAAGTTTCGGTGTGGGCAGTTAAACTGATGATTACCATTTGAAAGATTTACATTAATTAGTCGCATAAAAACTTACCGGTTTTGATTAAAAATGGATAAAAGTTGGGGGAGGGATTACTCCCTCCCCGATGTTGCTTATTCTGATGTCTGACTATACTCTCCGGAAACTTTATTAATGAGTGACAAACTGTAAGCCTTAGTTCCCCAGCACCATGCTTGCCGGATTGTTGGGCGTAACCTGACTCCAAGTTGAACCATCCCATTGCCAGATGCCACCTCCTGCGAAGGAGCCATACAAGTTCGAGTCTGAAGCCACCATCTGTTGCGGATTATTGGGCGTAGTCTGGGTCCAGGTCGTACCATTCCATTTCCAGATCCCACCTCCTGCGAAGGAGCCATACAGGTTTGAACCTGAGGCCACAAGCAGTTGAGGATTGTTGGGGGTAACCTGACTCCAGGAACTTTCATCCCATTTCCAGATGCCCCCTCCCGCAAAGGAGCCATACAAGGTCGTACTTGTGGTGGCCATCAAATCCGGGCTGTTGGGGGTTACCTGTGTCCAGGTCGTTCCGTCACATTTCCAGATGCCCCCTCCCACAAAGGAGCCATACAGGTTTGAACCTAATATCACCATGGCTTGAGGATTGTTGGGGGTTACCTGTGTCCAGGTCGTTCCGTCCCATTTCCAGATGCCCCCTCCCGCAAAGGAGCCATACAGGTTTGAACCTAATATCACCATGGCTTGAGGATTGTTGGGGGTAACCTGACTCCAGGTTGATCCATCCCATTTCCAGATGCCACCTCCAGCAAAGGAGCCATACAAGTTTGACCCCGAGATCACCATCAACAGAGGATTGTTGGGTGTAGTCTGTGTAAAGGAACTCCCATCCCACTTCCAGATACCGGCACCGGTAAAGGAGCCATAAAGTGAAGAATCTGTATTTAAAAACACCCCGTAGACACTGCCACCTGACAAAGCACCCGCACTGACGCGAGAAGTCCCAGTATTCACGAGTACAAGGTATTTCCCGTTATTGAATCCTGTGACCAAGCCTAGTTGATTTCCGACATCATTATTGATGATGAATTCTGAACCTGAAAGGGCGCCTGATTTACTGACAAGCTGTCCATAAATGTCATCGCATGTGCCTTCACCCGGATCGCATACGCCGTTTTTATTTGCATCATTTCTGCTATCCGTCCATGTCACCAGGTAATTGTTCCCATCAAATGCGATGAAAGGAAATGCCGCTCTCCAGGTGCTTGCCGAGTTTACTTGAAAAGCCGAGCCCACCAGATTGCCTGATGTATCTATACGCTGGGCAAGGACATCCCATGCCGTAACTGCGGCACAATCACCGTGGTCGCTCCATACAACAAGGTAATTCGTGCCGTCAAAGGCTATACTAACAGGATTATATTTTTGGCATGTCACCGGTGCGGTTTTTGTGGCAATCACAAATGAGCTTTTATTGATGGTCAGACCTTTAATTAACGCGAGGATTTGTGCACTCGTATCGACGGCTATCAAGCAGTTGCCGTTGCTGTCGCACGCTGCTCCTGTGCTGACTCCTCCTGTGTACGGACTTGGATTACTGAAAAGTGTGTATTCATCAGTCAGGAATGAGCCTGATGGTGAGATGTCCCGTCCATAGACTGTCCCATAGGAATCACTGTCGAACCATATGACGGTGCACTTTGTGCTGTCACAAATAGGATGTGTTCCAATGCGCATATGCCCTATGGTTGTGCTTATAGCAAAGGGGCTTTTTACGATTGTCCCTGATGTGCTAATCAATTGGCCATAAATTTTATTATCATCAGTAGGCCAGGCCATGAGATAATTTGTGCCATTAAATCCTATGTGGGGCATTCCACCGCCTGGTCCATTATAGATGCGGGAGCCCACCAGGGTTCCCGACTGGGAGATGAACTGAGCGGTTTGAGTATCAGTATCTTCAGATGGATTAGCCCCTTCTTCCATCCCTACAAGGTAGTTCGTCCCGTCAAAGGCAGCATCGGTTGACATATCGCCATACGTGGATGTGCCGATGAGGAAGGGAGTCCCCACATTAACGGCGTGTGCTGTTCCCTCCCCAATGGTCGATCCTGTCAATAAGAATACAAAGACTATAAGAAACCTAATACAAATCTTCTCTATCTTATACATAATAACACACCCAATAATTTTGATTTGATGCTTGAGATGGACTTGTTTTTGTACCCTTACCTTAATTAATCATCACCCAAAAACACAAAACCCCACACTCTTTTCAGAAGCAGGGTTTCAATAATCTCTTCATGGCATGCCCCTTTTAAAAAAGGTTTAAATTAGTTGTTAACCTTTTGACGATGCCCTAATTTTATTATGGTTTTTTGTGTACCTAATTATTTGAAAAGTCAAGAGATAAATTTAATTGATAACCATCTGAAAAGTTGTATATCCATCTATTTAGATGATTTAAGGATTTCAGGAAGTAAGAAATAAAAATCTTTTGATCCGTAAGAATTATTTCTTTCACCTACAAAGTGCGAATATCAACATGAAGCGGATAATGAAGATTTATCGATTGAAATGTTTATATTGACTGATCGTACTGTAATCTGAGGGTTTTAATTACAAATGGATAAAAGTTGGGGGAGGGATGCCTCCCTCCCCGATGTTGCTTATTCTGATGTCTGAATACTCAATCTTTCAGAAACTTTATTAATGAGTGACAACCTTCAGGTCTTAGTAACCTAACACCATGCTTGTCGGATTGTTTGGCGTAACCTGAGTCCAGGCAGACCCATCCCATTGCCATATGCCACCTCCTGCAAAGGAGCCGTACAAGTTTGAGTTTGAAGCCACCATCTGTTGTGGATTATTAGGCGTAACCTGTGTCCATGTCGTTCCATCCCACTTCCAGATGCCCTCTCCAACAAAGGAGCCATACAGCTTCTCTCCTGAGGACACTAGCAATTGAGGATTGTAGGGCGTAACCTGAGTCCAGTTTGAACCATCCCATTTCCAGATGCCACCTCCCGCAAAGGAACCATACAAGGTCGTACTTGTGGCAACCATCAAATCCGGATTGTTGTGGGTTGTCTGTGTCCACTCTGTGCCGTCATATTTCCAAATGCCCTCTCCCGGGAATGTTCCATACAGGTCTGAACCTAATGTCACCATGGATTGAGGAGTGTTCGGAGTAACCTGTGTCCAGGTTGTTCCATTCCATTGCCAGATGCCTCCTCCGGTAAAGGAGCCGTATAAGGTCGTACTTGTGGCGACCATCAACTGCGGATTGTTGGGCGTAACCTGTGTCCAGGTGGAACCATTCCACTTCCAGATGCCCCCTCCCGCAAAGGAGCCGTATAGGATCGTACTGGTTGCAACCATCAAATTCGGATTGTTGGGGGTTACCTGTGTCCAGGTTGTTCCGTCCCATTTCCAGATGCCTGCGCCGGTAAAGGAACCGTAGAGTAAGGCATCAGCGATCGGCGTTGCAAGGAAACCATGCCTCCCAATACTATCCCCATAAATGCCTAAGAGTTTACCACTACTATCAATGTCTAAAATAGTGGTACCTGCAGCTCCTGGGAAGTCAAAGGTGGTCCAGTTACCGTTTTTATAAATAAGTCCGTGATAGTTACTCACAGAACTTACAGCATAGTACCCAACGATCGTGTCACCCTTGATTTTGTAAAGACGAGTCAGATATGCACCAGGATAATCCAGCGTTTGCCATGTGCTTCCATTGTAAAGAAACCCATGCTCGATCCCACTGTTATCAGTGTAGAATCCAACGATGTTGTTACCTTCAATGCCCTTCGGCGTATTCCCCACTGCTCCGGGATAGTCTATTGTTGTCCAAGAACCGCTGGCATATATATACCCGTGGCTGCCATGCTCATTATTATTCCAAAAAGTTCCTACAATATTGCTTCCGTCGATTCCGGCAGCCCATGTTCCCATTGTTGCGCCGGGGTAATCTAATGACGTCCATTTGCTTCCGTCGAAAAGATAACCATGCGGGTTGCAGGTGCTATCATACCACCCGCCAACAATATTATTTCCTTGGATATCAAAAGAGTCGTCTTGCACGGCACCTGGATGATTCAACGCTGTCCACACGCCCCCACTGTACTTATACGCATGGCCAACATCTTGCCCGCAAGTCAATACGCCGCTGGGAAAATAACTACCAACAATAGTCGCGCCGTCCATTGCCCCAGCATAGGTCGCAGTCGCACCCGGGTAGTCGAGAGTGGTGTACTGGTAAGCGGCCCGTGTTGTAGAGCAAACAGCTACTAAGAAAAAAGGCACAAAAAAAAGTAAAAGCAGGGTCCTTTTCATAACTCCTCCTTATATGCTATTTATGCAGCCCAACAATTAGTATCCAAACTTCACTCAGGTCTTAGTAACCTAACACCATGCTTGCCGGATTATTGGGCGTAACCTGACTCCATGTCGCGCCGTCCCATTTCCAGACGCCACCTCCCACGAAGGAGCCATACAAGTTCGATACTGAAGCCACCATCTGTTGTGGATTATTAGGCGTAGCCTGAGTCCAGTTTGTTCCGTCCCATTTCCAGATGCCACCACCAGAAAAGGAGCCATAAAGGTTCTCCCCTGAGGCCACAAGCAGTAGAGGATTGTTGGGGGTTACCTGAGTCCAGGTTGATCCATCCCATTTCCAGATGCCACCACCAGCAAAGGAGCCATAAAGGTTTGGACCTAATATCACCATGGATTGAGGATTGTTGGGGGTTACCTGAGTCCAGATCAAACCATCCCATTTCCAGATGCCTCCTCCAGCAAAGGAGCCGTACAAGTTTGATCCTGAGGTCACCATCAAATCTGGATTGTTGTGGGTTACTTGTGTCCAGTTCGTTCCATCCCATTTCCAGATGCCTGCGCTTATAAAGGAGCCATAAAGGTTTGAACCTAACATCACCATGGATTGAGGATTGTTGTGGGTAACTTGTATCCAGTTCATTCCATCCCATTTCCAGATGCCTCCTCCGGTAAAGCTTCCGTAAAGGTTCGATTCTGAAGCCACCATCTGTAGCGGATTGTTAGGGGTAGCCTGTGTCCAACTTGTTCCGTCCCATTTCCAGATGCCTGCGCCTGTAAAGGAACCATACAGGGAAACTTCTGGAGAAATCACTCCGACTCCGAGGATATCTCCACCGATACTTTGATTGGAACCTGGATACCCAGAGAAAACATAAACAAAAATATTTTTTTGCTGATTTAGCATTCCATGGAATTTCAAGGCAGGAATGGAAGGGACTGTAATAATGCCACCAGTATCCATAGAAAATGCTGGTCCACTAGATGATATCCATGTTGAACCATTTGAATCCAGATAGGAACTCCAGGTCATACCCCCCGGTGCATTTGAAGAATAACTCCCATAGAACCAACCGGGCACACTACCAGCAACAAGGCCGTACTGAGTCCCTTCACCTTGAAGATCGCTTATTTCGTAAGTTCCCCCAGTTTTCATGAATATGATGAGATCGTAGCCTCCACCACTATCGTTGCTAACTCCAATCATCATTGTTTTGTCGTTTGACATTACAATTCTACCGGATGCAGAAGAATGTCCTGCAGCAGAAACGATTCCTGATGAGTAATCTATAGACAAGGTTTCTTGTTGATTAGGAGAGGTGGTTCCGTTACTCATATATGTTGTCATATTGGAATTCCCATTGCTGCTAATCACGTCTGTGCCGTAGAACCATCCAGGATTAGTTGTACTTCCAACGTTTAAACCATGCAGATTCCATGTCCCCACCAAATCGCTGGCGTTAAATGCTCCTCCGCTTCTTTGAGAGATAATGAGATTATATCCGCCGCCGCCGTCGTTCCCTGTTAACACAATCAAACTCTTATCGTTAGACATTGCGCCAGGAAATGAAGCACCACCCACAGATACAATACCACTGGGCGATATAGATAAATTCATTGAATGTGGCGGTAAAGAATTATTCTCATCACTCCGAGTAATGGCTATCCATGTACCGGCCCCACTACTGTTCATTGTTGTAGAACCGTACGCCCAACCAGTCCATTGAGGACTCTGACCAGACGTTAACATACTAAAATTCCAAGTCCCTTCAAAATCAATACTGCTGAATGCGTAAGAACATGCTGGATTCACAATTGTCATTGCCAATAGAAAAACAAATCCCAAAAACAATTTTTTCATTTTGCCCATTCTCCTTTTAGAGTCGAGTAAAGATATTTCTCCGATACTGTAGATTAATACAACAATTACCATAATAAATTTCTTCATAAATATCCCTCTCCCCTTTTTTATTTTGTTAATCCCCGTTCTTTAATTTACCCTCATTCCAATACACCCATAGTGTTCAAATCCTCGAAGCTCACTGTCGGCGGCCTCTCGTTTTTTCTGATCTTCTTCACCATAAATTCGGCAACTTTCTGCTCTCTTTCCCTGTTCGTAAAACCTTCATCCCTTGGCAATGCCGGCATATTGGGCTGATGCACTAAAGGTCTGCCATATACCCGAAGGTTTGATTAGCCTACGATATTATCTTTGTGCTTACTTGCGCGTTGGAATAGTGGTTCTTTTGTTCTTTTACTTCTTGGTTTGGTTCTTTTGTTACTTCTTTTTTATGACAGCTTCATTCGGAGTTATTATTGATGTCTCGAGAATGCAGGCAGAGATGAACAACACGAACAGAACTGAAGGGAAGATTGGGGTTGTCCTTTTGTGATTTCTCATCAATGTAATCTCCTGATACAGGAAAATTTACGAATATCGTATTGATAAGACATTGTTTCTGTTGAAAGCGAGTATAAGAAGAACGGCCTTGTATGTCAAGGAAATATTGACTGCAAAATATAGGGTGGGTTTATTAAAGGCGGCAAGTTTATCACCATATTCTCAAATTTTTCTAAAAATTTTCCGGCGGCGATTTTTGTATTAGACAAAAATTAATCAGACTGCCTGCGGCGCTGGCTGGGGAAAATATTTCTCTGAGAAGTGAGGATTACACAAGCAGTTCCCTGAGTAGAGGCTCATAGCCGCCCCTGTTGTGAAATTGGGTGTCGGTGGGGGTGTCGGGAAAGCATGCTTTTTGTCCACGCAGATGGAAAGGGGTGGCTAGAACAACCATTATTGACTTCCCCTGGCCCGTCGGCGGGCCAGGGGAACCATGGCAGCCGCCAACTAGATGAGCATTATCCCCTGAACGGTAGGTCTAGGCAGGGAGTCTTTCGGGCGCGGGACCGCGAAGCTACGAGCCAGTGCACACATCCCAACTGTGAAGGCCGTACCTCTAGTGGAAATAACGCGGGCAGATACGACACGAGATAAGCCAGCATTTCTGTACTTTTTCAACTGGAACAAAATCCGATTAAAGATGTTAATTTTTAAGAAAAGTGGGGACAGAGTGGGACGAAACACTTAATAGTTTTTGACAAGTCGATGATACAATGTTATATAAAATGCAACCCCTAGTAAAAATTAAAAAGCGGGATATACGCGGGATAAATTGACAATCCAGATAAATATAGATAAGAGCTTTATTGTATAAGTTATTGATTTTATTTGGCTGGGGAATAAGGATTCGAACCTTAATAAACGGAGTCAGAGTCCGTTGTCCTACCATTGAACGATTCCCCAGTAAGAAATGTTAAAAAACGCCGTCCGTCCGGTTCTTTTTGGGAAACCAGTTTTCAGGCGGCGTGAATATAATGCGATTGACATCCCATGTCAACAAATTTTCTTCATTAGAACCTGTAAAAGGGAAGCTAGGCTATGAAATCAATATACAAGGCAATATGCGTTGCCTGGCTTGGTTTTTGGGCGACAATTGCAACCACTATTCTGGGAATCCCTGTCATGGTTGCAGGCATTTTAAGCCGTACCGGTAATCTCGCGTTCTCCATTTCAAAGTTCTGGGCATACACCATGCTTGCCGTATCTTTTGTTCGCACGGAAATAAAAAATAAGAATAAGATTATGAAGGGAACATCGTATATCATTATTTCCAACCACCAATCGCATTATGACATCATTACGTTGGTTACTACTCTGGGCATTCAATACCGATGGATCATCAAAAAGGAAATTCTCAAACTCCCGATTTTCGGGTACGCGTTATACGCCTCACGAAACATCTTCATTGACCGCTCCAATACCTCCAGCGCAATCGAAAGCATCAACAAGGGATTTGATCGTTTACCCAAGGGCGTGAGCGTGATGGTGTTTGCCGAAGGAACCAGGTCACCTGATGGGCAGATTCATGAATTCAAAAAGGGAGGATTTGTAACAGCCGTCCGGCGGAAAATTCCCATCCTACCGGTTACGATCAATGGAAGCCGGCGCGTCATGCGTAAGGGGAGCTTTACCTTGAAGCCGGGAAAAATCCAGATCCTCATCGGGGACCCCATTGATACCAGCAGCTATACCACCGATACAGTTCAAGACCTTATCAACAAGACGCGTCAGACGATCATAACAAATTTTGATCCCGAGTATATACCCTGATGACCTGAATAACCTGAAGGTCACGCGGGGTCACGCGAAGGGATCGCGAACCTTTTCTTTTTGAGGCATGCAGACGATCATGCGTGTATCAACGCGGTTTGTTCCGATTTTCCGGATCCCTCAGGAACCGGTCGGTGGAGCTTTTTCTTCTATTTTTGCGAATCGGTATCTGAGAAAAATGATGAAACGGATCACATTCAACATAATACATTCAGAGGTACTGAACTCACCCATGTTAACACCCTCTTGTATCCATAGTTGGTAACCCCCGCTATGCGCGGATTTAGAGATCGAATGTTTGACATTTCTAAGTCTATGATGGTATCAACACGACAAAGAAGAAACGATGCAATCATCACGAGGAGGATGAACGATGCAAAACTTTGTATTTCATAACCCGACCCGGATTTATTTCGGCAAAGGCCGTATCAAGCTTATTGCCAAGGAAATCCCGAAGGAAGCCAATGTTCTGATTACCTATGGCGGCGGCAGCATTAAACGCAACGGCGTGCTTGACGAGGTTAAGAAAGCTCTGGAGGGCTACCACCAAACCGAATTCGGTGGTATCGAGCCCAACCCCACCTATGAAACTTTGATGCAAGGCGTAAAACAGGCGCGCGCCGAAAGCATCGATTTCCTGTTAGCCGTGGGTGGCGGCTCCGTGATCGACGGCACCAAATTCATGGCCGCAGCCATACCCTATCAGGGTGATCCGGCCGACATCCTGGCAGCGTTCGGAACTAATATCACTCAGGCCCTGCCACTCGGCTGCGTGTTGACGCTGCCGGCCACCGGTTCGGAAATGAACAATGGCAGTGTTATCACGCGCCGTTCCATCAATGCTAAACTGCCCTTCTTAAGCCCGTTGATCTTCCCGAAATTTTCTGTGCTGGATCCTACTAAGACTTTTAGCCTGCCGACCAGCCAGATTGGCAACGGAGTGGTGGATACTTTTGTGCATATTCTGGAGCAGTACCTCACCTATCCGGCAGGCGGCAAGATCCAGGATCGTTTTGCCGAAGGTATGCTCCTGACCTTGATCGAGGACGGACCTACAGCTCTGGCCGAGCCGGAGAATTACGATGTACGCGCAAACCTCATGTGGTGCGCCACTCTGGGGCTCAACGGACTCATTGGCGCTGGCGTTCCCCAGGACTGGGCTACGCACATGGTGGGCCACGAATTGACGGCCCTCTATGGTTTGGATCACGCCAAAACTCTGGCCGTGGTATTGCCGGGTATGCTCAAGACGCGTTTGGGTGATAAACGCCAAAAGCTCTTACAGTATGGGGAGCGCGTGTGGGGCATCACAGCGGAAGATGAAGAAACACGCATCGATGCCGCCATCGAAAAAACCCGCGCCTTTTTTGAGAGCATGCAGTTACCCACGCGCCTGAAAGCTTATGGCCTTACGGCAGCGTGCATTCCGCCGGTGGTAGAACAGCTCAAGGCGCACGGCATGGTCAAGCTGGGTGAACGCTCCGACGTTACCCCCGAATTGGTTCAAAAGATTCTGGAACAGTGCTTGTAATTTACAATAATCGGTACATTTATGTTTCACCATTTTTCAAGATACACAAATATGTGCACCACCATCTTTTTATAAATTTCATAACATACTGTATTTAATAACAAATACATTATGGCAAGATAATTGCTAACATATGACCTAACATACAAAAATGGGAGGGATACGATGGTTGCACAAATCAGCGCAGGCGATACGGCCTGGATATTAGTGTGTTGTGCTCTTGTTCTTTTGATGACGCCGGCACT
>Ga0209777_10009261_pt1 | contig 10627 bp, 9 predicted proteins | sample FrelakmetHBP12HB_FD_187147 | JGI IMG/M metagenome (GOLD analysis project Ga0209777, IMG submission 187147) | Freshwater lake sediment microbial communities from the University of Notre Dame, USA, for methane emissions studies -HBP12 HB (SPAdes)... | ecosystem: Environmental > Aquatic >... | reverse complement strand
CGGCTTTCCCGGAGAAGGCGATGCTGAATTTAATAATACTTTCCAATTACTGCAGGATTTACCGGTTGCTTATCTGCATGTTTTTCCCTATTCCGAAAGACCGGGAACGGCGGCGCAAAAACTTTATCCCCAAGTGCCGGAAAATATAAAGAAAGAACGCGCCTCAATTCTCAGAAACCTGAGTTCAAAAAAGAGGAATGAATTTGCTTTGCGCTTCCTGGGGAAAAAACTTGATGTATTGGTGGAAAAAGCAAAAGATAAAAAAACGGGCTTAAGGAAAGGTTTCTCGAAAAATTATTTGTCGGTTTTACTGGAAAACAACGATTTTTCCGTCGGGGGCAGGATCGTAAAGATTTGCGCGGAAAAATATCAAGATGGAAAACTTTATGGGAAAATCGTCCCTGGATAAAAAAAGGCTGGATATTCTAAATGCTTTGGAAAAAAAGCTTAAATATCGTTTTCACGATATTTCTCTTCTGTCGATCGCCCTTACCCACCGTTCTTATGTCAACGAAAATCCGCATCTTTCTGTTTCCGACAATGAAAGATTCGAGTTCCTGGGCGACGCCGTTTTGGGACTTTGCGTGAGTAACCTGCTGATCAAAAAATATGGTGATTTTTCCGAAGGCACTCTTTCCAAAATCCGCGCGGCGTTGGTCAACAAAAAACTATTAGCCCGGATAGCGCAGGATTTAAAAATAGGGGATTGCCTTCTACTAGGGTATGGCGAAGAAAATTCCGGCGGCCGCGCCAAGGATTCTCTTCTGGCTAATGCGTTAGAAGCAGTTATTGCCAGCGTCTATCTCGATTCCAATTTTAACAAAGCTGAAAATACTGTAAATAAATTAATTGAACCTTTGTTGAAAGACGATAGCATAACCTTCAAATATTTTGATTATAAAACTGCTTTGCAGGAGTTTTGTCAGAAAAAATATAAAATAACGCCTATTTATACACTTATTGATTCTCATGGACCAGAGCATGCGATAACTTTTGAAGTCCAGGTAACAATTGCGGATAAAACAACGCAAATCGGCAGCGGTAAAAACAAAAAAGATGCTGAAAAACAAGCGGCTCAAAAAGCATGGGAAGTATTACAGGATGAAAATAAATAATCGTAAAGTTAAAAATAACGGCAAACCATTGATTATTCCTATTTTCATTATGAACAAGGGTTGCCCGCATCGATGTATTTTTTGCAATCAAAAAATTTCTGCCGGAAACTATCCACTGGAACTTACAAAAAATATTTTTAAAGCCGAAGTCGAATCTTACCTGAAATGGAATAAAGATAAAAAAAGAATCGTGGAAATCGCTTTCTATGGCGGAAACTTCACGGGACTTGATCCTGCTTATCAGAAGGAGCTTCTTTCCTGGGCAAATTCATACATTCGGGCCGGTTTGGTCAACTCCGTTAGAGTCTCGACCCGGCCGGACTATATCACTGGCGATAATTTGAATCTTCTTAAAGAGAATGGCGTTACTACGGTAGAAATTGGAGCACAATCATTTGTCGATGAGGTGCTGAAATTTTCCCATAGAGGCCACAATGCCATTGTTATATCAGACGCGATGATGCTTTTAAAAGATTACGATTTTCAAACCTCTTTGCATTTGATGGCCGGGTTACCGAAAGACACAAAGGAAGGATTTATTTATTCTCTTGATAAAACAATTGAGCTAAAGCCTGATATGGTGCGCATTCATCCTGTTATTGTTTTTACCGGCACAGTTCTGGCTGAAGAATTCCGGCTGGGAAAATACAAACCATTGGTACTGCCTGAGGCTATTGATTTATGCTGTGAGGCATGGGAAAAAATATCGGCTGCAGGAATAAGCGTAATTAGGATCGGCCTACAGGTAACGGAGGCAATGGAAAAAGAAGGAGCAGTGCTGGCTGGACCATTTCATCCGGCGTTCGGCAGCCTTGTCCTCTCTTCTGTTTTTTATAAACAGACTGCAAACCTTTTAGAAACTATTCCTACAGACACAAAAGAGCTTCGCTTTAATCTCTCTTCGCAGGATATCTCTAATTTTCGCGGTCTGAACAATGCTAATATATCCGCAATAAAAAACCTTTATCCCCGAACAAAGATAGTTGTAGAATCATTTACCCGGCAAAAACCCGGTGTAATTTCAGTAGCTGCCGATAAAGGAAAACTTGTCTCCGCCAGTGTTTCGGGAATATTGTAAATAAAGTGGTCAAAGGAGAAAATAATCAGAGTGTTTAAATCCGGTTTTATTGGAATCATTGGCCGCCCCAACGTGGGTAAATCGACACTGCTCAATGCTGTTGTCGGAGATAAAATTTCGATTGTTGCCGACAAGCCCCAAACTACAAGAGACAAAATAACCGGCATAAAAAATTTCCCGGATGCGCAGCTTATTTTTTTGGACACTCCTGGCATGCACAAACCAAAAACACCGCTGAATCGCGCTATGGTGCAAACGGCGCAGAAAGCAATCGGCGATGCCGAGATGCTGCTCATGCTGATCGAAGCCAATGCCGATGTTCATCATCATGATCTTTTTTTGATTGAATCGCTTAAGCCGGTCAAAGTTCCCGTTTTTCTGGTAGTTAATAAAATTGATCTGATCGAGAAGAAGTTACTCTTGCCACTCATTGACAAATTTCGTAAGCTCTATGACTATCGGGAAATTTTCCCGGTATCAGCATTGACTGGCGAGGGCATTACCGAACTGCTGGCAGCCATCAAACAAATCCTTCCGGAAGGGCCGCAATTATTTCCCGAAGATATTCTGACCGACGCTACCGAAAGATTTATCGCGGCTGAATTTATCCGCGAGCAGATAATGGTTCTCACCAATCAGGAAATTCCGTACGTCAGCGCCGTAACCGTGGACCTATTTAAAGAAGATGAGGAGAAAAATTTAATCCGCATCAGCGCTACAATTAATGTCGAAAAAGAATCCCAGAAGGCGATCATGATCGGCAAAAAAGGTTCCATGCTCAAAAATATCGGTACAAAGTCTAGGTTGCAGATGGAAAAGCTCTTCGGCGCCAAAGTTTTTTTGGAATTATTTGTGCGCGTGAGTAAAGACTGGACAACTTCCGATAGGATGCTGCAGGAATTCGGCTTATTAAAACCGTAAGGAACGCTCCTAACAAATATTAAGGACATAATATTTAATGCAATTAAAACCAGTAATCGCCATTGTTGGGCGTCCCAATGTGGGCAAATCAACTCTTTTTAACAGGATTGCCGGCAAGCAAAAGGCTATTGTCATTGACGAGCCCGGCGCCACGCGGGACCGCAATTATATGGACTGCACCTGGGAGGACAAAGCCTTCACCCTGATCGATACCGGCGGATTCGAACCAGCATCGGAAGAAAGAATTCTCGTGCAAATGCGCGAGCAAGCCAATCTGGCCATTGAAGAAGCAGATGTAATTATCTTCTTAATGGATGGAAAAGATGGGCTTACTCCCACAGATATTGAAATAGCTAAACAACTGCGCGGTAAAGATAAAAGTGTTTTTTACGTTGTCAATAAAATAGATGGAGACCGCCACAAAGAGATGCTGGGCGAATTTTACAAGCTCGGCATTGATCAATTTTATCCGATTTCCGCCCAGCACGGCCTCGGCGTTGACGAACTGCTAAACATTATAACTGAAGATTTCCCCGCAGCAACAGACGATAAAGACGACCAAGATACTCAAATAAAAATCGCCATAGTCGGCAAACCCAATGTGGGGAAATCATCACTGGTCAACCGCATCCTCGGCAAGGAAAGAAGCATCGCCAACCCCACGCCCGGCACAACGCGTGATGCCATTGATACACAGGTAAAAGTGCATGGTAAAAATTATCTGCTTATCGATACAGCAGGTATTCGCAGAAAAAGTAAAATCAGCCAGACGCTGGAGAAATACAGTGTAGTTCAGGCGCTCAAATCAATCAACCGCTGTGATATCGCGCTTGTTTTAATTGATGCCGAAGAAGGGCTGACTGATCAGGACACAAAGATTATCGGGCTTGCTTTTGAGCGTGGCAAAGCCTGCATTATCGTCGTCAATAAATGGGATAAGATTGAAAAAGATAACTCCACCGTGGGGAAATTTGTCGAAGACATCAAGGACAAAATCAAATTCATGGACTTTGCCCCTATTATTTTCATCTCGGCAGTAACGGGGCAACGTTCACCAAAGATTTTTGAACTGATCGATAAAGTTTTCAGTCAATATACTAAGAGAATCGACACCTCTCCATTAAATGATCTGATAGAAAAATCAGTGCAGAGAAACACGATGGCGCGTTATTCCAACAAGCAGATGCATATTTCATATGCGACCCAGACCGACATCAAACCACCCACTTTCGTCTTCTTTGTCAGCAACACCAAAGGCATCCATTTTTCTTACGAACGATACCTGATGAATCAAATCCGTGAAACTTTTGGCTTTGACAGCGTGCCGCTGAAGCTTGTTTTCAGGAAAAAACGATAGTGAGACTCCAATTTCAAAAACGCAGTGCATTGAAATTGGTAAGTCGAACTATCCCCGAAGCAAAGCTGAGCGGGATAATGAGATTCAACTTTTAGTGAAACTCCACTTCTGAAAGCAAAGCGCATTGAAGTTTTTTAGCCGAATTATCCAATAGCCGATGGCTATTGGGAATTATCCCCTAAGCGGAGCGTAGTGGGATAGAGAGACTCAGGTTGCAGAAACGTAATGAACTGCGACCTGTAGATATTTTCAGCAAGCACTTCTTCCTATAATCGTGATTTGCTGCTGATACTTTTGTGTATCAGCCTTCAAGTGGTAATGCGCAGGAGTGAGTAAAAATAGTTAAAATGTACTGAGTAATTGGGAACACTTTTTATTTGCTACACCGCAGATCAAGCAGTAATTTCCATGACTTATTCCTTGACATAAAATTATGCAAATAGTATTTGTTAATATAAATGTGGCATATAAGACAATTATTTTATATGGAGGTGATAATTTATGAGCAAAATCAATATTTTAACAAAGCTTATCGGTACTGTTATAGTAATAATGTTTTTTACCGGATGCGGCGGCCATGGCCTTAACTACACAATCAAAGATCCTGTTTTTTCCTCTATAGCCTACGACAACAAAGATACTACACCGGTAACCTTGACTATTGTTGATCAAAGAGAATATATAGATAAAGCGTTTCTTGTAGGAGAACTCCGTCTAAGCACAACTCTGGTTAAAATTAGTGGTATCAAACTCAATAACATGGAAGACCCGATTAGCTATTTTGCACAAAATCTGGAAAGAGAGATAAACAACCGGAACATCCCAGTAAAATGTGTTGTAGGAAAAACGGCCACGGAAGGCTTGACACTGCTGATTAATAGGTACCAGATAGCCAGTAGGCACGTATCGGGTTATTCACCATTTGAAGCTTTTCATATGTTTTCCGGCACTATTATAAAGAACGGACAAAGAAAAATGATCAAGGCATATTTTTATAATGGGAAGGTTGCTGTCTTGAGCATGGATGAAATTGAAGAACCATGCTTTAATATTCCGATATCGATTATTATCAAAGATGTTGCTTCAAAAATTAATCAGGCTGTTTTTAATCTGCGAGCGCCGGATGTGAAGGTAAACCGGCTAACTGACGAAATCAATTCTGATATCGGGAAAAAAGATTATAGTAATTTCTGGAAAGTGTTGGAGTTAGGATATACCAATAATCCCAAAGCCATGGAACCGTTGAAAAAATACGCACAGACAGGTGATGATGAATTCTTCAAGTCATGCGCAGTATCGGCAATGGGAATGCTCGGTGCTGATGGTCAGTTGGAATTCCTTAAACAGCGTTACCGGGAAGGCAAATTTAACGATAAATATATGGCAATCAAAGCAATAGGAGATATCGGTACACCGGAAGCTCTTCAGTTTATGCAATCTCTTAAAAAAGAACCGATTTACGAAAGTGATGGTGGCCTGAAATTCTGCGTTGATTTATATACTCGAAATGATCCTTCAGAAAACAAGAAAGCCATTGAGAAGCCTGCTCTGGGCGCAAAGAATGATGGCCGTTTCATTGATAGGGGTGATGGTACGGTTATGGACACAAAGACCGGTTTCATGTGGGCAGCGAAGGATAATGGCAGCGATATAAACTGGGTGAACGCCAAGAATTATTGTTTGGATTATCGTGGTGGTGGTTATACGGATTGGCGGATGCCTACACAGCATGAACTGGCGACGTTGTATGATGCTAGAAAAGCAAGACCTGCAGCATGCGATAAATCAAATACGATAAACGTTGCTACAGACTTGATAGACATTACTTGTTATTATCTCTGGGCATCCGAGAACGGGACTCGTTTGCTTCGTCCCGTTGCCGCCTACTTATATTTCATCGATGGCAAACGGTACTGGGGTAGCCAGTCTGGTAGCGAGACGTATCGTGTACTCCCCGTGCGGTATGGGAAATAAGTTCTTTGATTATTTTCTCTTGGTAGCAGGGCAAAGCCCTGCTATCTTTTTTTGTTAATCTGCAATTTCGATAGCAAGAGTTCTGTATTTGGTTGTAGGTATAATAAAAATATTGGGGAGTTGTTAATGCTCACTAATTAGGCAACTCTTTTGGTATAATTTGTAAAGTGGTAGATATACTAAAGGAGAAGCCGATGATAGAAATTCCGGGGACATAACACTTAATTCAGAAATCAGGAACAGCCAACTAATAAGGAATCCGCTAACCAACGCCAATTATGTGTTTCCGGCCGTGCCTAGCGGCAAAGTTCTACACATGAAAAAGATTTTTCACATTCGGTTGAAATGACCAACTGATATTAAACACCCATGCTTAAAGGGTGTACTTCCCGAGCAACTTGGTCAGACAATGCATCTTCAGTAATATCCATGTCGTAACGGCTTTGCAGATTGATCCAATAACGGGGCTCCTGACCGAAATATCTCCCCAATCTTAAGGCAAGCTCGGCATTGACAGGACGTTTGCCATTCACTACATAATTTATACGCATGGCGGGGATACCTAAATCTTTAGCCAGGCGATATTGTGAGAGTTCTAATTCTTCCAATAATTCCTTCAAATAAACTCCCGGATGCACTGGTTTAATAGTTTTTTTTGTCATAATAATTCTCCTTAATGGTAATCACGGGTATGAACCCCAAAGCAAGCTTTGGAAACAGATTCCGCAGCAAGCTGGGGGGTCTTATACCCTCCGCTTTGCGGGATTGTTCAACTTACCAATTCCGATACGCTTCACTTTCGGAATTGGAGTTTCACAATCAACAATTTCTACTTTTTCAGCATTGTCATTGCGCCATATAAAGCATATTCTCCATTGGTCATTAATCCTAATGCTCCATTGTTCTTGCCTCTTCCCTTTTAAAGGTTCCAAACGATTTGAAGGCGGTAATTTTAAATCGTCAATGCTGATTGCGGCATCAATGGCATTTAATTTCACAAAAGCGCGCTGCTGAATATTGTGTGGGAACTTTCGCGAAGATTCACGATGAAAAATCTTCTCTGTTTCACCACAACGAAACGATTTTATCATGTTTATATAGTAAACATTTTGTTTATTAATGTCAAGTAAAAGATTATTAATCTCTTTGCTAATTATTGCTCTTGTGGTTTTGAAATAAATTTGTCAGTATAGCCCGTAAATTTACACCCCAGGATATCAAAGGAATAGTAAGTGATCTATTTACGCAACGTCAGCCTGTCTTTTTTAGACAAAAAGCTGTTTGACAATATTAACTGGACAATTCATCCCAAAAGCCGCATCGGCCTGGTTGGCGATAACGGCACGGGTAAAACAACTCTGTTTCGGGCAATCCTTGAGCAAGTTCGTCTTGATTCCGGCATTATTGATATTCCCGGAAGAAAGCAAAAAACCATCGGCTATCTGCCGCAGGATCTGGTGGAACTTGAATCTGTACCCCTGATCGAATTCCTCAAAAAGAAAAGCGGCATCACCGTTTTCGAAGAATCCATTAGAGATCTGGAGCACCAAATCTCTGTGGCCAGACAAAATACTCCTGAATATAAAAAAATCTCCCAAAGCTACTCCGATGCAACGGCACACTTTGCCGCGCTTGATGGTTACGCTTTTGAAGCCAGAGCCAAGCAGGTACTCAAAGGCTTTGGTTTTAAAGAAAGTGATTTTTCACAGAATTGTGATTTATTCTCCGGCGGCTGGAAAATGCGTATTCTGCTTACCTCAATTCTTCTGGCCAAACCGGACATCATGCTTCTGGATGAACCGACCAATCATCTGGATACTGAAAGCATGGAATGGCTGGAATCCTATCTCAAAGATTACCCGGGAACAATCATCGTTGTTTCTCACGATCGTTTCTTTCTCGATAAAATCGCGTTGCAAATTGCCGAACTCTCTTCCTGCCATATCCATATTTACAAGGGCAACTATTCCCATTATTTAACCGAAAAAGAAAAAAGGCACGCCGCGTTGAAAAAAGAAATGGAGCTGCAAAAAACGCAGATTAAAAAAATTGAAGAATTTGTGGAACGCTTCCGTTACAAAGCAACCAAAGCATCTCAGGTACAAAGCCGTATAAAAATGCTGGAAAAATTTTCCGCAGTGACGCTAGAAGCAAAATCAAAAAGCGTCACCATGAAATTTCCCGAAGGTAAAAAAAGCGCTAAAGAAGTAGTTAAGGCTACTGATCTGGGACACAGCTACGGCAGTTTGAAAGTATTTGACGATCTGAACTTTACTTTATTCCGCGGTGATAAAGTGGCTTTTGTCGGCGTCAACGGTTCCGGTAAATCAACATTATCGAGATTACTGAGCTTAGCGGAACAACCTGCATCAGGAGAAATAAAATACGGCGATGGCGTAAACATGGCTTTCTTTTCTCAAGAAAGCTCGGAGAATTTGAATTATAAAAAAACAATCTGGGAAGAGGTCAATACCGTCGCCTCCAAAGCTAACGATCAAGAAAAGCGTAATCTTCTTGGCGCATTTCTTTTTTCCGGCGATGATATTTATAAACCGGTTTCGGTACTTTCCGGCGGAGAAAAATCACGCCTTTCGCTTTTAAAAATTATGCTTCTCGACACCAACTTTCTGATCCTTGATGAACCGACCAATCATCTCGATCTGAAGACTAAAGATATTTTTCAAGAAGCGCTGATCAAATATCATGGAACCGTAGCCATTGTTTCGCATGATCGTTACTTTTTAGACTTTCTGGTCAATAAAATTTTTGAACTAAAGGATGGATCAATTAATTATTACTTCGGCAATTATTCATATTTCATAGAAAAACGCAGCCAGACAACAATTGAACTCAAAAATGACAGCCTGCTGAAAGTGGCGGATAAAGAGCAAGCGTTTAAAAATAAAGAGAAAAAGAGATTGGAAGCGGAGGAGAGAAATAAAATTTTCAAAATTAAAAGTTTTTGGAAAAAAGACCTGGCTTCTATAGAAGAAAAGATTCACGCGCTGGAAGCCAGAAAGGCCGAACACGAATCCATCTTATGTGATCCGCAGACACACAAAGATTCATCCAAGATTAAGAAGCTCAACATAGAATTGAAAGATATTACTTTAGAATTGGAGAATAGCTATAGTATCTGGACGGAACTGAATTACAAATTAGAGAAACTGGCCGCAGGCAATAGCGATAATGCAATTATGAGCGAAAAATAACGCCCGGTATTTATCTTAAGCGCCATCCAACGCGGGTTTTTCTGCATTTTGATACCACGTGGCCGGATCAGTCAGGAATTCTTCAGTATCGCGCAGAGAAAGAAGATGATCACGCTCAACGCTCGCTATTAAATTAAAAAACGCTTTCTCTTTGGGATCGGCGCTTTCTTTTTCCAATTTTGTATAAAGAGCAACACCCCTTGCTTCAAAATCAATCGCTGTTCGAATGGCCTTGAGGTCGTCTTCATTGCCGGCAATACGTGCCGTCTTTTTACCCGCCATAGCTTTTAATATACTGCCGGCTAAAGATTTTCTTACTTTCAATGGAACCGTTGTCGGCCATTTTTTTTGCTGCTGCCATTTTTCATTCAATTTTTTTAGGACTTCGTAATGTTCCTTCTCTTCATCGGCAATTTGCTTGAACATATTTTTTCCGGCCATATTTTTCGTTCTGCGGGCATTGGCCAGATAAAATTCACGCTCTTTTTGCTCATTTTCCAGGGCAAACTTTAAGGCATTCATCCTTTTATTCATCTCATGCCTCCTTAAGAGCATGTTAGAGGATATGGCCGGAATTTTTTAAGTCGTTATTAAGTATATGATATATTGTTACTCAAGGCAATATTTATTATTCGTATTTTTAAATATCTGATATATATTCAGCAATATTTTCGCAATGATCGGAAATGCGCTCTAAATGAATGAGCATTTCCACAAAAATCGGCCCGGCCTCAGCCTGGCAAAGACGGTTATGAAATCTTATTAGGTGATTATCCCGCGCTTCTTTAACCTGAATATCTATTTCCTCCTCTCGTTTGATAATACCGTTAATTTTTTCATAGTCGGATACTTCAATCAAGAACACTGAATCATTAAGATTCCGGCTTACTAAAAATATTATTTCTCGCAATTCATTTTCACCGCATTCGCTATATTCGATTTTTTTTGTGGCTTTTTCGGCAGCTAACTC
>Ga0209777_10009260_pt1 | contig 10627 bp, 10 predicted proteins | sample FrelakmetHBP12HB_FD_187147 | JGI IMG/M metagenome (GOLD analysis project Ga0209777, IMG submission 187147) | Freshwater lake sediment microbial communities from the University of Notre Dame, USA, for methane emissions studies -HBP12 HB (SPAdes)... | ecosystem: Environmental > Aquatic >... | reverse complement strand
TTCAAAAAGCACTTAATCATTCAACACATCCGCTTGACATTCAAGATTATATAAAAATTACTGATTTTGAAATAAATTCATTAATGTTTTCCTGGTTCTGGCAAATCATGATTGATGATAATCGGTCATCCCATTTGGGGAGACCGATTTTAGAATGGTTTGGATATGAAGGAGCTGATTGGAAAAGTAAAACAAAATTTAAAGAACTTCTTGATCGCAACAATGTTCCTTATAAAGAAATAGCTCATGATGATACAGACGCCAAGAATTATCCAACTATAGCTGAAGAGGCTGCGTTGCTTCCAAATAAAGGAGCTTTAGCTAAACAACGTTTCGTAATTATGAATCCGAGAGATATCAAAGAAGCAATTATGATGCTCAATACAAAAACAGCCAAAATATTCCGAAATTATTATCTTGATCTTGAAAATTTAATAAAAGAATATGCTTGTTACACCGCTTGTTTCAAAAATCGTCAATTACACTTAAAAGATAATCGCATTGACGAGTTGATGAATCAACTTAAAACAATGAATATGCGATCGGAAGAAATGAATATTCGAGCAGAACAAAGAGCAATCAAACAAGATGAAAAAATAAATGAAATGCTTGAACAAAATGAAACTTTAATTGAACTAAATAAAGAACTCAATCTAAACGTAAAAGACGTCAAGGTCAAACTTGGCATTGCATGTGTCGAAAGAGCACCTTTACCTGAAAAGTCATCAAAACAGGAACGATTTTTATTGTTGAAAAGAAACGACGAAGATTATCCTTATTATGTAATTAGAGCTCAATATTCTAACGCTCACGCTGCAAAGAAACGTCAAGAGAGTGTTTATACAATTGAAGTTTTATTAGATTTGAAGTGTCATCCAAATAGTAAAACGTTGTTTGTTAGGATTAGAGATGATCTTAAAAAGCAAGGAGTTTCGTTCTCTGGCAACGGTATAAATATAGAAGGATCCGAAGACATCACCGAAGAAAAGTTAATTGAAGTTATGAAGGAAATAAACGCTGAAAAATTCATTTAAAAAACCTTTATTTTTACGACCTTAACAGGTCTTAAAATAGTTAAATAAAATCACTAATATTATCTCCTTCAACGTTTGCGTCGGACGTACTTCGTGCGTCAAAACTCTTGGGTCTTTTAGAAGACGATGAATAAGACGTCGTTGATCCCGCACAACTGTCCACAATCACTCTCATCACTTTATCGATATTAGGCATTCTGGCATATATTTTCTTTCTATCTTCTTCACAAACCATACTCATAATTCCTGAAATGACAGACACACACGTTTCTAATTTTGTGTGGGCCCTGTCAAGATCGTCCTGGTATTCTTCCTCATGTTCTTGTGGAGATACCTGAATGTCGTAAAATGGATTTTTCATATTCTCAACAATATCCGTGATCGTCCTGATTGAATACCATTTTTGCGTCGTGTCAACATTGCTGTGCCCCATAAACTTCGATATCTCATTCATCGTGTTCCCTGAATCTTCCAATACTCTGACGAGAGTGTGTCTAAACAGATGAGGGTATACATTCGTTGATAACCCAGCGTCTCTTGCAATCATTCTGAGATGTTGCTCGATATAGTTTACACTTGGGCGAGACTGTTTCTCAAGCCCAAACAAGTATACGTCAGATGGATCTCTTTCACACAGAGCGTGTTCAATCAAATGTCTGTTGTTGTTTACATATGAAACAATTCTCCGCTTCATGTTCGGACCAATTATAAATTTTCTAATTTTATTTCCTTTCTCAACTGCTTGGCCTTCATGTTTTGGTAGTAGAAAATTATCAATTACGTCAGACACTTTCAAATTGCATAAAGCACCAACACGGAGGCCAATTTCTCTAAAAATAGTTATGATCAATGTCCACTTTGGGTCGTTCTGACATGCTTCGAGTATAGCTTCGACTTCTTTTTCTGAGTAAGGTTGTCGTTCGTCGTTCAATTCGCGTTTGTTCTCAATTTTGTTCAAAATGTTTGATATTTTGATAATTGTTGGATCGACCTGTAAGATATTTTTAAGTGGGTCGCTTTTGAATATTCTTAAAATTTGAAACATTCGTCTTTTCGCATGATGTGTATCAATTTGATTTTTGACTTTGTGATTCTGAACATTTAAATTTCTGCCATGATAAATCATGTAATTTGTTAACATGTCAATAGTTGCAGAGTGGAAAAATGATTGAAGTGTTTTATCAAAATTTTCAGAGCTATATGATAAAAGATCCATAAATATAACAAGAGTGTTATATTCTATTTTTTTCATATTCATTTCTACAATAGATGTTGTGGGTTCTGATTCGAGTTCGAAGACTCGTATAATGTCTTCAAATAGTTTTATAGTCCATTCATCAGCGATTTTAATAAATTTATCTTTCTTGGACATCCCTACAACATGATCTAATAAATCTAGTTGATCCATATAACCCTGACCCATATGATGGACTAAAACTGTGTACAACAATTTGGCTCTACGGGCGTTATTTAGTCTCTCTTCAAATAACTCGAGGGGCAGCTCGTGTAGTTTTAACATGTCGCATTGTAACGTTTTTTCAAGTAAACTCAGTAATTGTATTTTTGACATTCTACCCAAGTTTACAGGTTCTATGATTGCCAATTTATGTGCCAGAACTTCAATATCTTGTTGTAATCGAGGTAAATGTGGCCAATCAAATGCAGCCAGTAGATCAACTTTGCCTTTGCAAAATAGATCTGCCCTATATTTGTTTGAGACGAACAATTTTCCGTCTTCGTATGACAAAGATATTATTTCGGAACAATCACATGGCAACTCTTTAACCATTTTAGTTAGGTCAGCGTTACTAATGTTTAGTGGTTTTCCTTTATATTCTCTCAATTTGCTTCTTATATGGTCCATGTTTGAGGACAATACATCTCGTAACGTTATGTGATCAATCAGGTCTTCTGGTGCGTTAGATATGTCTAGTACAGCTAATATAAATTTCGAGACTGGGAATCTATCTTCTGAGATAAAGTCTTTCATTTCTTCCAAGTCAGCGGTTGATGTATCCGGGAATTTATTGACAAAGGGCAAATAGTATTTGTAAAACACGGTTTGAATGTGTCGTCTGTTGTACAGTGTCTTGTACTTTTCAGAAAAGATGCCATAGTTTATAATGCATTGTTCATATTCGGCTACATCGTAGCGCAATTCTTTCAATGCTCTGTAGACATCGACGCATATTTGGTTTTTATTATTTCGGATGACTGAATTGATGTCTGAGATGTTGAAAACGTCCATTGTTGTGGCCAACTTTTTTAAAGCTTTAACCGTTGATGTGCCTTGAGATCCAGGGTATGTAGTAAGAATTTGTTTACAAACTGCGTTCAGTTTATTTGTGTTCATTTTTTAAATATATTATAATTCGTAATTCTTCATTATTAATTTAATAATGAAGAATTGTCACATGTTTACAAATATATATAATTCCCAACACGATCCACACGCGTGCTGTGCAGTCACCTCATGAATAATACTTTTTTTGATTAAATCTAGGGTTGTGTCATTTTTTGTAGGAATAGCCCAAGAAAAATTTTCTTGAATGTCTTCATGAACATGCAACCCTTTCGAATGCTTCTTATGCGGATGCTCGTGTTCCCATGGGAGATATTTTTTTTCATCTTTGAGAATATTCTCCTGTTCATCCGCACTAAGTAAAGGAAGTTCATTCGAAAATCTAATATCTGTATTGAGTGGAGGAATGATAACTTGATTGCAAACAATGTTTGGATGTGTAAACGATACCCCATTTCGTTCAGATTCAGTGGGTTCGTAGAGTGGCAAGACAGAACTAAATCTAACATCTGTATTCAGTGGTGGTATAATAATATTGTTTTTGGCAGACCCAGTGTCCGAACCATCGTATCGTTCTATTGATTGTTCAGGCTGGAGAATTATGGGCGTTTGATCAGCTAAATACCCCGACATGCGATCAGTGTAATGTTCAGATGACGTAGAACCCAAAAAAGAGTCGTTCAATAGTCGAACATATGGTAATCCACTTTCATTATGCCCATTGTAGTTGAGATAGTCAGATGCAGCTGATAAAACTGTATACTTTTCTCGTGTAATAACGATAGGATTTTGAGATTCCAAATATTTATTCATTTGATCCATTTTAAAAAGAAAATATTTTATGAGCTAGCTCTCATAAAATATCACTCAAAACGTATGATCTCGTCCCGAGATTAAATCAGACGAAATGACTTCTTAACATGTTCTGGTAGTTGAAACAGCTTTTTATTCTTAATCAATATGTTAGCGATCCAATAATAGTATTCTCTTTGAAAGGTTTCGTCGACACATGACATCAAGACTTTTCCATTCTGAAAAATTGTAGCATTGTTGAATTTATTCTCGAACTTAGCCTTTTGCCTAGTTTTGTTCGGTTCAAGCTCGTCTATGCAATCTCGTAAGAGTAAGTCTTGTACAACCTGTTGATCGCCATGATAAACTATTCGAGTAATTGGTAAATCATGAATATCAAAAGGTATTTTCATTTTAACACCCATATTCGTTGATGATAGTGGAGGAGCATTATATTTCGTATGGCTTCTCAGATAATTCGACAGAATAGACCGGTCAATCTTATAATTAACACTGAAATCAATATTTCTCATAGCAGATTTGATAAGTATGATGAAATCAGTATCCCTATCTCGGAGTGTAAATACATCTATGTTTAATCTAAGTTGCTCAAAAATTAAATTAATACATCGTGTGACATCTATTTGTTTTCGACAACCTGTAATTTGAAAAACGCCATTTTTGAAAATTTTTATATTAATTTTTTTATCAACTATCATTACAATTGAGATGCAATTAAGAAAATTTCGCTGTTTAACTGCGTCAATAGGTGCTTTTTTCCGTGATATTCTTTTTTTACTTTGTGGTATTTCAAAAACGCCTTTTTTTTGCAATTGAAATTTCATATTGATAATTTCTGCTTCATTATTTTTACACAGTGGAATTTTATCAAAAAACTTTTCAAGATTCATGTCTAGAATATTGCTTTTCACAGTAAATGTTTGCGTTGAGACTTGGATGTTTTCAAATGGGACTGGACTCTCTTGAACTTCATTTGGAACATTTGCGACACTAATTGAATGCATTTTTAATTATGAATATTTCTACTCTTTAATATTCACTTTTTTTTCACAAATAAAAATGCAAGGAATTCTTATCCTTATCATGTTTATAATTATTATGTTCATATGGTACATTTTTAAAATGAACTATGAAACATATCTTGAAAACGAAGACACTGTCGTTCGCCTCAAAATGAAATTGATGCCAGTCTTTCCAGAACTAACAAATGTTAAATTGATGAAAAGCGACGCGTCGTATACGATAAATAAACAAAAAATTTATTTGTGCACAGAATCGGACGGAAAAGTCTACGATGATAATATGTTGACGTATGTAATTCTTCATGAATTGGCGCATACGCTATGTCCTGAAATAGGACATGGAAAACGTTTCCAGAAAATATTTAATTCGCTTCTAACTCGTGCAGCGAACCACAAACTTTTTGATCCAAATGTGCCAAGAGTTGAAAATTATTGTAAAATGAAACGATAACTTTATTCTTTTAAGATAAAATGGAACACTCTGCAGTAACTGTACATTTAATGAGACATAAAGGAGACACGCTTAAACAATATCTGAATGATCGACCACCAACTGTTATTACAAACAATCGTGGCGAAGAAATAATCATTCCTCCTTTGAATACCGATATACGGTTCGACTTAAATTATAAGCGCCCTAATGCACACAACTTGGCATATTCAAGATCTCGTGGTGATGCAAACATAAAGGAAACATGAAGGAAAATTGAAATTACAAGTTGTTGAATTAAGTAAAATAAATTATTTCAAAATGAATCACACGAATCAAAAAACTCAAGATCTCGATATCGACAATTCTGTCGTTCTCGAGTATTCAAAACCTGTGAATGGCGTCGACATGAAAGGCGTCGTTTATCATCAGGATCAATGCTTTTTTAAAGGCGTACAAACACCCATCGAAATGACCATGTCCGAGGCTGACCGGAACTCTTTCGTTATTGAACCCGATCAAACCATTTATGAGTCGCATGAAGGGACATTGATCCGAGTTTTCAACATTAATGGGAAATGGTATACATCAACCAATAGAAGGCTTGATGCGTCAACCAGTAAATGGGCGTCTAAGCATGAAACATTCGGACAAACTTTCACAAAAGCAATCCGTGAAATTGTTTCCGATGACGACGAAGACGAAGAAATCGTTGATATCGACATTCCATATCGCGAAAAAATGAAAACCCTAAACGATAGGAATACAAAATTTCTATCAGATGTTTTTGACAGGAATCTCTCACGTGACAATAAATATTTGTTTATCTTGAAACCAACCCAAGAAGAACGTATTGTTTGTCAATCCGAACCTCGACCAACAATTTATCATGTTGGAACATTTGACAAAAATGACAACCCAATTGATGAAGATGTTGTGATTGATGGTAATACAGTGGAGCGTCCAAGACAGAGAACTTTTACTACATTTGATGAGTTGAAAACCGGGATGAGTCAATTGAATATTAGACATCATCAAGGATTTTTGATATTAAGTCCAAACAAAGTGTATAAAATTTTACATGATTCTTATAAGAAGCTCTTTGATTTACGAGATAACAATCCAAATCTTCGTCTTCGATATTTGCAATTAAGACGTTATAGCTGCGACAATAAGATCAAACAAGAAGATTTTGACACATTTACAGAATTGTATAGATTTGAAACACCTGGGACGGATATTGAAAATGAGATTTATGAATTATGTATAGACCTACATGCAAAGTATATGAAACTCTATGTGGAAAAAACCGACTCAGATTCCACAATAATCGAAAATGAAGTTTTACGTGACATTGTGCATCCAGCATTTGTTAATTCACGAATTATAACGACTCCTACGCGTATCAACGACTTGCTATTACAACAAAAACCTTCATATTTGAACAAATTATTGAAAAGAAAATAATTTACCCTCCTATTCACTCTCCCTCCTTTATCCCAAATATGACCCACTGGGTCATATTTGACACAAGAATATGTCTTATTTGCTTTATTAAAATTGATTTTTATTTTACATTGACGGCTAAAAAATAAAAATGATGAAATATTTACAAGATGATCATGAATTAAACGATCGTATTTCTAGTTTGAGCAAAGAGAACGAGGTTGAATGGGTCAAAAGCCAGGTATATTCCGACATTTATGAGAATTTCATTGCTGAGAACAAGACATCCGAAAATCTCTACGTGATATATAAAAAAGTTCGAGACATTTATATTAAAGATATTATCGAACAGGGATATATTGGATGGAATCATGAAACCTATAAAAAATTTAGGTCTAAACAACGAGAAAGTGATGAGTATATTCTAAATCCTCATGATGTCGCGGAAGGGGTTATTACTTGTCCAAGATGCAACAGCGATAGAATTTACTCGTGTTCGATGCAACTTCGATCCGGCGATGAGCCAATGACAACACTAGCCGAATGTACGAATTGTAAATTAAAATGGTCTCATAACTAGAAGGTTACAAAGAAAATATTTGATTTTTCAAGTTAAAGACATTTATACAAATTTAAAATGGGTATTCAAAACGGAAACTTTGAATTGTTATTGGTTGATAACAACAATAAAATGTTTAAGTGTGTCAACGACACGTTTTATCTTGCACACAGATCTGCATATAAAATAAAAATTATTAATTCGGATTCAAAGAGAAGAGCAAATGCAACTATTCATGTAGATGGGAAAAAAATTGGAGCATTTAGAATCGAAAAAAACAGTTCCATCACAATTGAAAGACCGGTCAGCACTGATAAAAAATTGACGTTTTATGCCGTTGATAGTATCGAAGGCTTGAAGAGTAAATTGGATGCGTCTTCAGATACGATTGGAACAATCAATGTTAAGATTGATGTAGAAAGCTTAGATGTTGATATCATTCATGAAACACATAGAAAGTTGTGCTCAAAAGGAGGCACTGGGTTAGGTGATGCATCATCTCAGCGTTTCACCGACGCCGACGACATCAAAACCGACGATGTCGTTAATTTAAGAGCAAAAATGCTTCTCGAGTCTGACGACAGAGAAGAAATTGTTGTGGATAATAATAAAGAATTTGATTATTATCAGCTTGAATTTCTTCGTAAAAAAGTCACGGATACTGAAGAAAAAAATTTTTGGCTTGAACGAAAGATTATTGATAAAGACATGAAAATATCACAACTTGAACGGAATATCAGTGATAAGGCCGGGAAAATGGAGAGTCTTGAAAAGCAGCTTGTAGAAGAACGAAAAATCAGAGATAATTTTATGAAACTACTCTCATCTGATGTCACTCCATTGTAAATAACGTAATTTTGAGACACGCGTGTGTCACAAAATTTATTCTTGCTAATGGATCACCACAGTATTTTATCAATGACGTGAATCAACCCATTTGAACACTTGATGTCACCATATAAAATGTTTTGCTTGTTATTGAGCAATATTCCGCGTCTATCAGATGACACGTTTAATTCATTACTACACCCGCCGTCGTTCAGCAATGTATAAAGAATGAGATGTGGGGATGACGTGAGCATATCGGATGTTACAATTCCAGGAACTGTTGAATTCATGCAGATTCGTCTGGCCGCATTAGCATCGAACATCGCATATTGGTCGGAATTGTTCGGGCGTAATGGTACAAAAAGAGTGTAGTTGTTCATACCTGAGTCGTTGTAAAAATTTAGCATATTTGCTTTCCTAACAACTGTAAGAAAGTGAGGAGCAGTTCTTGAAATGTAGTCCAATAGTGTTCCAGGTGTTGCAACCTCTATAGCTGGTTTCTCGCTGGGTTCAAACATTAACGTCGCTTGTGAATATGGTCCAACATAAGTCATTTTAAGTTATTTTAATACACAAAGGAATTTTCTAAAAATGAAAAAGTTTTCTAATGATTTTATCAATTCTAAAGAACAAAAATCTCTAAGGAAATAAAAACAATAATGAAAGAAATATACTTTTTCTCGTGTGCAAATACAGTCATTATATCTTCCAAAGCATTAAGACTATATCCTAAAGTCGCAGCACATGTTTCAACGATGATAAAACCAGTTAAAAGCGTTTTGTTTTTTTCTTATGACGAAAATCATATTACAAAAGATATATTTAACGACGTAGTTCCAGCAGGAGTTGGAAATGTCACTTATAATGTCACTCATGTTAGAGTTTCGCCGATATATGGCAATCAAATCGCAAAAAGGACTGTTCTTACGGCTATATTAGAATTTGTCACAATTCCAGTTGTTTTAGAAATTGATATGAATGACGATATTAATACAATCGACGATTTTAAAGTTTATACAGAATTAGGATTTAACGAAGCAAGTGAAAACCCTTCTGGAAATAATATCTTAATGAGACAAATACCTGTTAATATAGATCATGCTACAACAGTTCAAAAAATCATGGAGATTGCACATTCCACTCGTTTTCTGTTGAAATTAACAACACTTTTCCCAAAAAGCCTGGCTGACCAAATGGCATCTTATTTAAATAAACCTTTCGAGATTGGTGGAAAAATTGGAATTCGTAAATATATTGAAACACCCATCGGTAAAGTAGCTGTCCTTGAATGTAAAAAATCTGACATTGTTGAAGGAGAAGGTGTTGATTTAGATGGTAGAGGTACATATTCAGTAGCAATACCAAGTGAGTTAGTATCCCCGTTGTCATTTCATTCTCATCCTGACATCGGATATAAGCAATCTTTTTTGTTGTGGCCATCTGGTTCTGATATAACAGCAATTACATCAGGGTATTTGAACAATACTGATATATTGGCGCATTTTGTCATATCTTCTGAGGGGATTTGGGTTGTACATTTGAAACCACAATTTCAACGAATTTTATATCTGTTGAAAAATATGCAAGCAAATGAATCAGCTACCAGATGTCTCGACAACTTGATAAAGTATATCACAGACGCTTTCGCGCAGATGGAGGGATATCACCAATATCCTCATGTATTTCCTCTCGAAAGGCATAAGATGCTTCAAAAATTTGTCACTGCAAGTAAAACACTAAAAATAACAGATTTTGTTGGAACAGAGCTTGAAACGTCGTGCGCCGAATTTATACATGCCGATTTTGAGTTGTATGATATTGATTTAATCAAATGGAACGTATTTACTGGGATTAATGAAGTTTTTTTAACTTTTACATATATTCTTGATCCAATTGGTGGGTTACCAGCAAATATTATGTCAAGAGAAGATGAAGGTGTCGATGAAGATGATGAGATAAGCGAAGATGAAGATGATATATTCACCGAAGATGAAGATGAAGATGGAGATGAGATAATGTAGTATGATAAATGTTCGCAAAAATTGAATTAGAAGTGTATAAATATAAAAATATACATAAACATGAATTTGAATTGTTGTGACAAGTTCGACGCTGAAAAAGCAAAACGAAACCCATACCTTACGAACCAATCCACCGGAAAGCTTGTTTATCCAAGTAATAAACAATTAGCTC
>Ga0209777_10009259_pt1 | contig 10627 bp, 10 predicted proteins | sample FrelakmetHBP12HB_FD_187147 | JGI IMG/M metagenome (GOLD analysis project Ga0209777, IMG submission 187147) | Freshwater lake sediment microbial communities from the University of Notre Dame, USA, for methane emissions studies -HBP12 HB (SPAdes)... | ecosystem: Environmental > Aquatic >... | reverse complement strand
CCCGATTGGTATCTGTTATATAAATGATTTTAACGACAAATTGGTTGTCGCTGGTGTAAATATATTAGACTATATGGGTCTATATAAGAAATTTATTGGTAGAAACGAACCAAGTTATGCATTGGGTGCAATTGGAAAACGAGTAGTTAATATGGATAAAATAACATATAAAGGAAATTTAAATACTTTATATAATGAAGATATTAACAAATATGTGGAATATAACTTAAACGACGTTAAAATCGTTGTAGCACTGGATAAGAAGTTGCAATATATAGATTTATGTAGATTGATTTGTCATAAAGGGCACGTTCCATACGAAAGTTATAGCATGAGTTCTAAATATATTGAAGGGGCTATGTTAATTTATTTACGACGATTGGGTATGATAGCATATAACAAAAGTGTAACAGGAAAGGAAGATTACGAAAGACAAGTACAAGAAGGAGAAGAGGGATTCGTTGGAGCATATGTAAAAGACCCAGTTCCGGGAAGATATGAATGGGTATATGACTTGGATTTAACTTCCATGTATCCATCTATCATTATCAGTTTAAATATTAGTCCCGAAACTATAGCCGGTATGGTAGAAAATTGGAGCGTAGAGAAATATTTCAGCGGAGAATTAACCGAATTATATATAGATGGGAAACAACATACAAAAGAAGAATTTGAAAAATTATTAAAAGAAAATAATTACAGTATAGCTTCAAATGGCATGTTATATCGTCAAGATAAAAAGGGAATCGTGCCTAGTATATTAATTGATTGGTTCGAAGAAAGAAAGAAATACCGAAAATTAGCAAAAGAATACGGCGATAAAAAAGAATGGGATAAATATGAATTTAATGATAGACGCCAACAAATTTATAAAGTATTGCTTAACTCCGTATATGGTACATTAGGATTACCAGTATTTAGGTTCTATAATAAAGATAATGCCGCAGCAGTCACGGTTACAGGACAAGATATTATTAAATCTACTGGAAACGTGGTCAATCAATATTATGCAAAACTATTAGGAAAACGATTAAAAGTGACCGATACAACAGGTAAATTGATAGAATATACATATGAAAATCAAGTCGGTACTTCTCCTGTATATGATAAAGCAGTAGAAATTACGGAAGTCCCACACGATGATTATGTTATATATCAAGATACAGATTCCAGTTTTTCATCGGCACTTCCAATTGTAAAAGCATTGCGACCTGAAATTGATACGAATAATGATGAACAGATGAGTAAGGTTATCATAGAAGTGGCATCCGAAGTACAAAAATATATCAATAATTTCTATAATGTATTGGCAAAGCGAGCATTTAACATAGAAACCCATCGATTTGATATTAAACAAGAAGTGATTGCAAAGTCTAGTTTTTGGTTAGTAAAGAAACGTTATTGTCAATTTATCATAAATAAAGGTGGTGTTGCATGTGATGAATTGGAAGTTAAAGGTATGGATATTGTTAGAACTAGCTTTCCATTTAAATTTCGTGAATTCATGAAAGAAGTCGTTATTAGTATCTTAAATAAGACAGATAAGAATATTATAGATGAATCAATATTAAAACTTGAAAAGGATTTAAAAACATTTAACATTATCGATATTGCAAAAAATACCAGTGTTAAGTTTATAAGTTTAGACAAGGAATCAAATTACGACCCAGTTGGTAGAACTCCATTTCAATATGTAACACGAACGCCAGCACAAGTAAAAGCCTCTCTTGCATATAACGATTTATTGAAATTATGGGAATTGGATAAAAAACATCAAGTAATTCTGAATGGACAGAAAATAAAATGGGTATATTTAAAAGATAATATATACAATATAGAAGCCATTGCAATGAAGGCAGATGATACTGACCCAGATAAAATTATAGAATTTATTGAAGAGCATGTTGATAGACGAGCGATGTATGAACACGAATTAAAAAGTAAATTGATAGACTTTTATGAAGTATTAAAATGGGAATATCCTACATTAGCAAAAAAGAGTGCACAGAAATTCTTTGATTTTTAAAATATTATGTTAAAAAGTATAGAATTAGGATGGTTAGTAAGAAAAATAAATAAATCTGTATTAATACCAGAATTAATATAAGTATAAAATGATTGATGTTGTGATTGATTCCAATAAAATCAGGAAATTATATGAAAGTGGAGATATAAAATTTATGAAAAAATATAAAACTAAATTTTTAGAGTACATTAAAAATATATAATATATTGATTTACTAAAATACTCCTGATACTATGTTGATATGAATAATAAAACTTTGATTGTTAACCTTTTTGGAGGTCCATCTGCTGGAAAAAGTACTCTAGCATCTGGTATATTTTTCGATTTAAAAATGCAAGGCATTAATTCCGAGTTAGTTTCTGAATATTGTAAAGAATTAACTTGGGAAGAACGCCATAATACACTTAAAGACCAAATCTATATTTTTGGACAACAATTCCATAGAATATTCAGATTATTGGGTAAAGTGGATGTAATAATCACCGACAGCCCACTATTATTAACTCCAGTATATGATATAGAGAAACGAGAATCATTGAAGAAACTTGCATTTGAAGAACATAAAAAACTATGGACTTATAATGTAGTTATTAAACGAAATAAATCATATAATCCAAAAGGAAGAAGTCAGACTGAATCCGAAGCAAATGAATTAGATAAACAGATTGTAGATATGTTATTCGAAGCAAATGAATGCTTTGAAACCTTCAACGGTGACACCGAAGGGAAAGATTTAATAGTTAAAAAAATATTAAAATTATTATGAAATATGAATATAATCCAGAACCAGTAGACCCCAAATTGCATGATATCAGATACGGTATTATAGCATATACTTTAATTGATAAAGATTCCCCAAAGATTGAAATTTTACATTTTGTTGGATATTGGGAAAAGCCAACAAAACATGATTGGAAACACTGCGAAGAAGAATTAAACACTGACCCAGAATTTGATTTAGTTGGCAGAATAAATAAAGATGTGTTCTTAATGGAAGCAACCGAAGATATATTAGAACATTATAGAAACTTATAAATATAAAAACTTTACTATTACTACATTGTGTGGTATAGTATTAACAATGAAAGGTAATAAATAAACAAATAAATATATGGAAACAACATTAATTAACAGAAGTGCAGTCAAGAAACAAGCGTTGCAGGTTGCTCAAGACCTCAATAAGAAGGAACTTACTCGTGTTAGTGCCGACTTTACAGAACGTGCCAATGCTGCATTAGCAGAATGGATTAAGGTTCAAATTGAAACACATCCAGTTGACGGTAAAACAATTAAATAATTATGGCTAAAACTAAAATTAAGAAAAATGGTAGCCCCGACCAAAAGAAACAGTGGCAGGAAAATAAGACCCTTGTTAGTAAATTTGTTACGGTAATTTCTTCCAAGGAATATAATCCATTAACAAAAGCCCCCTCTAAGAGAGATTTACATCGAATGGAGTCTGGGCATAATAAATAATATATGAAGAAACAAATACTTGAAACTTTCATTAAAAAATATAGCTTAAATGGTACGATAGAATCGGCCAAATGGATTATAGAAAGCAAACCTAAAGTGTTAAAAACGTCGTCAAGGACAGACGATGCAAAAGTTAGTGTAGATGTACAATATTCAGATTTTTCTGAATTATCAGATTCAGAATTCGGTATATTTGATACATCTAAATTAACAAAAATGCTTGGAGTTTTATCGAGCGACATAACGATGGAGTTTATACAAAAGAATAATAAAATCAGTGCACTTTCCATTAAAGACGCTGAAAGCGAAGTAAAATATACTACGGCAGATTTAAGCGTAGTTAATACATTTGCGCCATTTAAAATCACCCCAACATTTGAAGTTGAATTGGAATTAAATGGTGATTTTATTAGTAAATTCATAAAGGCAAAGAATGCCTTGCCGGATGTTACTACATTTACGATAGCCCCACATAAAAAGAAGAAAATTCAATTTATTGTCGGAGGTGACAATGAAAATAGTAATAAAATCATATTAGATGTGAAAGCCAAGGATGGATTGGATGAATTAGAGAATCCTATTACATTCAATGCTAAACATTTAAAAGAAATATTGAATGGTAATAGTGAATGCGATGAAACCGTGTTGCGTATAGATACACGAGGATTGGCAAAAATAGAGTTTGAAAAAGACAATTTCAAATCGACTTATTATCTTACAAATGTAGATTCCGATAATTAACCCTTTGCGTTATATTAAACACGAAAAAAATAAAACTCACATCAAACCCTCTACGCTGTTCGTAGAGGGTCATCTTTTATAATAAGTTGACTTCGATATTAATTTAGTGTATACTTTTAGAATAAAGTTATGGTAAAAAAAGAAAATTATATATGGGTAGAAAAATATCGTCCAATTAAATTGGAAGATTATATTAGCAACGATACATTTAAATTAGAATTGAAAAAAATATTAGAAACCGGACAATTAAACCATTTAATGTTACACGGAAAATCTCCTGGAACTGGAAAGACTACCGCTGCTAAATTAATTGCAAAGAATATTGAATGTGAATATCTTTATTTAAATTGTTCCGATACAAATTCTGTAGATTCAGTTAGAGATAAAATAAAATCATTTGCATCTGGAGCCGGATTTAGTAACATTAAAGTGATTATATGCGACGAAGCTGATTTCCTAACACCACAAGCACAGGCAGCATTGAGAAATATTATTGAAACCTACAGTTTAAATACTCGATTTATATTTACATGTAATTACCTTGAACGAATTTCATCCCCAATTATTTCTAGATGTCAAGTATTTGAAATATTACCCCCATCTAAAAAAGAGGCGGCTATACATTTAAAAAATATATTGGAAAAAGAATCGATACAAGCTTCTGTAGATGATATTGGATATATCGTAAATACATATTATCCTGATATTAGAAAGATTATTAATTTCGCACAACAGTCTGCATCGGATGGAAAGCTTAATGTAATCAAATCAAATGCTGCTATAATGGATGTAAAAGATAAGATGATTAATATTCTTATGGATGGTAAATCTACTGCATTTGATGAGATTAGGCAATTAATTGCCGATGTAGGAGTAAGACATTTTGATGATTTATATAAAGCACTATTTGATGAAGTCGGTGAGTATGCAAAAAATAATCAAACTGTAATTATACTTATAATTGCAGAATATCTTTATCAAAGTTCGCTTGTTGTAAATCGGGAAATAACATTTATGGCATGTATTGCTAAGATTTTAAGTGAATTATAATTAATCTTAATACGCTATAATATATAATTATATAATATGATGGAACAGATAATAAAAGATTTTGTATTGGAAAAAAATTGGGGAACAATTGAATCCGATTCCAATAGTTCTCTACAATATAGATGGACACAAGAATTGTCCACAATATATATTAAAAATAGCACCAAGTATATCTCTTTAAAGATTCGAATATATAATGGAACTATATTATTTAAACGAAGAACATTGAAAATATTAATCGACGATATATTTCATAATGAATATATATTTACGGATAATATACCATATATCGATGTAAAATTAAATATCAAAGATAAAACATCTATTTCTTTCGTTACAACCGATTCATTCTGCCCATCTAAAATCGAAAAATCATCACCAGATAATCGTTTATTAGGGTTTAAAATTTATGCAATTACTGTAGAATTAGACAATAATACTGATACATTAATTCCTATAAATAGATTATTAGTTGAACAAGAAGAATCTCAGTTTATCGATTCGAGTAAATATACCTACACTATAGCCAGATTATCGGTAAAAACTGATATGCCTATTATACATTATACTGGACAATATGGAACATCTGGATATGCAACCGCAGCTAAAGGATATTTATATCGATATTTTATGAATAATTATAAAATAAAATGGACTCCTTTAAAATTCGATGAAACCTATTTAAGTAAAGACTGTCCATATAATATTGTTGCAGAATCTCTTATCGACCGAAATTATTCGAATTATGACACATTTATATATCATTCTACACCGGATGTATGGCCGATGCTCAACGAGGAATTTAGAAAAATAAATAAAAATAAATTAAAAGTTGGATATACTGTATGGGAAACAGATAAATTACCGAAAAATTGGGTTAATCATATTAATGATGAAGTACATGAAGTTTGGTGTCCATCTTTGTATAATATGAAGGTATTCAAAGATTCAGGAGTAATAATCCCAATTAAAGTTGTACCTCATATATTTTTAAAGAAACAATTAATTGATAAATCTAAAATTGAATTATATAGTGTAGATGGACAATTATTAAAAAATGATGATATATATACATTTTATACGATAGGAGAATTTAATACCAGAAAGGGAATTGACGACACTATAAAAGTTTTCTGTGAAACATTTACACGCAATGATGCGGTGCGGCTTATAATTAAAACTCATTATAAAAATTATAATCCATCAAACCGACAATATTGTATGGATAAAATTAATGCCATAATAAAACAATATCCAAATCCGCCGAAAATTTATTGTATATTAGATAATGTAAGTGAATCCGATATATTAGGAATTCATAGTTTGGGGGATTGTTATATCAGTTTAACTAAATCAGAAGGATTTGGTATGACTATATTTGATGCATTTAATTATGGGAAACAAATAATCACAACTGGTTATAGCGGTCATATGGATTTTCTGAGTAATGATTATAATGGACTTGTTAAATTTAAATTGGATTATGTTAGAAACATGAAGACATTTTCCGAGAATTATTCGGAGGACACTTTATGGGCGTATCCAGATTTAGACCATGTATCTGAATTAATGAAAGGAATGGTCAAATGATATTAGATGTAGTTACAACACAATTGCCAGTATTAGATTCAGATGGAAATATTTTATATTATTGCGGGGGAGTTCCACGGGCAATGATGAATATATTGAGTTGTATCGAAGATGATTATGAATATATAAGAATGTTTGTTTTACATCGAAATACAAATACATATTATTCGTTTGAAGTGTATAATAAAAAATTTAAAAATAAAACATTTTATGCAACTGAAAATGATATGTTAGCAGTAATGTTAAAATCATATAATTTAGTTCTAGTAATAGATTCTCCATCTTATTTTGATTGGAACCTTCATAAACGCCAAACAATTGGATTGTTTCAAACGTGGGGAACTGACCCAGCTGCAATCGGATTGGCAGGTGTAATTGCAAATGGTACGATATTAAAAATCAAATATCCATCTTTACTAAATATCGGATGTTTATACGATTCGGATGAATTTTACCCGATTCCAGATGTAGTTAAAAAACCATACGCATTATATGTTGGGCGAGTTGATAAAGATAAAAATATAAAAGAGCTTATTTCAATATGGGACGAAATATATATCAAATATCAAATAAAATTAAAATTAATAGGACCGTGCAATTCGAAGTATATAACTCCAATCGAAAGTTCATATTGCATTGAATATATTAAGACTCCAATGAATTCCGTACAGTTAAACCGAGAATATAATGAATGTATGTTTTTTATAATTCCATCAAAGAGTGAAAGTTTTGGGTGTGTTATAATTGAAGCGTTATCTACGAATACAGCTGTGGTAGGTGATGGCTATATTGGGGCAATTCAAAATTTCCCAGAACTTGTGCCATTATATCATGGTGCATATGATGGAAGTAAAAATAAATTAAAAGAAACTATTATATCATTTATAGATAATAATACAATTCATATAACAAACCCGAATTCAGAAAAAATAGTTAATAACTTATTTTCTATAAACAACAATAAACATAAAGTAAAGGAATTATTTAGATTATGCCATGCTCATCCAACATTTTTAACATAGAAACTGAACGTATATTAGCAGAAATAAATGCAACTAATATATTAGACGTAGGAATTGGTTCCGGTAAATACGGAAATATTTTACGCAGACTTTCACCAAATTGTAATATTGTGGGGTGTGAAATAGACCCATCATATTTAATAGAATTCAAAGAACGACACCAAGTATATAATAGCATAATAAATAAATCTATATTAGATGTTGTAAATGAAACTGAACATGAATATGATTTGGTTATTTTTGGAGATATATTGGAACATCTTAAATATAGTGATGTATTAAATGTATTGGATTATTTTCAATATAGAACTAAATATATTTTATTATCATATCCAACCGCACTCAGACAAGGTATATGGCACGGTCATATTTCTGAACGACATATGTGTGATATTCGATTGTCAGATTTAGTTAAAAATTATAATATTATACATTACGAAAAAAAATTGGATACTTCATTTTATATGAATCTATGTGTTTTGCGTGGATATATAAATTAATAATGATTTTTAACTAACCCGTATGAAATATTTTTTTATGCATATACCAAAAACGGCAGGTACGTCTTTGTATCTATTATTAAGAAAAAATGTAAATCCGGAGGAAATTTTAGCGATATATGGAAATGAATCGAAATTTGATGAATTCAATGATTGTGCTACATTGGAAGACGTAGAAAATTTTCCTGAAAAATACAAACATAAGAAATATTTTATAGGACATTTTGTATATGGATTACATACAAAATTATCAATACCTAACGATGAATGTTCTTATATTACATTTTTAAGAAATCCTGTAGATTTAGCAATTTCTACACACAATCAATGGTATAGACATTTAAATCTAAGCGATAGACCCGATATAAGACATTTTATCAATTCAACTTTCGAACCAAACATTATGAAGCGATATATTTCTGGCAATACCACATTAGAAAATGCATTTAAATATATAAATACTCATTTTATTCACATAGGACTTGTGGAATCATATAGACAATCAATTAAAAATTTATGCATTAAGCTCGATTGGAAAGATAATACTGAAATTATTTCAAATATATCTGATGTGTCCATAAAAAATACATTAGTTATAGACGAAATATTAACAAGCACAATCAAAAAAATATCAAGTGATGACCAAATATTATATAATTATTATCATTCGCATATGAAATTATTAAATTATTAAATATAAAAACTTGCAAACGATTTAACATTAGTATAATATATAAGATATATGAATAGAGAATACGTAACATTCGCAGATGGTTGGTATAAACTTGACCGTGGACATTGGGGGCAATGGTCATCTGGTAAAAATATTTTAAATGTACAAGATGTTAAAATATTATCATTAACATTCGAAAAGCCTAGTAATTCACCCGCGACTAAAATAACAATACACAAAAAAGATGAGACTATTACATGTCCTATTAAAAATGGATTAAATACAATTTATATTTATTGTGAACATGATACACAATTAACATTAGAAATGGATACATTTGTACCTGTCGAAATAGATAAAGGACATTGGGACAATAGAACCCTTGGGTTATTTTTAAAGAAAGTCGAAATTTTACCGACAGATTCAAATGTATTTACGAATTTAGATTTGGGTATAATTGGAGATTTAAGTGGGCATGAATGTATATATAAACGAGTCGATAAATCTGTCCAAATTGAAAAGAAAGAATTTGTACCTTCAAATAATAAAAAAACTAAAGTAGTAATGTGTGTTCCGTGTGGAAGAAAGCGCAATTTAGAAATTTTATTGCCGTATATTTTACGGGATAGAGATGTAATCGACGAAGTACAGTTGTGGGTCAATACTAATAATGAAGAAGATTTAAATTACATCAATATGATGGAACTTAGATATCCAACATTTTTTAAATGTATTAGATTATCGGATAATAATAATTGGAATGCTTGTGGCGATACAATTGGACCACGAGTTTCTAAATTCTACACTCACTGTACAGACGTAAATACGATTTATATAAAATGTGATGATGATATATGTTTTATAGAAGAAGGTACAATAAAGGAATTGATTAGTTTTAGATTAAATAATCCAAAACCATTATTGATTTATCCGAACATAATTAATAATGCAATTATGAGTTATCTTCACCAAAGAGCCGAAGTTTTAACAACTAATGTAGGGATATGCGGTTGGACTTCTGGTGATAAAATTGGATGGAATAGTGGAGAATTTGCAGCAGAAGTGCACGAGACTTTTATAAAAAATTACAATAATAATTCATTGGATGTATATAAATTCCCCAAGTGGAGTCTTTTAGATTATCCGAAAGCAAGTATAGGATTTATAGTATTTTTTGGAGAGGATTTAGCGAGTTTCAATGGAGTTATAGAATTTGATGAAGAATTTTTGGCAGTAATTTTACCTGAAAGATTAAATCGCCCGAATAAAATTTTTGGAAAAAAAATTGTCAGCCATTATAGTTTCTGCTCTCAAAAAGAATATCTAGACAAAAATCACAATTTTCTATCCGAATATAAAAACATTATGGAAATGGAAATTGCAAAACATAAAAAAATAGAAACTTCGATAAAAATGGGGATGGGGTGGTATTACAAAGAATTCAATGAAAATCAAAATAGACATTATGTATGGAGTTCTGATGAAAGTTGGATTCATATATTAAGTGACGATGTGCTGTGTATAGATATGGATATATATGTATCCGGAC